>Ga0105357_10002308_pt1 | contig 10239 bp, 10 predicted proteins | sample GOMGulsemesocosm_4_FD_83660 | JGI IMG/M metagenome (GOLD analysis project Ga0105357, IMG submission 83660) | Methane-oxidizing microbial communities from mesocosms in the Gulf of Mexico - GOM15B Gulf of Mexico | ecosystem: Environmental > Aquatic > Marine > Cold seeps | place: USA: Gulf of...
TATAATAAAAATTATTAATTCCACAAATAAATATCATCAAGTCCACCCGTCTATTTATAGAAAATTCTAGGTGATTTTGAATTGTTTCCCATACCGTCTGATAATTAAAGTGTACTCAAGCACAGTATAGATGAAATCGGATATTGATATTGAGTGACTTCCAAACTCGATAAAATTACTGCTATCAGAACTCGTAGGATAGTCGGCGTATAAGTCATCTAAATGATTGGCTACTGAGCTGGTTAACCAAATACTTAAAGAATTAACGAGTACAACTAAATCTTTTTCCTGAGACTTTTCAGCTATCGATATTATACCCTTAACAGCTCGGCTAACAACGAGCTTATTTCCACCTCTTCCGAAAGGTAGGATATATTCTTGAAAGCTTGAGGACCATACGACACGACGAGAGTCACCACGAGCGCGAACAGAACTTCCGCTTACATGCGTGTCCCACCATGCACTACCTCTAATTGCTACTTTTGATATTCTTTCTAACTCGTCCTTATTGCTTATGTATCTGTCAAGTATACTCATAAACCCTTTCGCCTCATATTAAGACTGTCCTTTTATTTCTTTCAATGAAAACTTACTCACGATTACTCCTTTGATAAATGTTTAACGCCGTGCTCTGCGGAAACTTGGGAGCGAAACGGCCAAATTTTCCGTAGCAGCACCTTGTTATGAGTTTTAGTTCTTATAGGTGCTATTACAATACGGATGAGAAAGCTGTGCATTATTCACGCTGCCATCACCTCCATCTTCCTTACGAACTTTGTGATCAATAGAAATAGATTTTGGGTGGAGTATTCCATCGCAGATCTTGCACCTTGGTGCATTACTTATAGCCTCAGATATATATGCTGCACTTTTTGTTGATTTTGAAAATGATGATGAGGTTGTCGTCGACTGATGTACTTCCTCCAAATTTATGTATGAAAATTCATTTATCTTACTTAATTCAGTCAAAACATCATTTGGACTGGTTTTCATATCGAGCTTTTCAAGAATTGCATGAAAAAAATTGACCAGAGGTACAACGGCTTTATTAGCTTGCCTAGCTTTTCTGACAATTTGCTGGATAACAATGTCTGAATTAATCATCGTACTCTCAAAATCTTTTCGATTTTTAGTGAAAATATCCAATTTATTTGAATCTACAAGCTCTTTCGTAAAAACAATTATTGCGTGAAAACAACTAACCCTGAAGTTTCCAGATTGGCTGTATATATAAACCGCAGGATGCAGACCCAAAGATGACGGATGGATATCATTAACCCTTTGGAGTGATTTTCTTATCTCACTAAGCGCCTTTAGAGTTTGCCCTCCACTTTGATCTTCATCCTTAATGTTAGCCCCGAGCAACTTTACCAACTCAAAAACCATAGACAAAGAATTACTCGCATGGTTTTTACCACCTAAAGGTAGGTCTAAGGTTTTTATTGGAGTAACTAACTCAGGTTTGAAAATCAAATTATTCACTACTTCTGCTTCACTCTGAATTTTTTCTGATAATTCAGGCGCAAAGACACTCCAGTATTTATAGCCTTGTCCACCTCGTAAGATAGCTCTTGAGCATAATCCAGCAGGCATTCGTCTAGCCTCCAAGATCGCAATTTCAGTATCACTAATAGGCGTAGATTTCTGGTTTATTTTGAAAAAGCTACTTTCGGCTTTTTTGGAATCCCCATCCACCCATTGTAACTGTAGGGCTCTTGTACCAAAATTCTTCAGCCTTTTCTTTACATGCTCAGCAGCGATATCTGGTTCAAATAGCGCATCTTTAAAATCTTTAAATGAACCAATATCTTGATTGATCATTTGACGAGCTTTCTTTGCCGTCTCTATTTGTTGCTCAGGTATCGCATTATCGAAAAATTTTCTAGATATCTTGCCATCACCGTAATCATCATTCACCCATGCAGCTATTGCACTAATCCTATGCGCCCCATCAATAACAAATGTATAACTATCGGCGTATTTCCATAAAATTATTGCTGGAACTAAATCGCCATCTAAGAAGCTCTCGACAAGATCCTTAACCTTTTCTGCATCCCATTCATTTGTTTCCCGCTGAAAATCTGGCTTCCGCAATGAAGAAAAGAAAAAACCTGGAATTTCAAAATCACCATAACTGAGAGTTGTTTTATGCGGACCTTGTGAATTATGAGCTTGATCTTGAACCTCAAAATCATCTCTTCCAATTAAAGCATCTAAAAATAATTTCTGAGACATTTAATATCCTTGTTCAAGTTCGACTTTACTCATAATAGTTTCTTCATGCGCATGCGCGTTTTGACGCTTCGCTTCCTTTCTCCGTCCCGAGTCTAACCCGCTGTTTTATGTAAAAAAAGCGCTTATTGCGACAACTAATTAAGAATATAAACGCGTATGCGGGTTTACACACCAAGGCATCTTTACATTTGGCATACTATCACACCTAGCTTATTTCTAACTTATTGATTTATAAGCTCCATTCGTTATTGATGGATTGCAAATCGTGCCTGCTCGGCTCGCTTTGCGCTAGTCATGCAAACGCGCACATTTTCCGTGTCCTCTGTTTATCCATACCTAGATTTTTCATGAGCATTATGCGAGGTAGAAGCTGTAGCGCAGACATAAAAACACCGGGCAGTGCCCGGCGTTTTTTTGGTCAATCCAAGTCTTTTTTATTAGTTTAAAATTCTACTAATTTAAGACTTAGTCCAAACCGTCCCTTCTGGCCCGTCTTTCAACACGATGCCTTTGGCAACCAATTCATCACGCACGGCATCGGCAGTGGCGAAGTCTTTGGCTTTTTTAGCAGCGATGCGTTTGGCGATCATTTCTTCAATCCATGCAGCTTCGTCGCCGGCACCGGCTTGTAAAAATGTTTGTGGGTCGGCTTGTAAGCAACCTAGTACACCGCCTAGGTATTTCAACTGGCCTGCTAATGCGAGCTGTTCTTCGCCGGTGGTTTTATTCACTTCGCGCACGAGGTCGAATAAAGCGGCGATGGCTTCTGGAGTATTAAAGTCGTCGTCCATGGCTGCGTGGAAGCGTTGTGAGTATTCGTTGTCGATATCGGCAGCGTCACCCACGTTGGCTTCTTGCAGTGCATTATAAAAACGCTCTAATTTGCCGTGCGCGTCATCAAGGCTGTTATCCATATAGCTAACATGCGAGCGGTAATGACTTGAGATCAAGAAGAAGCGCACCACTTCGCCGTCGTATTTTTCTAAAATATCGCGAATGGTGAAGAAGTTGCCTAACGATTTAGACATTTTTTCTTCGCCTAAACGCAAGGCACCAGCGTGTATCCAGGTGTTTGCGTAGGTTTTTCCGGTGGCGGCTTCGCTTTGCGCAATTTCGTTTTCATGGTGTGGGAATTTAAGGTCTGGCCCACCGCCATGAATATCGAAGGTTTCGCCTAAGCAGCAAGTCGACATGGCAGAACATTCGATGTGCCAGCCCGGGCGACCAATGCCCCACGGTGATTCCCAATGTGGCTCGTCTGGTTTAGCGGCTTTCCATAATACGAAATCGAGTGGATCTTCTTTGTCGGTATCAACGTCTACACGTGAGCCGGCTTCAAGATCATCCAGTACTTTGCCCGAGAGCTTGCCGTAGCCTTCAAACTTGCGTACGCGGTAATACACGTCGCCATTCGGAACAGCGTAGGCAAAACCTTTATCAATCAGTGTATTTACTAATTTAATAATGTTGTCGATGTGCGCCGTGGCACGAGGTTCGTGCGTTGGGCGGCCAATACCAAGTTGATCGAAATCTTCGTTCATGGCATTGGCAAAGCGATCGACTAAATCTAAAAACGGTTCGCCATTTTCATTGGCGCGCTTAATGATTTTGTCGTCGATATCGGTGACGTTACGAATGTAGTTAACCTCCAGCCCGATATGACGCATGTAGCGCACAATCAAATCGAAGGCTAAGAAGGCTCGCGCATGACCCAAATGACAAAAGTCGTAAACCGTCATGCCACACACATACATGCCGACTTTACCCTCTACTAAAGGCTTAAAAGTCTCTTTCTGGCGAGTGAGTGTGTTGTATATCTGCAAGCTCATGGTGTTCCTTATGCTTCTGTCAGTGATTTGTCTTCACGCAAACCGATGGTGAGGTTGAATACTGGCTTATCCGCGGCGTGATCGTAACGATCCGATACGTAATAGCCTTCGCGCTCAAACTGGAAGTTATTTTCTGGGCCGACATTGGCCAATGCCGGTTCTACCCAAGCGGTAACCACTTTGAGTGAATCGGTATTCACGTATTCCATAAAGTCGCCGTCGGTTTTGTCTGGTGATGCATGGGTAAACAAGCGCTCGTATAAGCGCAGCTCGGCTGGAATGCCGTGAGATGCCGACACCCAATGCACAACGCCTTTCGGGTTGTCGCCATCGGCTGGGTTAGTACCAAGGGTGCCTTCGATTAGGTTGGCGCGCACCAGCACGACATTGCCCTGCTCATCTTTTTCGTAGCTGGTTGCTTCAATTACATACGAATGACGCAAACGAATACGCTTACCTGGGGTAAATTTCTTTTTGAATTTCTTGCTGTATTCTTCTTTAAAGTCGTCTTGATCGATAAAGATTTCGCGAGTAAACGGCATTTCGCGTGAACCCAAATCCAGTTCGTGGTGATAATCTGCCGACACCATTTCTAAATGATCTTCTGGCAGGTTTTCAATCACCACTTTCAGCGGATTAATCACACACATAGCGCGCGGTGCGTTTTTGTTCAGGTCATCTCGCAGTGCGTGCTCTAGCATAGCAACATCGACCATGCCATCGCTGCGGCTGACACCGATCATGTCGCAAAAATTACGCACTGAGCGTGGAGTAAAGCCACGACGGCGCATACCAGAAATGGTCGGCATACGAGGGTCATCCCAACCGGCAACCACCTTCTCATCAACCAAGGCTTTCAGCTTGCGCTTAGAAGTCACGGTGTAGTCGAGGTTTAACCGACCAAATTCGTACTGACGTGGCTGCGCAGGCACTGGCAAGTTCGCCAGGAACCATTCATACAGCGGGCGATGATCTTCAAACTCAAGAGTACACACTGAGTGTGTAATACCTTCAATCGCATCCGATTGGCCATGAGTAAAATCGTAGTTCGGGTAGATGCACCACTTATCACCGGTTTGATGATGATGAACCTTACGAATGCGATACAGAATCGGATCGCGCATGTTCATGTTAGGCGATGCCATATCGATTTTAGCGCGCAATACTTTAGCGCCTTCGTCGAATTCGCCAGCACGCATACGAGCAAATAGGTCAAGGTTCTCTTCAACTGTGCGCTCACGGTATGGGCTTGGCTTACCGGCTTCGGTCAGGGTGCCACGGTATTCACGGGCTTGATCTGCCGACAAATCACACACATAGGCGTTACCCGATTCAATCAAATTCACGGCCCAGTCGTGCAGTTGATCGAAGTAATCGGAGGCGTAGTGAATCTCGCCCGCCCACTGAAAGCCCAACCAAGTGATGTCATCTTTGATGGCATTGATAAATTCTTGGCTTTCTTTTTCTGGGTTGGTGTCATCAAAACGTAGGTTACAACGCCCACCAAACTGTTCGGCCAAGCCGAAGTTCAAACATACCGATTTGGCATGACCTACGTGCAAATACCCGTTCGGCTCGGGTGGGAAGCGAGTAACCACCTGCGTGACACGCCCGTTATCGAGGTCATCTTGAATGATTTTAGCGATGAAGTTAGCGCTAGTATTCGGTGTGTTGGCAGTTGTATCAGTCATAACCATCCATAAAGTGTCGGTACAGTTTTCAATACGATTTCATATTTTGCTAAGAAAATAGTCTGTTTCAGTAACAAGAAACCGCGTCGGCGCTGTAAGGCCGCGAAAAAGGCGGTATTATACGCGTTCCATCCCGTATAGGGATACTCGATTTCTAACTCTGAGGCACAAGATGATCCTGCTAAAAACCAACTTCGGCGACATCAAAATTGAACTGAACTTCGAAAAAGCACCAAAAACCGCTGCTAACTTCGAAAAGTACGTAAAAGAAGGCTTCTATGATGGCGTGATTTTTCACCGTGTTATCGACGGTTTCATGGTTCAAGGTGGCGGTTTTGAGCCGGGCATGAAGAGCAAAGAAACCAGCGACAGCATCGAAAACGAAGCAGACAACGGCCTAAAGAACACCAAAGGCACCTTGGCTATGGCTCGTACCATGGACCCTCACTCTGCCAGCGCGCAGTTCTTTATCAACGTTGCTGACAACGCTTTCTTGAACCACACGTCTAAAGATACTCAAGGCTGGGGTTACGCGGTATTCGGTGAAGTGGTTGATGGTATGGATGTGGTTAACCGCATCAAAGCGGTTCGCACGACCACTAAAATGGGTCACCAAGACGTTCCGGCAGAAGATGTGATCATCGAAAAAGCAGAAATCATCGAATAATGGCGCTGTACTTCATATCCGATTTACACCTAGAACATCAACGGCCTGCTATGGCTGCGGGTTTTAAAGGCTTTGTCGATGGTTTAACCGATGCCGAGGCTTTGTATATTCTGGGTGATTTTTTTGAAGTCTGGATGGGCGACGATTACAACGATCCGTTTGTCGATGGTGTTAAAGCGACGCTAAGGGATGCTGTAGAGCGTGGTATTGCTGTGTATTTAATGCACGGCAATCGCGACTTCCTGCTCGGCGAAGCCTTTTGTGCCGACATTGGCGCGAACATGGTCGCCGAAGGCAGTGTGATTCATCATGGCGATGAAAGCGCGGTGATTCTGCACGGTGATAGCTTATGTACCCAAGACGTTGAGTATATGAAGATCCGCCAGATGTTTCGTAGTCCACAATGGCAGGCCGATTTCCTTGGCAAGTCGTTGGAAGAACGCATTGCGTTTGCGCGCCATGTTCGTTCAGAAAGCCAATCCGGTCAGCAAATGAAGAGCGCTGAAATTATGGACGTAACGCCAATTGAGGTTGATAAAGCCTTAGATGAAGCGGGTGTTACGCGCATGATTCATGGTCACACCCACCGCCCCGATGTGCATCATTGGCAACACCAAGGTGAAGCCCGTGAACGCATAGTGTTGGGAGATTGGGATGATACACAAGGCTGGATGATTCGCTGGGAGAAAGACTCAGCCCCGCAGTTATCTAAGTTTTCGTTTTAATTAAAAAAGCCTGTACGGGAAACCGCGCAGGCTTTTTTATTAACGATCAAATTAGTTTCGATATTCAGCAAGCTAACTAATCAAATACCTGTGGCTCGGGCACCAACCAAACACCAAATGTTTTAAATACCTTGGTTTGAACTATTTTTTGCAAATTATGCACATCGGATAAGGTCGCACCTTTACTGGTGGTTAATACCAATGCTTGTTTCTCGTACATAGACACTGGCCCAAAGGCTTTGCCTTTAAAACCACATTGATCAATCAACCACCCTGCCGCTAATTTAACCCCGACGGATTGCCCATATTGAGGCATAGCTGGAAAGCGCTGGCGAAGCTCTGCGGCATATATTTCTGTCACAACGGGGTTATGAAAAAACGAACCGGCATTCGGTGTTATTTTAGGATCAGGCAGTTTAGAACTGCGCACATCGACAACGGCGTTAATTAATTCTGCGGGGGTCAGGCGATCGGCATGAAGCTGATCTAACGGCGCGTAATTTAATGTCGGCGTAAAGTGTTTTTGCAAACGAAATCGCACTCGCATAATAACGAAGTCGTTTTTTAATTCGCGCTTAAATATCGAGTTCCGATAGCTAAAACCGCATTCTTCATCCGATAACACTCGCAGCTGCTGAGTACTCAGTTGGTATCCAACAAGCTGCTCAATAAAGTCGCCAGCTTCAACACCGTACGCCCCGATATTCTGAACAGGCGCCGCACCAACCAAACCCGGTATTAATGCCAAGTTCTCTAATCCGTGACCATAATTAATACTGGTACATACCCATTGATGCCAATCAACGCCCGCATCCACATCGACCCAAACGTGGGTATTATTTTCTCGAATTACGGTAACAGTATTTGCGGCGGGTTTTATCACCAAAGCATTGACGTGCTCTGCTAATAAAATATTGCTGCCGCCACTCAGTACGCGCAGAGGAAGATGTAATTCAAGCGCCAACTGCTGGAGTTCAATGACAGAGTTGAGCGATGTGTAATGCGCAAACGCCGTTGCTCGACCCGAAAGCCCAAGTGTGTTGGCACTGGTTAAATCGACTTGATGCTGAATATTCACCGTCATTAATGATTTACCGCAGCTGCTTACGAATATCGTCGATCAAGCCGTCGCAAGCATCTTCGATTAAATCAAGAACATGGCGAAAACCAGAGTCGCCGCCGTAATATGGATCGGGCACTTCATGCTCGTCGTAACTTCGGCTATAGGTTCGTAAAAACAATTTGGGTTCGGTCAGTTTTTTAGCGGATGTATTGGCCGAAGTTTTAGCCTGAACCAATAAGACCTTGAGATTTTCAAGGTTGGATTCATCCATCGCCAGCACATAGTCAAATTCACTAAAATCGCTGATCTGAACCTGACGCGCGCGTAATTTAGATAAATCAAATCCACGCGCAGCAGCCGCTTTTTGCGAACGCTCATCCGCAGGCTTGCCAACATGCCAGCCAGCAGTGCCCGCCGAATCAACTTCGACTTTATCGGCTAAGCCTTCTTGCTGCAGGCGCTCAAGTAAAACCCCGTGCGCGGTTGGCGAACGACAGATATTACCTAAGCAAACAAACAATACTCGAATCATGCGTTCGGTTTATCGCCATGCACATGAGTGGCCGCATTGGCTTTATCGAGCTTTTCTTCTTCCGACATGCGACGCGCTTCGCCTTCTAACATGACAGGAACACCATCTTTGATCGGAAAAGCCAAACCGTCGAACGTGCACAATAACTCTTGAGCTTCACGCTCGTATTTCAATTTACCTTTGCATTGCGGGCAAACCAGCATGCTTAATAACTGCTTATCCATAATTCATCCTCTTAAATTCTGGCGCGGCATTCAGCTTACGATTACGTAGCTGTACCGCCTGAAATTTTTGTTAATAACGCATCCAGCTTGGCTTTTGTGGCCTCGGTTGGTTGCGCGTTTACCTGCAAATACCACTGATTTTCGCGCTTAAAAGCCGCGCATTTGACCCAATCTTTCTCCGTCATGATAACGGCTTTATCATCATTCCAACGCAGATCTGTATCAGTAAATTCGTAATGATCTGGGAAGGCATGTTCAATGGGTTGGTAGTTTAATGCACGCAAGGTTGTAAAAAAACGTTGCGGATTACCAATCCCCGCTACGGCGTGCACCTGCTGCCCAGCAAAAAAATCCAAGGGCACGCTACGCCCTGTCGTACCTTCGATTAAGGCACTTGGCTCGACAATAAAATCAGAGCCATTAACGATATGTAAATCCGCCGATTGCAACCGCGACATAGGCTCGCGCAGAGGGCCAATCGGCAGGCGCCAGCCATTACCAAAACCGCGCGTCACATCACTCACCACAATTTCAGCAGCGCGCTTCATGGCGTAATGTTGTAAGCCGTCGTCGCTGAAAATGATATCCACTTTAGCGTTAAGAGCAGCGACTGCACGACTGCGCTTGGGATCTACCACAACAGGGCATTGTAAGCGTTGTTGCAAAAGTTTTGGTTCGTCACCACATTGAGCAACCGCCGTGCTGTCGCTAACCAATAATGGATACGTATCGGAATGCCCACTATAGCCACGCGATACCACCGCAGGACGTAACCCTAAGGAGCGTGCGCGCTCAACCAGATAAGTGATTAAAGGTGTCTTACCTGTACCACCAACCGCGATATTACCAATAACGATCACTGGGGTAAGATCGGATTTTTGTCGCCGAAAAGGCGCTAACAGCATTAAGCGCAGCGAACTTATTGCAACGAATATAAGCCAGAGTGGCAGTAACCAATAATTACCGGCAGCGCGAGCGTACCAATTGTGCTCGATGCGCTTTGCTAAACGCGCACCAAGCCCAGCAGAATCGTTGCGCTCGGCCATTACAGCTCGCTGAATTGCAATTGATGCAACTGGGCATAAGCGCCGTTTTGTTTTATCAAGTCGGCATGCGAGCCTTGCTCAACGACATGGCCGTTATCAATCACCACGATGCGATCGACGTTTTCAATGGTGCTAAGGCGATGAGCAATAACTAAGGTCGTTCTGCCCTTCATGACTTCTTCCATTGCCGCCTGAATATGACGTTCTGATTCGGTATCGAGCGCTGA
>Ga0105357_10002309_pt1 | contig 10237 bp, 4 predicted proteins | sample GOMGulsemesocosm_4_FD_83660 | JGI IMG/M metagenome (GOLD analysis project Ga0105357, IMG submission 83660) | Methane-oxidizing microbial communities from mesocosms in the Gulf of Mexico - GOM15B Gulf of Mexico | ecosystem: Environmental > Aquatic > Marine > Cold seeps | place: USA: Gulf of...
ACAGTGCAAGGTCGCGCTTGAGGAACCGGTCACGCGCGTGTTTCCCGAATTCGCCGACCTCTCACTTTATGCGGGCGGCGGCGGTTCGATCCCCTTCGCGCCCGGCACCCCAGCCCCGCCGATGCGCTTCGTCGATTTGCTGACGCATATGTCGGGCCTCACCTACGGCCTGCAGAACCGCACCAATATCGACGCGGTCTATCGCGAGAACAATTTCGACTTCGCGCGCAATCACCTCGACAGCGACGGCTACATCGAGAAGCTGGCGCAGCTGCCGCTCGAATTCGCGCCCGGCCAGGGATGGAATTATTCGGTGTCGACCGATGTGCTGGGGATCGCGGTCGAGCGGATCAGCGGCATGCGCCTGGGCGACTATTTCGAGCAGCATATCTTCGGCCCGCTGGGGATGAAGGATACGCGCTTCGGGGTCGCCGAAGGCCAGGCGGACCGGTTGGTCGATGCCTATGCCTATCGGCCCGGCAAGCCCCCTAAAATGATCGACGCCGGGGCCACCAGCAAACTCAACCGAGCCGGTACCTTCGACAGTGGCGGCGGCGGACTGGTCGGCAGCATTGCCGATTACCACCGCTTCGCCACGATGCTGCTCAACGGCGGCGAGCTCGACGGCGCGCGGATACTCAGCCCGAAGACCGTGCGGCTGATGCGCACCAACCACCTGCCCGGCGGGGCCGACCTTACCGAGATGTCGAGCAGTCTGTTTTCCGAAGCCCACAATTCCGGCACCGGGTTCGGCCTGGGCTTTGCGATGGTGATCGACCCGGCGAAGACGCTGATGCCGTCGAGCCTGGGCGAATTCTACTGGGGCGGCGCCTATTCGACCGCCTTCTTCGTCGATCCGGTCGAACGGATCACCATGGTTTTCATGACGCAGGTCTATCCTTCGTCGACCTATCCCATCCGGCGGCAGCTCAAGACCCTGATCTATTCCGCCCTCACCCAATCCCACGCCTGAGGAGAAACCGATGACGTCCCCCATTCGCACCGAACGCCATGACAATGTCCTGGTGGTCATTTCCGACAATCCGCCGGTCAACGCGCTGGGCCAGGCCGTCCGCGCCGGGCTGAAGGACGCGATCGAGGAAGCGCTGGCGGACGATGGCGTCGAGGCGGTGGTCATCCGCTGCGACGGGCAGACCTTCTTCGCCGGGGCGGACATCACCGAATTCGGCAAGCCGCCGGTCGGGCCCAACCTGCCCGAAACGCTCGACGCGATGGAAGCGAGCGACAAGCCGGTCGTGGCCGCGATCCACGGTACCGCGCTGGGCGGTGGGTGCGAAGTCGCGCTGGCCTGCCACTACCGCGTCGCGGTGCCCAGCGCCAAGATGGGGCTGCCAGAAGTGAAGCTCGGGCTGATCCCCGGGGCTGCGGGGACGCAGCGCCTCCCGCGCCTGATCGGCGCCGAAGCCGCGCTGCCGCTGGTCGTGGGCGGCAATCCGATCCCTGCCAAGAAGGCCGAGGCGATCGGCCTGCTCGATGCGCTCGTAGGCGAAGACAGTCTCGAAGCCGATGCGATCGCTTTCGCCAGGTCGAAGATCGGCCAGCCGGTGCCGCGTTCGTCGGAAGGCAAGGCCAATGAGGACGGCGTGCGTGATCCCGACCTGTTCGACCGTTTCCGCGCCTCGCAGGCGCGCAAGATCCGCGGCTTCGACGCACCCAATGCCGCGATCGAGGCGGTCAAGGCCGCCGGGCAGATGTCCTATGCCGACGGGGTGAAGAAGGAACGCGAGCTGTTCACCGAGCTCATGAACGGCACGCAGAGCGCGGCCATGCGCCATTATTTCTTCGCCGAACGCGCTGCGAACAAGATCGACGACGTGCCCAAGGACACGCAGCTCATCCCGATCAAGAAGGTCGGCGTGATCGGCGCCGGCACGATGGGCGGCGGCATCGCGATGAACTTCCTGTCGGCCGGCATCCCCGTGACGATCCTCGAGATGGCGCAGGACGCGCTCGATCGCGGCACCGGGATCATCCGCAAGAATTACGAAGCGACCGCGAAGAAAGGCCGCATGTCGCCCGAGCAGGTCGAGCAGGCGATGGGCCTGCTGACCCCGACGCTGGCCTATGAAGACCTCGCCGATTGCGACCTGGTGATCGAGGCCGTCTTCGAGGACATGAAGGTCAAGAAAGAGGTGTTCTCGAAGCTCGACGAGGTGGTCAAGCAGGGTGCGATCCTGGCCTCGAACACCAGCTATCTCGATGTCGACGAGATCGCCACGGCAACACAGCGGCCGGGCTATGTGGTGGGGCTCCACTTCTTCTCACCGGCCAATATCATGAAGCTGCTCGAAGTCGTCCGCGGCAAGGAAACACGGCACGATGTGCTGGCCACGGTGATGAAGCTGTCGAAGAAGATCGGCAAGGTCGCGGCGGTGTCGGGCGTGTGTCCCGGCTTCATCGGCAACCGCATGCTGTCGAAGCGGCAGGAACAGGCGAACGAACTGCTGATGGAAGGCGCCAATTACTGGGAAGTCGATGACGTCCTGCTCGACTTCGGCTTTCCGATGGGCCCGTTCCAGATGGCCGACCTCGCCGGTATCGACATCGGCTGGCACCGCGATCCGAGCAAGGTGACCACCATCCGTGAAGCGCTGTGCGCGGCGGGACGGTTCGGGCAGAAGGCCGGCAAGGGTTTCTACGACTACGACGAGGCGCGCAACCGCACGCCGTCGGACGAGGTCAAGCAGATCATCGCCGATTTTGCGGCACAGGAAGGCAAGCCGCAGCGCGCGATTTCGAAAGACGAGATCCGCGAACGGCTGCTTTATCCGATGGTCAACGAGGGCGCCGAAATCCTCGATGAAGGCATGGCGCAGCGCGCCAGCGACATCGACGTGGTGTGGATCAACGGTTATGGCTGGCCCCTCTACACCGGCGGACCGATGTTCTGGGCGCAGACGATCGGGCTGGATACGGTGGTCGCCGGGCTGGAGCAGCACGGACTGCCGGTGAGCAACTATCTGCGCGCGCGAGCCGAAGACAGCGGAAAGTTCGCCTGACCTTCATCGAATCTGCGACATAATTGAAACGCCGGTATGGAAATCGGTCGAACGGTGAAGTCGTTCGTCCGCTGCGCCTTGACAGCGCCCGCCATGCCCGTTTGAACTGCAAAAAAACAACAAATGGGCCCGGTGTGTGCCGGGCCCGGTGAGAGGAGAAAAAATGAGTAAATTCGGTTTACGCCACCAATGCGCCTTCGGTGCCCTCGCCTGTGCGCTGGCGCTTACCCCGGCCATGGCCCAGGCGCAGGATGCAGCAACAAGTGTCGATGATACCGACCTAATCGACAATGCCGAAGTCGATGGCGGCAATGTCATCATCGTGCGCGCGCAGGGCCGCGAACAGGCGCTGTCCGACGTTCCGGTCGCGGTCTCGGCAGTGTCGGGCGAAATGCTCGAGAAATCGGGCGTGGCCGACATTCGCGACCTCAACCAGGTCGCGCCTTCGCTGCTGGTCTCCTCGACCGGTAACGAAGCCAATGGTTCGGCCCGTATTCGTGGCATTGGTACGGTCGGCGACAACCCCGGCCTCGAAAGCTCGGTCGCGGTCTTCGTCGATGGCGTCTATCGCTCGCGCTCGGGCAATGCGCTGTCCGAACTCGGACCGCTCGACCGGGTCGAGATCCTCCGCGGCCCGCAGGGCACGCTGGGCGGCCGCAACTCCTCGGCCGGCCTCATCAACATCTACACCGCCCCGCCCGAGTTCGAATTCTCGGGCTACGGCGCCTTCACTTATGGCAATTACGACGCGATCAAGGTCGAAGCCGGCATCAACGCGCCGCTGGGCGATACGGTCGCCGCGCGGATCGACGGCGTCTATTTCGAGCGCGACGGCTTCTACAACGATGTCGTCAACGATGTGCGGATCAACGACCGCGACCGCTATCTCGTGCGCGGCCAGCTGCTGTTCGAACCGACCAGCGATCTCAGCATCCGCCTCGTTGGCGATTATTCGAACAAGGACGAGGCGTGCTGCGCCGCAACCTTCGTCCAGCCCGAATTTGCGCCGCTCGCACGCGTATCGCCCGGGCTCGACCGGTACAACCGCCCCGAAGGCGGCCCCGCCCTCACCAGCACCGACAATCCGATCATCCCGATCCTGCTCGGGCTCGGGCAGGATCCGCGCGGGCTGACGCAGTCGACCTTCAACCGCGATATCTACGTGTCTCCCGGCCGTTCCTACCAGGGCGAGACCGAAGACTGGGGCATTTCGGGCGAAGTGAACTGGAATTTCGGCGATGTGACGCTGACCTCGATCACCGGCTATCGCGAATATTCGAACTTCCAGGGTTCGGACACCGACTACACGCAGGTCGACCTGCTGTACCGTGCCCCCGGCCCCGATGCCGGCGCGCGTGAATTCAAGACCTTCACGCAGGAATTCCGCCTCAACGGCACGGCATTCAACGACACGCTCGACTGGCTGATCGGCGCCTATTACGCCAATGAAAAGCTGGAAACGCGCGACAACCTGCGGTTCGGCAACGATTACGGCACTTTCGCCAACTGCCGTATCGCGCTGGCGATCAACCCCGCGCTGGCCAACCCGTCGGCCGACAACTGCCTGGGTGCCAATGTCGCCGCGCTGGACGGGACGCTTACCGGCACTCCGGCATTCGGACCGGCAACGCCGCTGATCATCGCCGGGATGAACAATCTGGCGCAGGTGCGCGATATCGGCAGCAATGGCGACCGGTACAACCAGACGAGCGAGAACTTCGCGGTCTTCACGCACAACATCGTCCACGTCACCGACACGGTCGATCTGACGCTTGGCCTTCGTTACACTAACGAAACCAAGGATTTCGACGCAGCCTTCAGCAATGACAACGTGTTCTGCCCGCAGAGCCGCGCGCTGCTGGACGGCCTTCTGGGGACCCCGCTTGGTGGTCTCGCGGCCGGCCTCATCGGCCTGTCGTGCCAGGGCAACTCGACTGCCGAACTCGACGGCGTGACGCTGTCGGACCAGCGCAAGGAAGACGAGTTCACCGGTACCGCGATCCTCAGCTGGAAGCCCGATCCCGACTGGATGGTCTACGGCTCCTACTCGAAGGGCTACAAGGCCGGCGGCTTCAATCTCGATCGCTCGGCGCTCGCTCTGCCGGTCGAATTCGACGCTGCCACTCTGGACCCCAGCGCGCTGCAGTTCGACGCCGAAACGGTCGATGCCTTCGAAGTGGGCGTGAAATATTCGGCCCGCGACTGGGGCTTCAGCGTTGCCGCGTTCCGCCAGGAGTTCTCCAACTTCCAGCTGAACACCTTCAACGGCACGGTCTTCCTGGTCCAGAACATCAATGGCTGTGACACCGATCTCGGCGGGGCCGATCGCGATGGCGACGGAACCACCGGAAGCTGCGCTGCCGAAAACGTCGCTCCGGGCGTGATCGCGCAGGGTGTCGAGTTCGAGGCATCGGTCAGCCCGATCCGCGACCTCACCATGACGATGGGTCTCACCTATGCCGATACCAGCTACGAGGACAATCTCGTGGGCCAGGACAACGGATCGCCGCTCGATCCCGCGCTGCGGCTGCTTCCGGGCGACAATCTGTCGAACGCCCCCGAAGTGACCGCCACCGCCTCGCTCAGCTGGACCCCGCCGATCGGCAATTCGGGTCTGTCGGGCCTGTTCTTCCTGAACGCCCGCACCACCGATGACTTCAACACCGGTTCGGACCTGCTGTACGGCAAGGAACAGGACGGGTTCACGCTGGTCAACGGCCGCGTCGGCATCACCGGTCCCGACCGTCGCTGGGGCGTCGAGCTGTGGGCGAACAATCTGTTCGACATCGACTACAGCCAGGTGGCCTTCAACACGCCGTTCGTTGCCGAGCAGCAGACCTATTCGGCCTTCCTCGCCGAACCGCGCACCTACGGCATCACGGTACGCGCAGGCTTCTGATCGCGTCACCGATCATGAACGGGGCCCGGCATCACGCGATGCCGGGCCCCTTTTTTGTGCGTCGAGCACGGTCGGTGGAAAAATTTCGGGCCGTAGCAATCGCGCCGCTATGCCCGCGTAACTTAAAGAGTAATTTAGAATTATCGGTATGAGCCCAGGGCGACCGATTACAAAAGGAACTTGTTGCCGACTTGACATAAAGCGAAACTGCGCATTCTCTTTCGAGTGGAAGGTACGCGATAAAAAAGACGTACCTCCAAATGGAGAGGGACATGACCAGATTCACTTTACGCCACAGTTGCGCGCTGGGCGCGCTCGCCACTGCTGCGCTTTCGGCAACCCCGGCCCTGGCCCAGGCAGAGGTCGAGACCGCCGGAGCCGCGACGCAAAATGAAAACCGCATCGTCGTTACCGGATCCTATATTCGCGGGACGCCCGAAGACGCGGCGCTGCCGGTGGATGTCTTCACCGCCGACGACCTGGCCGAACAGGGCGTCGACAGCCCGCTCGAATTCATCAAGGAACTGCCCTCGGTCGGCGCATCGTTGGGCGATACAAACCAGTTTTCCACCGACGCACAGGGTTTCCAGGGCGTCGGCTCGCTCAACCTGCGCGGGCTCGGGCCGCAGCGCACGCTGGTGCTGCTCAACGGCAAGCGCACCATCCTCAGCCCCGGCGCGGGTTTCGTCGACACCCAGCTGATGCCGCTGTTCGCTCTCGAACGGATCGAACTGCTCAAGGACGGGGCCGGTTCGACCTACGGTTCGGATGCGATCGCGGGCGTCGCCAACTTCATCACCCGCTCGACCTTCACCGGTCTCGAAGTGCAGGGTGACTACAATTTCATCGACGGTTCCGACGACAATTACAGCCTGAGCGCACTGGCCGGTGTCGAGTTGGGCGACACGGGCAATTTCGTCTTCGGCGCCGGGTGGCAGCATCGCAGCGAACTCGGCACGCCGCAGCGCGACTTCGTCAACGTCGGTTACGAAACCAATCCCTCGGCCTATTCCGCGCTGGCGACCCCGGGGCTGTTCGCAGTCTCCTATCTCGATACGGGGACCGGCACGGTCAACACGCAGATCCGGCCCGACGCGGGCTGTACCGAACTGGGCGGAACGGTCGATCTTGGCCGCTGCTATTTCACCTATGTCCCCTTCGACAACATCACCGAGGACGAGGACCGCTACCAGGCCTTCGCCGAACTCACCGTCGACCTGAGCGATACGCTGCGCTTCCGCGCCGACGCGCTCTATTCGCGCAGCGAACTGACCTCGCTCAACTATTCGCCGGCATTCCCGCCGACGCAGGGGCCGCGCGGGTCGGGCTTCGTCAGCGCGTTCAGCACCTCGCCGAACAACCCCGGCGTGGCCGCTTTCCTCGACCAGGTCGGCCTGCCGCAGAGCTCGGCAACCGATCCGATCGTGGCCATCACCAACGTGCTGTACCGGCCGTTCGGCTTCCTCGGCAATCCGCGCGATCCCGACCGCGGCGCCGGCACCGGCAGCGCAATCAACGATGCCTACCGTTTCAGCGGCGGGCTGGAGTTCGCGCTGAGCGATACGCTGCGGCTCAATGTCGACGGCACCTTCTGGGAATCGAAGCGTGACTTCTACACCCCCGGGATCATCGGGTCGCGCCTGCAGGCGGCGCTGAACGGTTTTGGCGGTCCCGACTGCGATGGCACCACCCCGGGCGCAAATGGCTGCCAGTGGTTCAACCCCTTCGCCAACGCCGGTCCGGGCAATGGTTCGTTCAACATCGCCAACCCGTTCTACGTGCCGGGCAATGACAACAGCGAGGAGCTGGTGGCGTGGCTGCAGGTCCCCAACGGCACGCGCGAAGAGGAATCGCAATTCGTCTTCGATTTCGTCCTGGCGGGCGAAACCGGGCTCACCTTCTCCGGGGGGCCGCTGGCCTTCGCCGTGGGCGCCCAGTTCCGCGACAATCGCTATACCAGCGATCCCTACAACGATGAATCGAACGTCGATGTGAACCCGTGTTTCATCGAAGGCGACCAGAGCTGCGTGGGCACGACCACCGAAGGGGTGGGCCCGTTCATCTTCCTTGGCGGTTCGCGCCCGGTGAAGCTGCAGCAGGACGTCTACGCGTTCTTCGCCGAAGTGAACGCGCCGATCACCGACCGGCTCGAACTGTCGGCGGCCGTCCGCTTCGAGGATTACGGCAGCCCGATCGGTTCGACGATCAATCCCAAGGGCTCGGCGCGCTTCGAAGTGACCGACTGGCTGACCCTGCGCGGATCGGTAGGGACCACCTTCCGCGGGCCGCTGGCATCGAACGTGTCGCCCAATTTCGTGACCGCGCTCGAAGGCTTCACCGCGGCAGGCGGCAATTACAAGTCGAAGGACATCTACGGCAACCCGACCGATCTCGATCCCGAAACCGCCTTCACCTACAATATCGGGGCGATCATTTCCGCACCGGTCGGCGGCGGCGACGTGACCTTCTCGGTCGACTACTGGTCGATCGACCTGGAAGACCGCATCACCACCACGCCGGGGAATGCGATCGCGAGCTTCGTGGGCAATTTCCAGACCACCGGGCAGGCCCCGGTCGACTGTTCGAGCCCGCTGGCCAATCTGATCACCTTCTCGAACAACCAGTGTATCCAGGGCACGACGCTGGGGATCGACATCAGCCGCGTGCGGACCGATTTCGTCAATGGGCCCGACGTCAAGATCGCCGGTCTCGACTTCGCGCTCAACGCCAGCTTCCCGCTGGGCGACCGGGCGGATCTGAGCTTCGGCACCAATGCGGTGTGGAACCTCGATTACAGCTTCGACGATTTCATCGTCCAGGGCGTGAACGTGCAGCCCGCCTATGACGCGGTGGGCTTCGGCAATTATTTCCGCGATCCGAACACGGTTCCGGAATGGCGCGCCAATGCGTTCGTCAATCTCGGGTTCGGCGATTTCAACGCACGCTATTCGGTCCAGCACATCGACGGGGTGACCGACGATCGCTGCGTCGATCGCGATCCGTGCTTCAGCACGGGCGGCGGCGTGGGCACCAATTTCGGGGTCGAAAGCGGTTCCTACACGCAGCACGACTTCTCGGTGGCCGCCGATCCCGCGAACGCGGAGGCCGACGTCCAGCTTCAGGCCGCGGTAGAAAACTTCACCGATGCCGAACCGGCCGAAGCGCAGCTTCCGCTTGGCTACAACCCGTTCATCGGCAATGCCATCGGACGCAACTACCGCCTCGGTATCCGTACGCGCTTCTGAGCAAACGGACCGCACCTACCGGGGGGCCTGCAGCGACAGCTTCGGGCCCCCTCAACTTATGCAAGGGGAACCAATCATGTCGCCATTCGACCTGTCAGGAAAAGTCGCGATCGTCACCGGATCGAGCCGCGGGATCGGCCGCGCCATCGCCGAAGGGCTGGCCGCGCAGGGCGCCCGCGTGGTGATCTCGAGCCGCAAGCAGGATGCCTGCGAGGCGGTCGCCGCCGAAATCAACGCCGCGCATGGCGATGGCAGCGCCGTGGCAATCGCGGCGAGCATTTCGGAAAAGGCGCAGCTCGAAGACCTGTTCGCGCAGACCGTCGCCCGGCTCGGCCCGGTCGACATCCTCGTCTGCAATGCGGCCAGCAATCCCTATTACGGCTCGATGGACGGGATTGCCGACGAACAGTTCCGCAAGATCCTCGACAACAACGTCATCTCGAACCACTGGCTGATCCAGCTGGCGCTGCCCGCCATGCGCGACAAGGGCGACGGGGCGATCGTCATCATCAGCTCGATCGGCGGGCTGCGCGCATCGACGACCATCGGTGCCTATTGCATCTCGAAGGCCGCGGATTTCCAGCTGGTGCGCAATTACGCCGCGGAGAACGGCAAGCACGGGATCCGCATCAACGGGATCGCCCCGGGGCTGGTGAAGACCGATTTCGCCAAGGCATTGTGGGACAATCCCGATGCGCTGGCGGCGACCGAGAAGGCGCTGGCCATGCGGCGCATCGGCGAGCCCGAGGATATCGCTGGGGCCGCGGTCTATCTGGCGTCGCCCGCCGCGAAATGGACCACCGGGCAGACCATCGTGGTCGATGGCGGCGCGACGATCTAGCCCCGCATCGTGGCAGTCAGGCTAGCGCAGTGTGCCGCCGCCCAGCGCCTGCCACAGCAGCACCCGGGCGCGCCGCGCGCGGCCCTGCGCCGCGGCGGCGCGTTCGCCGCTGGCATCGGCAGCGCGGCGCGCATCGAGCACGGTGAGGAAATCGGCGAGCCCGGCCTCGAAACGCGCATTGGCCAGCCGCGCGGCACGCTGCAATGCGGCGGCCTCGCGCGCAGCTGCGGCA
>Ga0105357_10002310_pt1 | contig 10236 bp, 4 predicted proteins | sample GOMGulsemesocosm_4_FD_83660 | JGI IMG/M metagenome (GOLD analysis project Ga0105357, IMG submission 83660) | Methane-oxidizing microbial communities from mesocosms in the Gulf of Mexico - GOM15B Gulf of Mexico | ecosystem: Environmental > Aquatic > Marine > Cold seeps | place: USA: Gulf of...
CCAACAAGGTAGCCAATGGCGCCGTCTTTTTCACCGAAATTAAGTGCGGCATTGGTTGTGTTGCGATAACCCATTTTATGGTTGAGCCCGGCGACCACTACATCATTGCGCTCACCGGGTGTGCCGTCATCATTGACTAAAAACTTTGGCACAATAAAAAGGGATATACCTTTAACGCCTGGAGGGGCCCCCTTAATTTTTGCCAGTACCATGTGAATCACATTGCCGGCGATGTCGTGGTCGGCGCAGGAGATAAACATTTTCTGGCCAAAAATACGGTACGTTCCATCATCCGCTGGCTCGGCCATAGTGGTGATATCACCCAGCGCCGAGCCCTGACCCGGTTCGGTGAGGCACATGGTGCCATTACTGCGACCGTCCATAATCAAAGTTAAAAATTTGGCTTTTTGTTCCTTAGAACCAAAAGCGCGTATTAAGTTAGCCGAACCCGTCGCTACAAAAGGATAAGCTGCGGTGCCAATATTGGCGGCATTCACATAGGCCATGACCATGCGGAAGACGACTTCGGGCATTTGCATGCCGCCCTCTTCGTAATCTTGGTGGGCCGCTAAAAAACCGGCATTGGCAAACTCATCCCAGGCTACTTTGGTTTCGGGAATCATTTTCACAACGCCATCTACCAAAGTCGGTTCGTTTTCATCACCTTCGACTAAATGATTGGCAAAGTATTTTTCAGCAATGGTTTTCGCAGTGCGCAATGATGCATCGAATATTTCTCGCGAGTGCTCGCTATAGCGCGGTCGTTCCAGTAGTTTTTCTGTATCGAGAAATTCATAAAGTAGAAATTCAACATCGCGATCATTTAACAAAGGGACTGACATAATTAAACCTGTTGGTAATTTATTTAATGGCTGTTTTAAAAAATTTGTAGCGCAGAACCTGGCGCATTCAACTCTAAATACAGTGCAGGGCGTATTTGTTAATAGCTGTAATCAATAAATACGTCGCGCAAATCTTTTTTACTCACTTTGCCCGTCGCCGTGTGGGGGATTTCATCGACGAACACACAGTCTTCAGGAATCCACCATTTGGCAATTTTGCCATCGAGGTAGGCCAGCAAGTCGCCCTTTTGAGGGTCGCTGCCAGGCCGCTTAACCACGACCAGCAGAGGGCGTTCCGTCCACTTTGGATGGGGCACGCCAATGACTGCAGCCTCGGCAACATCCTCATGGCCCATGGCAGCGTTTTCAACATCAATAGAGCTAATCCACTCACCGCCCGATTTAATGACATCTTTAGTGCGGTCGGTGATCTGCATAAAACCGTATTGGTCGATGGTCGCGACATCACCCGTATCAAACCAGCCATCGGGCAGGTGGGCATCAGAGTCTTCCAATTTGTAATACCTTTTACAGACCCATGGGCCTCGCACTTGCAGCCGACCGGAGGCATTGTCATCCCAGGGTAATTCTTTGGCGTCTTCATCGACGATGCGCATTTCAACCCCGTAAATGGTACGGCCGGCTTTCAAGCGATAGGCAAACTTTTCATCGTCAGGTAAATCATTCATCCACGGCAATAGCGTATTGTAGGTTCCCAGCGGACTCATCTCTGTCATGCCCCAGCCGACATGCATGGCGACACCGTAGGCGTCCATCGCCTCCATCAACGATCGCGGGCACGCGGCACCACCAACCACCAGCCGTTGCAGCGTTTCAACCTTGCTACCCGACTCCTGTAAATAATTGAGCAATGCCAGCCACACGGTGGGCACGCCCAAGGCAAAGGTCACGCCCTCCTCATTAATTAGCGCTGCCAGCGTTTCACCATCACCCATTTTCGGCCCCGGGAAAACCAGCTTGGTGCCCGCCACAGCGGCACCGTAAACACAGCCCCAGGCATTGACGTGAAACATCGGCACGACCGGCATAATAGTTTCGTCCGGAGCCAGCCCCAACGTGGCCTTGCTGTTTGTCCCCAGACAATGCAATACCGTACTGCGGTGGGAATACAGCACACCCTTGGGGTTGCCCGTGGTGCCCGAGGTGTAGCAAAGACTGCTGGCACTGTTTTCATCGAGCTCGGGCCAGTCGTAGCTTTCCAGCTCATCTTCGATCAACTCTTCGTAGCAGCGCACATTTTTTAATGTGGTCTCAGGCATGGCCGCCTTGCTGGTCAGTACCACAAAGCCGCGCACCGTTTTTAATTCATCCTGTAATTGTTCGAGTAAGGGAACAAATACCGGATCGACAAAAACCCACTGGTCTTCGGCGTGATTGGCTATATAGGAAACCTGTTCGGGAAAGAGCCGTGGGTTGATGGTGTGGCAAACATAACCGGAGCAACTGATTGCATAATACAATTCAAAGTGGCGATAGTCGTTCCAGGCCAGAGTGGCGATGCGATCACCCGGCGCACAACCGAATTTTTCCAACGCATTCGCCAGCTTATGAACGCGACTAAAAGCCTCGCCAAAGGTGCTGCGATGCCGTGGATTATCGCCGGTTACAGAGACTATTTCCGTATCGGGAAAGACCCGAGCGGCGAACTTCATAATTGAAGTAATAGTGAGGGCGTCATCCATCATTTGGCCTAACATAGCGTCGCTCCTAGCATTATTTTTCTTGTTTAGCAGTCGATCAGTCTAGCATAGCCCTGTGTTTCAGCCCCTTCAAAAACGTCAGCAATCATTGATTCAAAACGTGATTTCAGTACGTAGCAGCTTAGGGGGGCATCGCGTATCATTGCGCCAGCTGGCACCGGCGGGTTACCAGCAAAGGCCACACAGTGATCCTGTTTTATTAAACCTGCCACAACTAACCAACGAGGATATAGCCTTGAGTACAACAGTCAATGTAAAGCTTATTGTTTCAAGTGCACTACTGGCGCTTAGCCTGAGTAGCGGGGCGGCAGATATTGATGCGGGTAAAGCCAAGGCCGCTATGTGCGCTGGCTGTCACGGTTCCGCGGGCATCAGCCCTATGGATATGTGGCCAAGTCTCGCCGGCCAAAAAGCGGGTTATCTGGCCAAGCAGTTAAAAGCCTTCCGAGATGACTCACGCAGTGATCCCGTGATGAACGGTCAGGCCAAGGCTCTGTCTGATGCCGACATTGATAATCTCGCGGCCTATTATAATAGTCTCAAGTAAGCGCTCTACAATTGCCTTGGTGGTGTATTTAATGATCCACTGAGGCATTTTAAATGTTATTTTTTGTCTTTATCTAACTCGATTTATCTTTCTTATCGACGATGTCAAAAACGATTTCCTCAATAAGATCGAAATCGGGAATTAATACCTCTTCACCATCAATATTGACACGCATTTGCACGCCCTTCTGATCACTCGGCGAACCCTCCAGCACCATCTCTGACTCCATACTCAGACGCGTGGCACGGGGAAACCCGGAGACAACCAGTGCATAAAAACCGCTTGCGGCCGCTTTAAATACTGCGTTGCAAATGACGACTTTCAGATCTTCATCAAGCGAGGGGCGGTGCCCACTATAAAGACTATCGAACGACAATAGAGGAACATCCTGATCCCGCCAACGAACCCAGCCATAATAATGTGGGCTGACACTGGTCTCATCCAGGTGTAAATCTCCCGCTTCCAGATCGCCAGAACTCAGCACCTCAGCAACGGCTAGTTGTGGCACTAGTAACACAGCACCAGTGACGGGTAACAGTAAGCTGTTCACTTGCAGTAATGCCGCATCGGCTTTTGCAACAGCTGCTTTCATCACTGTTTTATTCTCTACCACGAAGCACTCCTCTGGGCATCACGCTGGGGTTAGCTGGCGATGCACTTAACAATTTAATAAAGGCTTCTCGCAACTGATGAATGTTACCGCTTTGATTAAAAGCGCCGTCTTTAATAACCGCCTCAGACAGTGCTGACACCGTGCAATCAGCAGGGGACTGCACCAGTACGCTGCCGCCTTCTTCACAAATTAAACGGGATCCGGCAACGCCGTCGTCACCCATACCGCTAAACACAATCATGCCGCAGGCCGGGCCATATTCATTTGCCAGCTCCGCCGCCACCTCATCAATATTTGGGGCATAAGGTCCAGACCAGCTGGATCCACAATTCAAAACCAGACCATTTGACAGTGCTACCCGTTGTGCAGGACACACCACGGTGACACTGCCGGTCGTAAGAAGATTGCCATCAAGCGCCATCTGGGCATGCCAGGGTGTATTGCGAGCAATCATTTTAACTAACTGATTAGCCTGTTCCGCTTCAATGTGTTGCGCGTAAACAAAAGCCACGCCATAAAAGGCTTCTAGCCCCTCTAAAAAAGCGCGAACGGCATGTAAACCTCCGGCAGAGGCGGCCAATAACCACACATTTCGAGCACGGCTAGCCTGGTATATTTTCTGATATTTTCGCACTAATTCTTCGAGCTTTCGATCCACTACCTGATGCCAGGACAAAGACCCAATGAAGCTCTCTGCCTCGATATTTATCATTAATATTTGCTGACCGGCCGGCAGGGATGGCGCGATTTGAAGATGACTGTCTTCGATTAACCAGGCATCGACATCTGTGCCCGCCATGCGCACAGCACGATCCCAGGTCAGACCACTACAGTGTTTCACACTCAGGCCCCGAGCTTCGACCCTCGCCCGTAGTGCAGTACGCCGCTCTTCATCAAGTAATACAATGCCGATGCGAGGCAGGGCCACAAGGGCGTTTGCATCAAGCTTAAGCGAAGCCAAATTCGAGTAACTCATCCAGTAAGTTCAGCAATTTATCCTCTTGGTAAGGCTTACCTAAAAACTCATTAACGCCTATATCTCTTGCTCGCTGCTGATGCTTTTCACCTGTACGTGAACTAATCATAATGATGGGTAGCTGGGAAAACTCTTCCGATGAGCGAACCACTCGCGCCACTTCAAAACCATCCATGCGCGGCATTTCTATATCCAGCAACATCAAATCAGGCTTCACATCGGCAAGCATTTCTGTTGCTTCAACACCATCTTTCGCCGTAGCAACAATAAACCCCTCTCTCTCAAGAACCCGAGAGGTAACCTTGCGAACGGTGACAGAATCATCGACGACCATGATTGTTTTCGCCCCGATATCTCCCGCGCCAGGTTCAAAGGAGTCGCCACTTAATAGGGCATCTTCTTGCTCTGGTCTCTCTAGAATTGAGCGCTCCCCCATCGATCTAAGCAAAGAGGGTAAATCGAGAATGACCACCACTTTACCACTGGCGAGAATAGTTGCTCCCGCCACCCCCGCTACATTACTGAACTGAGCGCCCAGGCCCTTAATAATAATTTCCTGATGGCCCTCAATGGCATCGACATGCACTGCGTAGCAATGATTATCCACCTCAACCAAAACTAAAGACGCTTTCCCAGACCCCGCAGAAGATGCTTCCTGCCCGGCATACAACAAACCACCAAACGGGCAAACTTCATAATCAACACCCGCGTATTGAAGCCTCTTGTGGGGCTCATTGTAAAAAGCATCAATTTCTTTTTCGCCCAATTGAGTGACGCCAACAATGCTACCCAACGGCAGGGCATAAACACTATTGCCGCCTTTCACTAACAAGGCTTTATTCACCGACACCGTAAACGGCAGTCGAATCGTAAACTCAACGCCGAAGCCGAGTTCTGACTCAATTGAAATAGAGCCACCGAGTTGATGAACTTCAGTTTTCACCACATCCATACCCACGCCTCGACCAGAGACCTGACTAACGGTTGTCGCAGTTGAAAAGCCGGGCTGAAAAATCAACCGTAGCAGCTCGCTATCAGTCGCTTGCGTATCCGAGGCAATGAGCTTTTTACTAATCGCCTTGTTACGGATGGCGTCAACATCAAGCCCTTTACCATCATCGGCAACTGTAATTACAATCTCGCCACCCTCGCGCTGGAAAGAGAGAGAAATATTACCTTCAACAGGCTTACCGGCAGCCAGTCGCTCCTCGGCCGTCTCTATGCCGTGATCCATCGCGTTGCGCAGCATATGTTCTATCGGTGTAATAATTTTTTCCAACACCGAACGGTCCATTTTACCTTCGATGTTATTCAGGCCCAGGTTGACCTGTTTATCCAGCTCCTGGCCAACCTGTCGCACAATACGCCGCAAGCGCGGCACCAGGCGCGAAAATGGCACCAATCGGGTCTTCATTAGATTTTCTTGCAGATCCTGGGTAATACGGGACTGCATTAGCAACAACCCTTCCACAGTCTGGGATTTTTCTAATAATGTGTCTTTTAAATCCTGTAAATCGGAGCCTGATTCTTCTAGCCCTCGCGATAGCTCTTGCAATTGCGAGTAGCGATCCAGTTCCAACGGATCAAAACCAGCACTCTCTGAAGACTCGATTTGCTCTCGCCGAAACTGAATCTGCGCTTCCGTTTGACGCCCCAGCTGGCGCACCTGATTACGCAAACGGGCAATCGTTTCTTCCATTTCCTTCAATGCAGAAGCGGACTCACCAACACCTTGTTCAACACGCCCTCGAGCGACACTGGACTCGCCAGCCAGGTTGACTAAATTATCCAGCACCTGGGCAGGGATTTTTATTGATTCCTGCATGGCAACTGCAGGCTTGGGCCGCGCCGATGGCTGAACTGGCAATTCAGGTGCTAGCATAACCGCAGGCGCTAGATCGGCCACAATCTCCGGCTCAGAATTCGGCTCCACATCGGGGCTGACCAACTCGTGTAATTCAGCCTCAACCGTTTTCTCTTCAAACACTTCGAGGCTGACAGATGGCTCTAGAGCTTCCGTTGACTCAGCTTCAAGCTCTGGTTCAAGTTCAGCCACGATCTCTATTTCTGACACCGATGCTTCTTCAAGCGGTTCTTCTTCAACAGCAACAGCGCCGCCCGACTTGACCCAATCGAGGACAGTAAGCAACTCGTCATAGCGGGTGAACAACAGGTCAAACACCGCTGCGCTACCTTTCGTCAAACGGCCCTCTTCCTGCAAAATCAGGGCTTCCAGGTCATGACTCAAATCACCCAATAAGCTCAGGCCCGCCAGTCTGGCACTGCCCTTTAAGGTATGTAAGACCCGGTTCAGTAGTTCACCCTGACTGATATCACCCGGCTCGTTCCGCCAGGTCTGCATGGCATTTTCAATATCCTCAAGCAGGTCATCGGCCTCCTCAAGGAAAAACGGCAATACATCGGGGTCATGAACTTCACCGGCCATGCGACTGGCCAGGTCATCACTACTCGCAGGCTCCTGGACTGCGAGCTCTGGAACCTCCAGTGCACCCGTAGTTTCCAGCTCTTCAGCCGGCATAACTCGTGCAGCTTGAACCTCTAATTGAGTAAAAATTTCAGCTGGCGCCGGAGCAACAGGCTGACCGATGGCAACAATATCCATCATGCTCAATATTTGCTCGTGAGCAGCCTTGAAGACACTCATAGCATCGTCATCAATCCCCTGCCCAAGATCAGCAAGATGGCTCAATGCCCGTGAGAGTTCAGCGCACAACATCGACAAGGAAGAAACACCCGAATCTTCGGCCACCGCACTTAGCTCCACCAGCTCATTTACCAGGGGATCGGCATCTTGTCGGCTAAATGTTGGCTGGGAGAACCACTGATCCAGCAAGCTATCGGCCAGCAGAACATTTTCCAGGCCCCTGACCATCAGCTGCTGCACAAGAGCAAGGCCTCTTGATGCAGTACCAGTCGTTCTTTCCTCCTGCCATTGTGCGCGGGCAAGCTCAACACTTGAGCGGTATTCATTCAGGCCAGCGCTGTCTTCGCCATCCCCGGCCTCAAGCCGGACCAGAGTATCGCGCAGCCGATCAACGCCATTCATTAATAGCGCAATAATGTGACTATTCACGTTTTGACCGCGCGCAAAAAGTACGATGAGGAAGTCTTCTAGCGTACTGGCAAGCTCAGAAACAGCAATAAAACCAGCCATTCCTGAGCTGGCTTGTAAAGTATGCAGCGCCTGTTGCACGTCTGCAGGCACCAAACGCGAACCTTCGTGAGGCTGTTGGAAATCACCCAGGAAGTCCCCCAGAGTATTTATATAATTGCCGACCTCGGCAACAAAGATCTGCACAACAGGCTGTACTTCAGCACTATCCTCAAGCGCGGCTATCTCTTCAGCATCGCCTGGCAAATCTGACACAGGCAAGCTGGCAGCTAGCTCCTCGAGACTTTCCGGTTCAACGCCCTGTTCTTCTCGAGGCAGGGTGACTGACTCACCCTTTGTTAGAGCTTCTGCTGCAGCAATCAGGCTTAGGCAATAGGGCGACAAATGTTGATCGCCACGCTCAAAGTCGTCGACCAGGGAAGGGATCACCGCCAGTGATATGTCGATTAGCTCTACTGTTTCAGTGGGAATCGCAACGGGTTTTTCGAGAATCTTGTTAAGCATATTTTCAATCGACCAGGCAAGATCGCCAATGGCATTGGCTTTAACCATTCTGCCACTGCCCTTAAGTGTATGAAAACCTCTGCGCAGTTCGTTCAGCTTTTTTTCGTCAGTCGGGTCGAGGAACCAGGTCGGATAATTTATTTCTAGCTCTGCCAACACCTCTTGAGCTTCTTCAATGAAGATTTCTTTAATCTCGGGATCAATCTCATCTTCATCGTCGCCTTCACTGTCAGAACCCCCAGCATCCGGGAGAGCTTCTAGCGCATCGATCCCAGTATCGAAAACTGAGGGCTCAACTTCTGATTCGGCTTCAGCCTCAAGGTCAATAGTAAAACCGAGCTTTTCCATCGCCTGGGCCGTGAGGCGTAGCATGTCACGCTGTTCACCTTCTCGGCCTTTATCGATCGCCTCAAGGTAATATTCAAAGCCCGTAATCGCGTCGGCGAGAGCATCTAAATCAGACCACTCTGGAGGCTGCTCACTTTGAAGCAGTTGGCTGGTGATGTAATTACCCAGCTGCTCGACAATTAGCGCTACGCGCTTTAAGCCAATGACCTCAACAGCCCCAAAAATATGCTCAAACTGACCAGGAATTTCCTGCAGAAACTTGCCGTTCCACTGAGAGGCAATGTAACCAACTATTGACTCTTTGATACTTTCAAAATTATTGCGCACCTCGCGAATCAGCGAGCGCTGAGCATCGTCTACAACGTAGGCTGTTTCTGAAAAAAGATCACTGGCAAGGGGCGCATCCGCATAATTCAGGGCCCAATCCTGCAGACTGCGCTGGATACTCTGCAGGCGTGTGCTGACCATCGGCAGGTCAGGCGTCACCTGGTCAAGCTCCCCAGCCGCATCTCGTAAGCTCTGAGAAAGTTTAATTTGGCCAATCACCATCAGGGTCGTAGCCAGTCTCTCTGTCGATAGCTTTGCTTCAACAAGCTTGCTTTGATCACCCATCCCAGAAGAAGCAACAGTGCTCGCAAGTAAAGTAATTTCAGTCTCTAGCGAGTCACACAGGGCGGTAACAACTGCTCCCTCAAGGTGTGTGTATAAAGCGCCCTCACGCTCACTCAGCAATAGAGAGGGTAAGGCCTGGTCTAGAGAAAACTCTTCTTTTATAGCATTAAGAGCAGGGCTATCACTCGGTGCAAGTGCAATGTAATACAGTAAATTACGCAAGAGAGCATGGTGCTGTAAACCAGGCTCTTCGCCACTAACTAGACCACGAAGGGTTTTATCTAACTCCCAGAGCAGAGACCGAGTGGCCGCGCTTTGGCTAATATTATTAGCAAGTAAAGCGGCAAAGAATACGCTGGCGACTCGCCACAGCGGCTCTGGCAGATCGCTACTCAAATCACTTTGTAGTCGCCGCAATACAGCGACAATTTTTTGCTGATTACTGTCCAGATCGCGCAGCTTCAAATAACCTAACAATGCGTATTGATAGACTCTCTGCAGCTTCCCGAGCATGTCTTTATCGACCACGACAGAATTGCCGGACTGCTCTACTGCAGAAGGATCAAGCACTGGCATTTTGGGCATGAACAGGGCGGTTGATGAAATCAGTGGCTCAGTCCTGACTGCCCGCAATTCATTAATCTGTGCCATTAACTGAGCTAGCGTATCGTCACAACCATCAAGCAAGTTCTGCACATAATTGGGCAGCGCAAGCATTGTTAGCTCGAGCGCCTCGCAGGTATCCGCCACACTGGCCGAAGACCCATTCAGCAGCATTTTCAGAGTGGCTTCCATCTCTTTGGCGAGTAAGACAGCGCCATAGCACTGGGCCATAGTGAGGGAGCCGCTGACCTGATGCAGATAACCCAGGGCAAAACTCAGCTGCGACGAATCCTCTGGATCCGACCTATAGGCCAGTAGTGCTTCCCTTGCCAGGCCC
>Ga0105357_10002313_pt1 | contig 10231 bp, 7 predicted proteins | sample GOMGulsemesocosm_4_FD_83660 | JGI IMG/M metagenome (GOLD analysis project Ga0105357, IMG submission 83660) | Methane-oxidizing microbial communities from mesocosms in the Gulf of Mexico - GOM15B Gulf of Mexico | ecosystem: Environmental > Aquatic > Marine > Cold seeps | place: USA: Gulf of...
GGGCGAGGCGTGCGCACAGGTGAATGAGGCGCTGCTGCGTTTTGCCGCTGAGTCTTCAGCGCCCGATCGCGGCTGATGTAAGCCACTGCTTGAGCAGCGCGACACATTGCTCGATCTGTCGCTCGCTGGCGCTGGCAAAACCCAGCACCAGCCCGGTTCGAGCACCCTCACCGATGAAGTGCGCGCTCAGCGGGGTGCTGCCAATGCCCTGGGTGCGCAGCCAGCGGCTCAGTTTCAGATCGTCAAAGTCGCCCTCCAGCACCAGATGCATCCCCGCGCTTTCCGCCACCGGTGTTACCCATCCATCAAGCTCTTCGGCGACCCGGGCCTGAAAGTGCAGCCACTTTTTGCGATAGAGCTGGCGCATGCGGCGCAGATGCCGGGTGAACTGGCCGGTCTCGATAAATTCGGTCAGGGTCGCCTGGATCAGTAACGGGCTCTCCCCGCCGTTGATCCGTTTGGCCTCCACAAAGTGCTCCACCAGGGGCGGCGGTACGACCAGATAGCCCACGCGCATCGCCGGCAGAAGCGATTTGCTGAAGCTGCCGATGTACAGCACAGGCGTGTTATCAAACATGCCCTGAACGGCCGCGAAGGGCTTGTTGTAGAAGTGAAATTCGCTGTCGTAGTCATCCTCGATGATCCACGTCTGATTGCGCCCGGCCCACTGCAGCAGTGCCATGCGCTGGGAAATATCGAGAATGCCGCCCATGGGGTATTGATGGGTCGGCGTGCAGAACAGCAACCGGGCCTGCCCAAGGGCGTCCAGTGCGGACACATCCAGCACCTGTTGTTTGAGCGGGACCGGAATGACCGAGTTGCCGCGGGACGCCAGCGCGTGGCGCGCACCGCGATAGCCCGGATTCTCGCAGAACACCGCGTCGCCGGGCTCCAGCAGCACGTCGGCAATCAGTGACAGGGCCTGCTGCGCACCGTTGGTGATAATCACCTGTTCCGCCACGCAGCGCACTCCCCGGGAAGAGCGCAGGTAGCTGGCGATGGCTTCGCGCAGCGGCTGATAGCCCTGGGTACTGTCATAGCCGCGCAACATGCGCCGGCTTTCCTGATGGTGCAGGATGCGATTCCAGCTGCGGATCGGAAATGCGTCCAGATCCGGGAGACCGGGCTGGAACGGCAGGCTGGCATCCTCGGCCCTGCTGATGTTGCTGTTGATCCGCTTGGGTATCGGTGGCAGCGCTCCGGCAAAGCCTTTCGACGGCGAGGGCGCTTTGCCGTCCGCGCGCAGCACGTCGGGGCGGATGTTGTCATGCACGAAAATACCCTGGCCAGCGCGGCTTTGCAGGAAGCCTTCAGACTTCAGCTGGTCATACACCGCAGTCACGGTGTTGCGGCTGATGCCCAGGTCCTGGGCGAGTTGCCGGCTTGAGGGGAGGCGACTGCCCGGCAGATAGCGGCGGTGCAGGATGCGCTGGGCGAGCTGCTGGTAGAGCTGCTGTTGCAGAGGGCTGTGGCCGTCCAGGCGGATGTCGTCGATCACTGAACTGGCTCCCTCTGATTTCGCAATCTGGATCTTTCGATAGTATCAGATGTTCTCTTAAATGCAGTCACGGACAGTCATTCAACAATGGAGCTGCCATGACAACCGCAGGCAACACACCCCCCACCGCCGCCGCGAGCCCCTTGAGCTGCTGTCCACGCAGCAAGATCAAGCGTGCCGCCAAGCGGGCAAGTTACGAGCGCGGCCCGGCCTACGCACTGATCGACCGTTTGAAGACCGCTCACGTCGCGTTTGTTGAAGAAGGCGAACCGCGGATTATTCCGATCACTGCCTGGCGCATGGACGACAATCTGTACCTGCACACGCTGAACGGTGGCCGCCTGGCCAAGCGTCTCGAGTCCGGCATCCAGCTGTGCCTGTCCTTTGCGGTCACCGAGGAGTGGGTAATGAGCAAGTCTGCGTTCAACCACAGCGCCAACTACCAGTCGCTGGTGCTGTTTGGCACCGCCACGCGGGTCACCGATGAAGCAGAATTTGACGCTTCCTTCAGAAGCGTCATCAACGATCTGGAGCCCGGCCGCTGGGATCAGGTACGCGCGCCGAACGCCAAGGAGCGCATGGCCACCGCGCTGTTTCGCATACCCATTGAAGAGGGCGCATTCAAGAGACGCTCCGGCGGACCGGTGGAGGAGCCGGAGGATCTGGACCTGCCGGTCTGGCATGGGAATTTGCCGGTCTAGCAGCCTGTCGGGCTTAGGCGTTCGTAGCGCAGTAGTACAGACCTAAGTCCGACAGGCTGCTAACGCCTTCTCATGCTCCAGATGAAGTAGGCGCCGCCGATCAACGAAGCCACCAGGCCGGCGGGTATTTCGTGGGGGAACAGGGCCTGGCGGCCCACCCAGTCGGCGAGAATCATCAGCAGGGCGCCGATCAACGCTGCGCCGAGCATGTGCTCTCGCGCTCGACTAAAGCCAAGCAGCCGCGCCAGATGCGGTGCCAGCAACCCGACGAAGGAAAGCGGCCCGATCACAAGGGTGGCGCAGGCGGTGAGCAGCGCGATCAGCACCAGCAGCAACAGGCGCGAGGCGTTGAGGCCGATGCCCAGGGAACTGGCTGTGGCTGCACCCAGGGGCAGAATATCAAGCCACCGGGCCAGCGGGCGCGTTGCAGCCATGACCACGATAGCCACCAGCGCAATAAAGACGCCACTGCTGAGGTCAACGTAATACGTGGACCCGGAAAGCCAGGCAACCACTTGCTGCCCCCTGGGATCGCCACCGCTGAGCACGATGCTGCGTACCGCATCAAACAAGGCGGTAATGGCCACGCCGGTAAGCAGTAAGCGTTCGGGTATGTAACCGCTGCGCCGGTTGAGCACTACCAGAACCGCGAGTGCCGCCAGTGCGCCAACGGTGCCAGCCGTTATTAGCGTGACGTTGTCCGGCGAGCGAAGCAGAAATATGCTGGCCATCAGTGCGATGGCGCTGCCGCCGCTGATCCCCAGGAGCTCGGGGCTGGCCATGGGGTTGCCGGAAATGCGCTGGATAATGGTACCGGCAATCGCCAGCATGATGCCGGCGCCGGCCGCCGCCAGGATCCGTGGCAGACGCCATTCAAGAATGCTCCACTGCGCGGTCCAGCCCCAACCCTGGGCGGTCTGACCGAGGAATAATGCCAGCACCACAACAGCCAGCAGCAGCGCCAGGATGGTGAGTGCCAGGCGCCCCGGTCTGGCATGCCGATGGGTGAAACCCGAGACTGCCGTGGTGGGCTTGTTACCCGCCAACCGCAGGCGCGGTATCAGCCAGAGCAATAGAGGAGCACCCAGGGCGGCGGTCATTGCGCCGGTGGGCAGCATGGCCGAACGACTGCCGGCAAGGTGTTGAATCACCAGGTCAGTGGTGGTCAGCAGCAGCGCGCCGAGCACCATGGACCAGAGCATGCGCGGGCCGAGCCTTCTGGCTCCGGCCATGCGTGCAATATTGGGTGCAGCGAGGCCAATGAAGCCGATGATCCCCACCACGCTGACTACGCAGCCGGTGATAAACACTGCCAGCCCGAGCCCCGCCAGGCGCAGTTGCCGGACCGATACGCCAAGACTCCGTGCATTGCTCTCGTCCAGGTCCATGACCGCCAGGGGGCGCAGTAACAAGAAGGCGAGCACCGCACACACCGCCAGCCTTGGCCACAGATAGGCAGTCCCATCCCAACCGCTCTGGGTCAGCGAGCCCGCGCCCCAGACGAGAATGCCCTTGAGTGCTTCCTGGTTGAACAGCAGCAGCGTAATCGCCAGGGCGCCAACGAACAGATTGACCACCAGGCCGGCCAGCACCACCACCATGGGCGCCAACCCACGGCTCCAGGCCAGCGCAAATACCAGGGCCATGGTCGCAGCGCCGCCGCCGAGTGCGACCCATTCACGCCCGGAAGCAAGCAGTACCGGGGCGAACAGGGTGGCGGCAATCAGCGCCAGATTGGCTCCGCTGGCCACGCCCAGCGTGGTCGGTGCCGCCAGCGGATTGCGCAGGACCTGCTGCATCAGTACGCCCGCCAGGCCCAGGCCGGCGCCGGCGATCAGTGAAATGCACAGGCGCGGCCACCAGCTGTAATACAGCACCGCTTCCTCGGGCGTGGCAATGACTGGTTCGAACAAGGCTTCCAGGTTGAACATCAGGCCGCGTTCAACCGGCAGCGCTGTCCAGGCCATGCTGACGACAATTGCGCCGAGTATCAGGCACAGGAACAGGGGCGAAGAAATGGGAGAGGCTTTAATCCGCATGGCGATCAACCAGCGCGGTAGTTAGCGTGTCAGCGAAGCGCAACGCAGATGGCAACGCGCCAAAGCTCCAGACGGGCGGCAGCGTAATCACGCTTTTCTCGCGCACCTCTGGTAACGCCTGCCATAGCCCGCTGTCAGCCAGTTGCGCCTCAACGCCGAGCGGTGCCGGTTCGACCACGATCAGTTGGCCATCCACACCCAAAAGCTCTTCCAGGCCCACCAGGGAGAAGCCCCAGCTATTGGTTTCACCCTGCCACGCGTTCTCCAGGTCGAGCTGCTCCAGCACGGCGTGGTACAGGCCATTCGCGCCAAACACGCGTACATGTCTGGCATCGATAAACTGCACGATCAATAACGCTTTGGTCTGCGCTGGCAGCTGCTGGCGATACGCGCGCATGGCTGCCTCGGTCCGGTCGATCAGACGCTCTCCGGCCTGCGGCTGGCCCACCAGCCGGGCCGCGTCGCGGGTCAACTGCAGCATCTGTGTCCAGGTGTCGGTGCCAGGTACATACAGCTGCAGCATTTCCACCGGGGCGACCCGTGAAAGCCGTGGTGCGATATTGCTGAACATCTGCGAAATCAGAATGACGTCGGGCTCAAGATCAGCCAGCAGCTCAAGGTTGGGCTGGGTGCGCAGGCCCAGATCGATCACCGAGGCAGGCAGTGCCGGCTCGGCGACCCAGTCATGGTAGGCGCTCAGTTGGGCTACTGCCTGGGGTTTTATGCCCATGCCCATCAGGGTTTCGGCGATGGTCCAGTCCAGGGTGACTACGCGGCGCTCGGGCTCGGCGCTTGCCTGGGCGGCCCCAGAGGCGATACACAGACTGATCGCAATGCTTTGCAGAAGCACTGTCAGATGCTTGGACAGCAAGGAAGAACTCCGTAACGGCAGATAGGTAGGCAAGTCAGGTAGTGAGCCGGCCCTGGCTCATTGCACCACGGCGATGGGATGCGGACTGCCGGAGGGCCGCATGATTTGCATCGGTAGCCCGTAGATGGCTTCCAGCGTATCGCTTTCCATCATGTCTACCGGCGCGCCCTGTTCCAGTACGCGGCCGCCGTGCAGTGCGGTCAGATGGTCGCAGTAGCGGGCGGCCATGTTGATGTCGTGGAGCACGATGATCACGCCCAGCCCGAGGTCATGGCAGAGGCGGCGTACCAGCTTCAGTACATCGACCTGGTGCGCTATATCCAGTGCCGCCAGGGGTTCGTCCAGCAACAGAAAGCGACTCTTCTGAGCCAGCAGCATGGCCAGCCAGACACGCTGACGCTCGCCACCGGACAGCGAATCAACCAGTCTGTCGGCGAGTTCACGCGTATCCGTGAGTGCAATTGCGCGCTCTATTTGCGCGCGGTCCTCGGCTGTTTGCCGGCCGAGCAGGCCATGCCACGGATAGCGACCGAATCCGACCAGTTCACTTCCGGTAAGATTGTCGGTCATTGGCAGATGCTGGGGCAGGTAGGCGACCTGACGGGCAAATTCGCGATCGCCCCAATCGGCGACGCAGCGGCCGTCGAAACGGACATCACCACCGGTGGCGCTCTGCTGCCGCGCAAGCAGCTTGAGCAGGGTCGACTTACCCGAACCATTGTGACCAATGAGCCCGTGGACCTTGCCTTCGTCGAATGTCAGATGGGTGGGCTGCAACAATGTTTTGCCGTTGACCGCGAAGGTCGCGCCCTTGAGCTCAAACATGAAAACACCCTCAGTATGGTGAGCTGTTCAGGTGCATAACGGTAAACGCAATGATAAGCTTTATCAACAATTTCATCGGCTTTTGACCTTCGGGATGTGAATGGATCTTCTTCGACTGGTATTTCGCTATTACCGTTTGCCGTTTATCGGTGTGCTGCTTCTGAGCATCGCCAGCGCCGTTCTTGGGGTGGGGGTTATCGCCTTTATCAATGCCAGACTGATGGCTGCGGGCGCGCCAATTTCGGTACTCCCGGAGTTTCTGATCTGGTTGGTAGCCTTGCTCGCTGTCACCTTGGCCGCCCAGCTGTGCCTGACACGCCTGGGTCATTACTTTGTGTTCACCATGCGCGGGCAACTGATCAAGCGCATTCTGGACACCGACCTTGAACGCATCGAGGAGCTGGGCAGTGCCGATCTGCTGGCCAGCCTGGCCAGTGACGTGCGCAATATCACGATTGCCTTCGTGCGCCTGCCGGAGCTGGTTCAGGGGGTGATCCTGTCTGTTGCGGCTATGGCCTATCTGGCCTGGTTGTCGCTGCCGCTGCTGGGGGTGATCGTGGTCTGGTTGGCTGGCGTGATGGGCGTGGGCTGGCTGCTGGTGTCCCGCGTGTATACCCATTTCAATCAGTTGCGCGAGGCGGAGGATCGCCTGCAGCGCGACTTCGAATCGATACTCGAAGGCCGCAAGGAGCTCAGGCTGAACCGCGATCGGGCGCAACGCTTGTATGACGAAACCTACACAGCCGACGCAGAAGACTATCGATACCACATCGTCCGGGCTGACACGTACCATCTGAGCGCCAATAATTGGGCCAACATCATGATGCTCGGTGCCATCGGTGTGACCTTTTTCATGGCCAATGCGATGGGCTGGGCTTCGACCGCCGTGGCGACCACCTTTTCCCTCACGCTGTTGTTCCTGCGCACCCCGCTGATTCAGGCCGTGGGCGCCTGGCCAACGCTGGTCAGTGCGCAGGTGGCTTTCGACAAGCTCGACAAGCTGGCACTGGCGCCGCACCAGGAGGGGTTCGAGATCAAGGACACCCTGGGCGACTGGCAGACCATCGAATGGCGGGCGGTCAGCTATCAGCATACGGGCAAGGAGGGAGCAGACGGCTTCACGGTCGGCCCGTTGGATCTGACGCTCAAGCGCGGCGAACAGGTGTTTCTGATAGGCGCCAACGGCAGCGGAAAATCGACACTCGCGCGCCTGCTGTGCGGGTTGTATCGCCCCGTGAGTGGCCAGATTCTGGTCGATGGCAGGGCGCTCGGGGAGGATGAGCTGCCCAGTCTGCAAGCCCGCTTCGCCAGCGTATTCACCGACTTTCACTTGTTCGATCTGCTGCTTGGCCCAGGTGGGGCGGCGGCCGATCCGGAGCTGCTGGAGTTATGGAAGACGCGGCTCGGACTGGCTGGAAAACTGCAGGTGGAAAACGGCCGCATCAGCGATATCAGGTTGTCCCAGGGGCAACGCAAGCGTCTGGCGCTGCTGGTGGCGCTGGTCGAGCAGCGCGATATCCTGTTGCTCGATGAGTGGGCCGCCGACCAGGATCCCCAGTTCCGCCGCGAATTCTACCGGGTGCTGTTGCCGTACATGCGGGAGATGGGCAAGACCGTCTTTGCCATCAGTCACGATGACTCGTACTTTCCCCACGCCGACCGACTGCTGGAAATGCGTCACGGTCGCTTGACGGAGTTGACAGGCGAGCAGCGCAAGCTGGCCAGTCACGATGCGGTGGCGAAGGCCCACGCGGATTGAAGCGGGTTGTCGGCTTGAGGAGAGCTCTTAGTAATTGATGATCTAAACGAGAAGTATTAACATTAGCGTCTATTGTTCGGCAATGTTGGCCGAATCCGCTTTGTTCTGACTCTCGTGGAGACATCGTGAAATCCCACCCCAGCCAAGTTACAGATCTGAGTATGCTGGCGCGCGCCATCCGTCGTGCCTGCCAATTCACCACAGCCGGTACCCTGTGTCTGCTCGCGCCGACGGTGTTGGCGCAAGCCGGCGCAAATAGCGAAGACGCCTACGCGCTCGACGGGACCGTCATCGAAGCCTCCGCGTCCGCTGAGCTTGAGTCGGCCGACAGCTACCAGGTTAAACGGACCAGCGCGGCGACGCGTCTGAGCCTGACACCTCGGGAAACCCCCCAATCGGTATCGGTCGTTACCCAGGCGCAGCTGGAGGATTTCCAGCTGACCAGCGCGCTTGATGCGCTGGAAGCGATCCCCGGCGTCAGTGTCGAAAGGGTCGAGACAGACCGGATCTATTTCACTGCGCGCGGCTTCGACATCACCAATTTCCAGTTCGACGGCATTGGCGCGCCGATGATGTACAAGAATCTGCAGGGCGACATCGATACTGCAGTATATGAGCGCATCGAAGTGCTCCGCGGGGCCAATGGCCTGCTGTCTGGTACCGGCAATCCCTCGGCCACTGTGAATTTCGTACGCAAGCGCCCAACCCGCGACACCCAGATAGCACTTTCCGGCTCGGTAGGTTCCTGGAACAAGCGGCGGCTCGAGGCTGACGTGTCCGGGTCTCTGGGCGAGGCCGACAGGGTACGCGGTCGCCTGGTGGTAGCCGCCCAGGACGCGGACTCCTATCTGGATCGCCTGGAGCGCGAGAGCCAGACGGTATACGGTGTGGTGGAAATCGACATGACCGACCGCACGCTTCTCACGGCGGGTCACAGCTGGCAGCGCCAGAACACCGACAGCCCCCTGTGGGGCGCCTTGCCCCTGTACTATTCCGACGGCAATCCGACCGACTTCGACGTCTCGACCAGCACCTCTGCTGACTGGGCCTACTGGGATAACACCGACAATCGCAGCTTCGTCGAAGTGTCGCATCTGTTCGCCAACAGTTGGGAAGGCAAGGCCTCGCTGAACTACATCGACAAGGATTCCGAATCGGCGTTGTTCTATCAGTACGGCACGCCCGATCGGCAGACCGGACTGGGCCTGTTCGCCTACCCGAGCCTGTATGACCTGAACATCGAAAAGCTGATTGCCGATCTGCACGTCAAGGGTCCCTTCGACCTTGCAGGCCGGGAGCACGAGCTTGTAGCGGGTGTGCAGTGGTCCCGCTCGGAACTGGAAGACGAGTCGAATTACGGCCTGGGCATCGGTACACCCTTGCCACCGCTTGATCAGTGGAACGGGGCCTATCCGCAGCCGGCCTTTACCGGTGGCGCGGATGGGAGTCAGTGGATTGACCGGCAGACCGGCATCTACACCACGGCGCGGCTTTCCCTGACCGATCGCCTCACCGCCATGGTGGGCGGTCGCCTGAGCCAGTTCGACGGAGACGGACTGAGCTACGGTACCACCCGGGATACTCGCTACGACGACGTCTTTACGCCCTACGCCGGTCTGATATTCGACCTGGCTGACAATGTGTCGCTGTACGCCAGCTACACCGAGATCTTCCAGCCACAGACCGAGGTGGACATCAATCGTGATCGGCTGGAGCCCATCGAGGGTGTTCAGTATGAGGCCGGCATCAAGGCCGAGCTATCGAGCGGCGCCGACGCCAGTCTGGCGGTGTTCCGGGTCGAGCAGGACAATGTCGCCGAGGCACGCGGCACGATTCCAGGCAGCGTGGATACCGCCTATGGTGCGGCCGAGGGGCTGACCAGCGAGGGGGTGGAAGCCACCCTGGCCGGCGAGTTGCTGCCCAACCTGCAGGCCAGTCTGGGTTATACCTACGTGGACATCCAGAATCCTGACGGCGAGCGTGCTCGCACGTTCATACCGCAGCACATGGTGCGCGCGATGACGACCTACCGGTTGCCGTTCTACGAGCAGGTCAAAGTGGGCGCCCAGGTCAGCTGGCAGGACAGCATCTACCGTGATCAGGGTGCTGGCGTTACGACCCGCCAGGACGACTATGCACTGGTCGACCTGATGGCGAGCTATGCCATCACCGATAACCTCAATGCCACGCTCAATATCAACAACGTCACCGACGAGAAATACCTGACCAGTCTGTATTGGGCCCAGGGCTTCTACGGTGCGCCGCGCAATGCGATGCTCACACTGGGATGGAATTACTGATTCCCGGCGGGCGGTGTTGATCTGCGAAGGGCCATCCATGGATGGCCCTTTTTCATGCGCTGTCTCTGGCCGGCTTTCTGGCGGGTTTCGGACAGCTCAGGGGGCAGTTGCCGCAGTACTCCACCTCGGGTAATAGATAGCGTAGGCAGCAAAGCTGGCGGATGCGCTGGGTACCCTCATCGGTCACCTGATAGCGGATGGGTCGATATAACGGGTTGCGTTTTCCGTCATCGAAAAC
>Ga0105357_10002314_pt1 | contig 10226 bp, 8 predicted proteins | sample GOMGulsemesocosm_4_FD_83660 | JGI IMG/M metagenome (GOLD analysis project Ga0105357, IMG submission 83660) | Methane-oxidizing microbial communities from mesocosms in the Gulf of Mexico - GOM15B Gulf of Mexico | ecosystem: Environmental > Aquatic > Marine > Cold seeps | place: USA: Gulf of...
TTACTAAATTAATGCGCGATGAAGGCTTATTAGTTTGTGATGAGCCGTTTAAAAATCTATTAACCCAAGGCATGGTGTTAATGGATGGCACTAAAATGTCTAAGTCCAAAGGTAATACGGTTGATCCTGCCGGCCTTATCGCTAAATATGGCGCAGATACAGTACGCTTATTTATTATGTTCGCCGCACCGCCAGAGCAATCATTAGAATGGTCTGATAGTGGTGTTGATGGGGCTTTTCGTTTTTTAAAACGCTTATGGCGTCAAGTACATTTACACCTTGATAGCAAACCCAACTTAAAACCATTAGATAAAAGTAGCTTAAGCAAAACAGAAAAAGAGATGCGCCGCATCTTGCATCAAGCAATCGAAAAAGTCAGCGACGATATTGGTCGCCGTCATCATTTTAATACCTCGATTGCGACCAATATGGAATTACTCAATCATTACGCTAAATTCACCGATGAAGGTGATAATGCAAACGCGCTACGTCATGAGGTTTTAGAAGCGATTGTATTGATGCTTTACCCGATTGTGCCACATATTTGCCAACAACTTTGGACAGAATTAGGCTCTAAAAACGATATTCATCGTACTTGGCCAAAAGCCGATAAAAGCGCCTTAGTACAAGACGAAATTCAAATGATCGTTCAAGTTAACGGTAAATTGCGTGGCAAAATTTTAGTCGCAACTGATGCCAGTAAAGCCGATATTGAAGCCTTGGCGCTAGCAGAGGAAAATGTGGTTCGCTTTATTGATGGCAAAGCGATTAAAAAATTAATCGTAGTACCTAAAAAACTGGTCAGCATCGTTGTTTAACCAAGCGACCACTCTATCAAAGCTAATGAAAAGCCCTGTGCTTTTCATTATGCTTTTTTTAACCACCGCCTGTGGTTATCATCTACGTGGCACGATTGCGTTGCCTGAAGCACTCAACAAGCTATTTATTAGCAATGCATCAGCAAGCTTAAATAACGCGTTTATAAACGTTTACAAAGACAAACTGGTTAAAAATAAAGCAGATGCTGAATTAATCATTAAAATACTCAGCGAAAATTCCAGTCGTCATACGCTTTCTACCGATACCTCCGGATTTTCTAATGAATATGCGCTGATTTATCAACTCAGCTTTAATTTAATAGATCAGTCAGGAAAAATACTCAGTGCTAATCAATCCATTAAGTTAAATAAAACTTATTTCAATACCCAAAGCGGCAGTACCTTACTGGCAAAAAGTACTGAAGAAGCCTCGCTACGTAAAGAAATGTATCAAGATGCCGTTTTTGCTATCACTAACAAAATTAGAGCGACATTAACTCAATAATATGTGGCTAAGCATCGATCAACTACCCACCTCTCTAAAAAAACAACTCGCGCCTGTTTACTTTCTTAGTGGCGACGAGCCTCTGCAACTAGGGGAAGCAGCCGATGCCATAAGGTTAGTAGCAAGACAAGCCGGTTATGAAAACCGTGAAGTGCTAACTGTTGATGCTAAGTTTGACTGGAACAGTCTTTTACAATCTGCCGACTCTCTTTCACTGTTCGCGGAAAAAAAGATTATTGATTTACGCCTGCCTTCAGGCAAGCCCGGAGCAGAAGGCAGCAAGGCTTTCACTGCCTATTGCCAGCGTCTACCTGAAGATACGCTACTCTTAATCAGTTCCGCTAAACTAGAAAAATCAGCTAAAAACTCCAAATGGGCAACCACCTTAGAAAAAGCCGGTATTGCTCTTCAAGTATGGCCACTTGAGGGCAAAAACTTAATTCAATGGTTGCAACAACGCCTACAAAAAAAAGGGCTCAGCGCTGACCAACCTAGCATTCAACTGATTGCCAGCCGCGTAGAAGGCAATTTATTAGCGGCGGCACAAGAAGTAGAAAAACTGTATGTCCTTTATGGTAGCGGTCAGCTCACTCATGAGCAAATTGAAACCGCAGTGGCCGATTCTTCCCGCTATGATGTGTTCAACTTAGTGGATGCGGCGCTCTCAGGAAGATTAGACCGTGCCGGTAAAATACTGACTGCCTTAAACCACGAAGGCATTGCCGCGCCAGTCGTGCTTTGGGCGCTAACACGAGAAACACGTAACCTAATACACATTCAACAGCAACTCGCCGATGGCCAAGCGAGAAACGGCGTTTTTATGCGCCATCAAGTTTGGGATAAACGCCAAAAACTAGTGAGCTTTGCCCTGAGTAAATTAAAGCGCCAAGATTTAATGCAAGCACTCTTATTGGCCGCTAAAACTGATCGGCAAATTAAAGGTGAAGAGACAGGCAATAGCTGGGATAGTCTTTTACAAATCGTCACCCTTCTTAGTGGAAAGCCGGTTATTAAATAAAGTCCCCCCATTTTTCTCTATAAATTCAGTTTAATCACCCTCTCCTCTTGAAAAAAAAATCTTCGTCCTTATTTCTTTGGAAGTAATTAATTTTTTTTAGGAAACTTTATCTCTATGACTGTAGAAGCAAAAAAAGAAACGCTGGGCTTTCAAACTGAAGTTAAGCACCTGCTCCATTTAATGATCCACTCTTTATATAGCAATAAAGAGATCTTCTTACGCGAATTAATCTCAAATGCATCAGATGCATCAGATAAATTACGTTTTGAAGCGCTATCTAACGATGGACTTTACGAAGGCAACAGTGATTTAAGTATTCGCATTGCTTTTGATAAAGATGCAAAAACTATTACCATTAGTGATAACGGCATCGGCATGAGCCGTGAAGAAGTTCAAGAACATATTGGTACGATTGCAAAATCAGGTACTAAACAGTTCTTTGAAAAACTAACTGGTGATGAAGCTAAAGATAGCGAATTAATCGGTCAATTTGGTGTAGGTTTTTATGCAAGTTTTATTGTTGCCGATAAAGTAACACTGGTTACCCGTAAAGCAGGCAGTGAAGAAGCGGTAATGTGGGAATCTGCTGGTGAAGGCGAGTACACGCTAGAAACCGTAGAAAAAGTAGGCCGTGGAACAGATGTTATCTTACATTTGAAAGACGCTGAAACTGAATTTTTAGATGACTTCCGTTTACGTTCTATCGTCAAGAAATTCTCAGATCATATTTCTTTACCTATTATTATGGATAAAGAAGTAGCTGCAGAAAAAGATGAAGAAGGCAATGAAACAGCGCCGGCTAAAATCGAAGATGAAACAGTCAACAGTGCGTCTGCTTTATGGACTAAATCTAAAGAAAGCCTTTCTGATGAAGATTATAATGAATTCTACAAACATGTAGGGCATGATTTCCAAGACCCATTAACACATGTTCATAGTAAAGTAGAGGGTACCAACGAATACACATTATTATTGTACGTGCCTGCTCGTGCTCCTTTTGATATGTGGGATAAAGATGCAAAACACGGCGTTAAATTATACGTACGTAAAGTCTTCATTATGGATGATGCAGATGAGCTAATGCCACGTTACCTACGTTTTATCCGTGGTGTGATCGATACTGATTCACTACCATTAAACGTATCACGTGAGATTTTGCAGCAAAGCAAAAAAATTAACGTGATTAAAGCCGGTGCAGTTAAAAAAGTACTCGGCTTGCTAGAAAGCATGGCTAAAAATGATAAAGAAAAATACGCTACATTCTGGAAAGAATTTGGTAATGTCATTAAAGAAGGCCCAATTGAAGACACTAAAAACAAAGAGCGTATTGCTAAATTAATGCGTTTTGCATCAACTGAAGCAAATACTGATGCACAAGAAGTCTCTTTAGAAGATTACATTGGTCGTATGAAAGAAGACCAAGATAAAATCTATTATGTAACAGCAGATAACTTTACTGCCGCTAAAAATAGCCCACATTTAGAAATCTTCCGTAAAAAAGGCATCGAAGTTCTATTATTATCTGATCGTGTTGATGAATGGCTAGTATCACACCTAAATGATTTTGATGGAAAAGTTCTACAATCAGTTGCTAAAGGTCAATTAGATTTAGATAAATTTGATACTGAAGAAGATAAAAAAGAGCAAGAAGAAGCGTCTAAAGATTTCGAGTCTGTTGTGACTCAAATTAAAGAAGTTTTAGGCGATAAAGTAAGCGATGTGCGTATCAGCCACCGTTTAACAGCCTCTCCTGCTTGCCTAGTTTCTGAGCAAGATGCAATGAGCTTAAACATGGAACGCATCATGAAAGAAGCGGGCCAAGACATGAGTATGATGGGCATGGGTGGCAACAAGCCAGTTTTTGAAATTAACGCAGAACATGCTTTAGTGACTAAACTAAAAGAAGAGCAAGATGATGAACGCTTTTCTGCTTTAACTGGCATCTTATTTGACCAAGCGATTTTAAGTGAAGGCGGACAGCTAGATGATCCTGCTGATTTCGTACATAATTTAAATGACCTATTACAAGGTTTATTAAAATAAGTTAAGTATTTATTACTTATGAAAAAGGCCGCTTTATGCGGCCTTTTTTTTGTGAAAGCGGTCAAAATTCTGTGTCAGGGATAATTTAAATATCCAGACGTTGGTCTAGCCTTCCTTCAAAATAAATAGCTAATTGAGACAATACTAATGACCAATTATGGATTGGCATTGACCATTTTTAGTTACACCTAATATGCCAGAATTGTCAATTAGCGGCATAAAAACGCCGTCTTTTCCTGTTAAATCTTTACCTGATTGCAGGTTTTTAAGTACTTGTTCAAACACAATGATTGAGTCATGTGTCATTCCTTAATGTAAGTTCATTGACTTTAATGAAGTGACAAAGATTTTTGAGACTTATGACGTTGCAAAATCAAGAGAGCGCAGCAGTCGTTGATGTTATTCTTTATTCGCATCAGGGTAAAATAATTGTTCGCCTTGCTTTTTATAAGCTCCAATAAGAGCTTGCGCTTCTACACTAGTCACGTACTCAATATATTTTTTCGCCAGCTCATACCTTACATATTTATGCTTAGCGGGATTAACAGCCAAAATATGGTAAGGGTTAAATAAAGTCTGATGCCCTGCATTAATAAGGACTAAATCAATCTTATCTTTAAAGGCGATATAAGTTCCTCGGTCAGTTAGAGTGTAGGCTTTTTTTTCATCAGCAATTTTTATGACTGCTCCCATTCCCTGACCAACAGCAAGATAGTTAACACCAGTTGGGTTGACCTTGGCGGCTTGCCATAAAGCCATTTCTTTTTTATGGGTGCCTGAATCATCACCACGTGAAATAAAAAAAGCTTTACTCTCGGCAATTTTCTGTAAAGCAGTTGTTATGGACTCGGTTGGAGCAATCTGTGCAGGGTCTGTTTTCGGCCCTATAAGCACAAAATCATTATGCATTACGGCTTTTCTATCGATACCGTGACCTTTGCGTACAAATTCAAGCTCCGCATTGGGTGCGTGCACAAAGACAACATCAACATCGCCACTTTCACCCAAGTGCAAGGCTTTACCAGTACCAACAGCAATGACATCTAGCTGAATATCATGTTTTTTTTCAAACCAGGGATTGAGAACTCTGAGTAACCCGGAGTTCTCTGTACTTGTCGTCGTTGACATGCGTAGAATACCCGCACTATAAACATTAATACTCAATAAATAAAGCAGGCTAATACTAAGGATTTTTTTCATATTAATTCTCCTAGGTTAGATATGTATTGAAATTTGACTATAAAAATAGTCAGAATCGTTTTTATTAGTAGGAGATCCTGGTGCATTTTTAGCAAAGCTACCTTTAAATAAGTGTGCCCAGCCACCTTCCAGTGTGACCCTTTTTGGGATGATTTTCCAGCGTAGACGTAATTCCATCTGCTGACCAATATAACTACCACTTTGGCCTGTTCTGTCACGCAATCCCTGGCTGCCTACCCAAGTATCTTTACTTTCTGCCAGCCAATACGCGCGATGCGCTATAAAACCAGTGAGATTTTTTCCTGGCTTGAATTTTAGCCGGATTCCAGGCGTGTTGATATTGGCTCGCGCAAAAGCTCCCCAGATACCTGTTGGTCCAAACTCAAAACGACGTGCACCATAAAGTGTTTCATAGCGATTATTATTACCATCATTTGGATCTTTATCACCACTGGCATAATCATATTGCAGAACAAGCTGTGGTTGCCATGGAACATCAAAACTATAACCAAGTGCAATATGCCCAAAATAGGCAAAGTGATTCAAGCGGTTTTGGTCCAGAGATGCGCTCGTTGCGTGAGATGTGCCACTTTGAACCACGGCTTCCATTTCAAAATCAAATTGGTTTGGCTGTGCAGCTTTTAACCAGCGGAATCCAGGAGTAAATAACTTACGATTTTTAGTAAGCGTATCTTCAGTATCATCTTCATTTAAATAAAATAGATATAGCTCCCCCGAGGTATGCAAAGGAAGACCTGCAGCACTAAAAAAACTACCTGCAAAAATACGTTCGAAACTTTCTTTATCATATTCAGCTCTGCCTGCTCGTAAGGATCTCTGATCATTGGGGAGCCGAGAGACAGGTAAAACCACAAAATTACGCCATAGCCAATGATTGGGCTGACTAATAATGGTATCAATCCCTGTAAAAGTATTAAGTGTATTGCGAAAGCGATTGCGGGCGACTAAGCGGCGACTCCCTACATCCATGGTTTGTCGACCTGCTTTGATGGAAAAATTTAAGCTACTATCAAAAACATCATTACTCTGCCATGCAACATAGCCCTGCGCTAATTCAGTCAGATTGATTAAGCTCGTATTATAAGGCGTGTTGTTACCTTCTAGGGCAAGTCGTGAATCAATAAATTCAGCTCCAAAGTTAAAATTGTAATGTTTTATTCCTAAAAAAACATTGGTACGAAAAGCAAGAACCTGATCACCTCCGTCAGAAAGTTTTTTAAATGGATTGGTATATCCTTCGTAGCGTGTCCGATGGTCAATTTTAAGAGTGAGCCACTCAGGATGATTTAATTGCTTTTGCAGGCTCCAGTTCTCTGTAGCACCACTGATATTGCTATGAGCAATAAGAATAAAGAGACTGAATCTAAGTAATTTTATCTTTTTCATTAACCATCCATTAATATGTAATTAATTACATATATAAATCATAATATATTATTTATAAGATATTAGAGCATATATATTTTATAATAAAAATATGCATATAATTACATATTTAAAGGAATGACTAATGAGTATTAAGTTAGGTCTGCGTTGGTTTTATCGGGCAAGAGAACTACATGACATGCCCGAAGATTTGTTTGCCTTGCTACAGGCTATTGCAGACACCGGTTCACTACGTGCCGCAGCTAGTGAATGCGGTGTATCTTACCGTCACGCATGGGGTATATTACAAAACTGGCAGAAACACTTTGCCTCTCCTTTAGTTGAATTGAGGCGCGGTCGCTCGCAAGGCGCATTATTAACAAAAATTGGTGAAAAATTATTATGGGAATATCACCGTATTACTGCACGTTTAGAACCTGAACTGGAAAGCCTTGCATCAGAGTTATCATCCGAACTAGCCGCCATAATAAATATTGAACCACAGAATTCCCTGCGCATTGTCGCTAGCCACGGCTTAGTAATTGCCAGTTTGCGCGAATTAGCGCAAAAATCCTTTAATTTACCATTGGACATTCAGTTTCAGGGAAGTCTGGATAGTTTGCAGCAATATAAAAGCGGACGTTATGACATAGCTGGCTTTCATTTACCCGAAGGTAAATTGGGTAAAGCCTTGTTACCTCGCGTAAGAAGACTGATTAATACCGAAACAGATAGCCTAGTTTATGCACTACGTCGTCAGCAAGGACTTATGCTAGCTCCCGGAAACCCAAAATCTGTTGAGGGTTTAGCGGACTTGTTGCAGCCTGACCTGACATTCATTAATCGGCAATGCAACTCAGGTAGTCGAGTCACATTGGATGCCTTGCTCCATCAAGCAGGGCTCGATAGTAACCAGATTAATGGGTATGAAAACGAAGAGTTTACCCATAGTGCTGTTGCTGCAACAGTAGCAAGTTGTGTTGCTGACTGTGGATTCGGTATTGAAGCGGCAGCCGCACAATTTAACCTAGACTTTATTCCCCTGAACTGGGAATCTTATTGGTTTGTCTTACCATCGGCAAAAGTTGAAAACGGGCCGTTTAGGCAGTTTATTAATTTATTGAATAGTAGTGAATTTACTCAGGTTGTTGCACATTTACATGGCTATGATACTAACCGTTCAGGTACTCTTATCACGCCTGATAAGGATTTATTAGTTCTGCTCTGAGTATTTTTGTAAGCATACTGTCCAATCATTCTAAAATAAATTTTTATGGAATCCTTCGGGGGGAGTTAAATTAGGCGCGCCATTCCTACTTCATGAAATATGGGGATGTCCTATCGCCAATATTCATTCAGCACGGAGCGATTTATGAGAGCCCCATACAAGGCTAAGGATCAGGATCAATTTAAAATTGCAAAACTTGAATATGAACTGAAGCGAGTCAAAGAGGAGCACGACATTTTAAAAAAGGCCGTAAGGTACCTTGCCAGCAACCCCGAGTAAAGTACTGCTTAATAAATAATCACCAAATTCTATTTTCATTCCTCCCATTAGGAAACTACCCTGATAATGCGGATGCTGAAAGATTTTTTGCAACGATTAAAAAACGAATTGTACGTAAGAAAGTATACTCAACTCGTAACGATTCGAAAGCTGAAATATTTAATTTTATAGAAATGTTTTACATCCCTAAAAATACCATTCACATACAAGATAGGGCTCACCCGCTAAATTTTAGGAAGCCTATTTTTCGGAATTACAAACTGCCTAGTAAAAGCAGGAAAACCCAACTATCCTCTAGTACAAATCATCTAAAATACGCTTTACATCACATTAACACTTGAGCCTATGCAAAATAGGATTATCTATAAATTCAGGTAAAATAACCAAAAATACAGACAACCCATTGGGCAAATAATGAAAAGACGTGATTTTATCAACAAGGCAAGTATTGGCGCTGTCGCTGCAGGAAGTGCATTAGTTGCACCCAGTTTGGCTCACGCTAAAGTAAAACATAAATGGAAAATGGTCACCGCTTGGCCTAAAAATTTCCCCGGCTTAGGTGCTGGTGCTAACTTGCTCGCTAAAATGATTAACGAGATGAGTGATGGCCGTATTAAAGTTAAAGTATACGGTGCGGGCGAATTAGTTCCCGCCTTTGAAGTGTTTGATGCCGTCTCTAAAGGTACTGCGCAAATGGGGCATTCCGGTGCTTATTACTGGAAAGGCAAGTCTGAAGCGACACAATTCTTTTCTGCCGTTCCTTTTGGACTAACCGCACAAGAAATGAATGCTTGGCTGTATTATGGTGGCGGTATGGAATTATGGCGCGAACTGTATGCACCGTTTAATTTAATTCCTGCGGCGGCGGGTAATTCTGGCGTACAAATGGCGGGTTGGTTTAATAAAGAGATTAAAAGCACGGCGGATTTAAAAGGCTTAAAAATGCGTATTCCAGGATTGGGTGGTGAAGTTCTACGCAGAGCGGGCGGTACAACAGTTAATATTCCGGGAGGTGAACTTTTCACCTCTTTACAGTCAGGCACGCTAGATGCGACTGAGTGGGTTGGCCCTTATAATGATTTAGCGTTTGGATTACATAAGGTCGCTAAATATTATTATTACCCCGGTTGGCATGAGCCTGGATCAACCATGGAAGCCATGATCAATAAACAAGCCTTTGAAGAACTACCTAAAGACTTACAAAGTATTGTGATGGCAGCGTGTAAAGCCGTGAATATGGATATGATTTCTGAGTACACTGCTCGAAATAATCAAGCCTTAGATACGCTAGTCAACAAACATGGTGTAAAACTGATGCCTTTACCTAATGATGTTTTAAAAACTTTAAAACAGTTATCAGATGAAGTAGTTTTAGAGTTAGCAAATAAAGACCCTATGGCTAAGAAAATTTATACCTCCTTTAGCCAGTTTAGAAGCCAAGTCACACAATGGAGCTCCTTATCTGAACAAGCCTTTTTGAAAGCACGAGCGCTTTAATTTATTAAGATAACAGCAGTATGACTATGAATACTGCTGTTTCAGCCACTAAACAATATAAAATATCAACTTAATAACTGTATTCTTATTGCAGATAAAACTTATTTAAGTCAGCATTACAAGGCACATTATATAACTTGATACCCTCGCGCGACCTCTTTTGGGCTCACACCATAAAATTTTACAAATGCACTGCTAAAATTACTAGCATGACTATATCCAACAAAATAGGCCGCTACTGAAACATTGCAA
>Ga0105357_10002319_pt1 | contig 10220 bp, 20 predicted proteins | sample GOMGulsemesocosm_4_FD_83660 | JGI IMG/M metagenome (GOLD analysis project Ga0105357, IMG submission 83660) | Methane-oxidizing microbial communities from mesocosms in the Gulf of Mexico - GOM15B Gulf of Mexico | ecosystem: Environmental > Aquatic > Marine > Cold seeps | place: USA: Gulf of...
CGTATAGTTCGCATAATAGGTGATTATGTTAAACGAATCTGATTAAATGAAGATCAGATAAATTTAAGGAATAGCCTTGAGGGTAAATGGTTTTGTTAAACTGTTTTTCTACAGGCTCGTTAACTTATGCGGGGGAATTAGATTGCCTTCGCTGTCGTAATAGTTCTGAGCGTTGGCAAATCCCATCTTGGCCAACTCAGACAAGATACGGTTTTCAGTAACTTCTAGAGAGTCCTGCGCTTTAAGCAGAGCTACCTGCTGTGACAGTGAAACAAAGAGGCTGATACTCGGGTTTGCTCGAATAAGCTCGGATGCTCTTGCGCTCCCGTCCTTACCTTTGCCCTTACCATCCCTATAAGCTTGCTCTTGATTGTTTCCTGCTGCCAACGACTGAGCCATGAGCAGATGACTAGGCTTCATCGAAAGGCCTAACTCTTCAAGCTCTTGCTGTTTGGTTTCAATTTCAGTCATTGTTCTTTGACTCTTGGTAGCGAGCTACTAGGTGAGAACCAAAGAAGAATGTAGATATGGCTGCAACCAAACCACCAACACTCAATGAGGTAGCGAGGTTAAACCACACCATTGACCACTTAGGGTCAATTGGGTACGTCATGCCAGTCATGAAAAGCATGATTGAGTAGAATTTGATGAAGAACACCGCTATTTCACGCCGAGCTTTCGATCGATCGGTGTTCTCAGAAAGGGTGTCGACTACAAACTTTTGAATGCTGGTGATCGTTGAGGCATCTAGATTGGCTCTTTCCTGCTCAGTGAATTGCTGATTACCAATCCAGCCACCTACCTGAGTCAGAAGACCCTTATCTTTATCAAAGATGTCATCAACGGTTTTTGGCTTCTGAGTGAACCAACTCCAAAATCTCATGGATACTCCGGTGAATAGACAGATATGATTAACTCGAACTCTTCGACACCTTCAAGCTCAGACATGAACTCTTCAAAGCCCTTACGGGAATCACCAATCTTCAAGGCGTTATCCCAAATGGCGTGGCGTTGAGCGATTAGAATGCAGCCCTTGCTGTTTTCGATCCCATTACCGGGGTGAAACAAAATGTAGGTACGGCCGTGAACATCTTCAATAATGAAGGTTTCACCGTAGGTCGGTGAGTTAAAGCGCCGACAGATGTAAACCCCTTCGGGAATACACGACACTTCGGGAGTATTACCCTCCCAAGGTCGCTCAAGAGTAGATAGCGTCAATCCACTGGGCATGTGCAAGCGGCCCCATACTCCATAAGGGGTATAGCTTCGCTTTAGTACCAGTGATTTCACATTAACTACCATTTACCTTAGATAAGAACTCATGCCAGGTGGCGTAACACAGGAATGCAACCGCGCTCATGATTCCGGTTGTTACCACTTTGGTCTTTACTGTCTTCCACAACTCAGCTTTCGCCTCAGCCTTTTCTATCTGAGCCTGGATAAAACGATGGTGATCTTCATGCTGCTCATTGTGGAGCTCATGCCGGTCGACGAGAGTCTGTACAGCTTCGGTAAGTTGCTTTAATTCGTCGGACATAAAAAAATACCCGCGATGCGAACAAAGCGGGTCCAATGAGAGAGATCTTATTAGTGGATTTATTGCCCGGTAGGACTCGAACCTACAACGACTTGCCAACTAAAGGGCAGATGAACTACCAATTGTTCTACGGGCGGAAACAAAAAAGCCCCAGCGGTTTAGTCTAGGGCTTCTTCGATTCGTGCTACAGAATTCGCAGTCAATTTAGACAGCGTGGGATATTTGTACCATGCTGGAACAAGAATTTACAAGGGTAAATCTGAGTAAATATACCTCAAGCTTACTCATATGTATTTCTATCAATTGGATTTTCGATAATATCCTTAAATCTCGGTACATCATCAATCCCAAGAACACCAAAAGGCAAAAGTAGCGGCTTGTCTGGATCGCGAGGATCTACAGAATTCCTGCAAAGACCCTCTAGTAATTTTATCAAAAAACCTATCGTCTTATCGGGACTCACTGGAATCGGACCGCTCATGGGAATACTCCCTTCAAACCAACGATATATATCAACGGTTTCCTTTGCCTGACAGTGCACGCATTCCATTACCCATTTTAGCTGCTCGAGTAGTTCACGAACCTCGCCGGTCGTCAAATGATCAAAGAGAAAATTCTCGTCTCTTAGTCCAGCAACAAGTTCGGCCAGTTGATTGTAGCTCCAAACCATTCCAATAAGATTATAATCATCTGACTTCTTGGTGTCGGCCCAAGGCACGAAGTTCTGCGGTGAATTTTGAGGAAATATCTGATGATATAGCTTCGCCCGGTTGTCAACGATAAACTCATTCGTCTCCAAGCTACCAATCAGCTCAAAAAAATCATCCCTGTGAGCAAGGTAGTCCCGGAAGGTATTTACTGAAATCTGGAGCCTTATCTGCCTCTCGGCTTGATCAGACCTGAAAGCTATGGTCCATAGAACTAGGGCTGCCATTCCGATCTGCAACAAGGTCACCACGGGAGAAAACCAATCTGCCGAGTCTTTGACGCATTCTATCTCGAAACAAAATAGAAGATTGTTACTAGCTACGATGCCTAGCCACAACAGAAAAGCAGGTGCTATGCAAATTCCAGCGACACACCAGAACTTACCCTGCTGAAACATTCCTTTTACGCGATCACTCTCGCTCATGGCGTTATTTTCCTTAACGATGATCGCGAAATGTTATCAGGTTATGCGGCCTGTTTCTCCCGATAATCTGCAACAACCTGAGCTACTAGCGGCAAAGCTCTGCCCGGCAACGGTTCCAGCCAAGCGCAAAGCTTTCGCCAAATAGGCTTCCATTCTCTATTCCATCGTTGAATGTCTGTTTCACAACCGACAAGCTTTCGAGGGATTGCCATATCTGTACGGCACTCATGGCCGCGATCGCGCCTGGCTTCAGCGTGCATAACCAGTCGAGCCAGCAAACGAACTTTGTCTTGATGGGCTTTATCTGAGCGCCGCTCGTTATCCGTCCACTGGTTGTACTCGGCCATTAGATAGCCAAGCAAAGCGCCCCGCTCTCTGCCATTTCGAATGCCATCAGTGTAGGCAAACATTCCCCATGCGTATGCGATAGGGTCTGAATCCTTTACTTGTTGAACGGCGCGCTGAATTATCGCTCGCTCACAGTCATGCATAATCTTGCCGTCGGCGCCTTTTGAGGTAAATTCAACATTGAAGTGGAGTATCTGAGCCGCTGCGTCCTGCGCTCGTACATCGGGTAGGTAGGCGTCATGCCATGCTTGTCTTGCGCAAATAAACTTCATGCTGTGCGACTCCTCTTTGGCGCCAATGATAACCACCCAAAAAATGCAGCAGCGCGCGTATCTTCGTTGCTTCGTGCACTCCAGCCGGTTAACCTCTCGAACAACTCCTTTTTCTTTGCCCAATTACCAGACTGAGGGCGATGGAGAACCATAGGAATCTCTCTTTGCTCCAGTTGTCGGCATAGCTCTACCTGCGCTTGCTGGCATCGCCCGATAGACATCGCTATCTTGGACACGTTGGCCCGACTGCCTTTGTTATTTCTACTGTAGACAAACTGATTTGCCATTACATTTTCAATAGACACCAGGCATGGCGAACTTTCGACCAGCGACAGCACTTCCGAAAGGCTCGCCATTAGAAGCTCTTGCAGCCTACCGTCGTCATAAACTGCAACGCCGTGTCGGTCTGCGTCGGGGTCAATTCCGATAACTCTTCTTGGATAGCTGCTTTCACGTTTTGTGGCACTGGAAGACATTCGTCTTCGATCATCTTTAGCCATAAGTACTCTGGTTCCCCAAACTGATTGATGAATGCGCGTCGAGATCCGCGCGTTTTTACGCTGTCACAAGCCAAACAAAGCGGTATGCCCGCGTAATGCCCCACATAAACTCTCTCTAAGCCGTTATAAAGCTTCTTTGATGAGCCATAGATGTGATCATAGATACTTGGGCCGTCGGTACCGCAAGCGACGCAAGGAAGCTCTTTGACTAGCCCAATAAACTTTCTTTCATTCGCACTAGCCGCTGGGCTTTGCTTAGTAGATTTTCGCCGCATAGCTAGTCGTCATTCCCCGGATAAAGCTTGTCATAACCTTTAGCCGTTGGTGTTCTACGCTCATTGACGGCAAGGCCAGTCTCAAGCCATACAGAATAATCAGGGCACGTTAACTGACATCTAGCACATCGCGGACGCTCGCTACAGTCATCGCAAGGCATCACCTCTTCGCTGATCTTTTTCGCCACCAATGAGTGCTTGGCCATGTTATGCCGCCTCTTGCCGTTTGAGTTTTGCGTACTCGCCTTTTGACTCGAGGACTAGACCGTCATTGGCAGCTTTCATTTGAAGCCACTCAAGAACCATGTAGATCTCGCCCCGCTTCCAGTCGGCGGAGCTGGTGTAATCGATCTTCTTGCCGCCGGTCCACGGATTCACAATCTCATGAACCATGAACGCTTCAGCTCTCTCGCCGTAATACTCGCGCTTAACGACTTGTTTCATACCCTCAACAACGGTTTTCGGCACCATTTTGATGTGCGTCTTGGTTAGATGCGCGGCGTACTCAGTAAGCCAAACATGAAACAGAGCATTCTGATTAAGCGAACGATCGGCGCCGATACGAGCCTTCGGAAAAGTAAGATACTTATGCTCTTCAAATTGCTGATCGATATGAGCGAAGAACGCCCTTTTGGTGTGCTCGCTGTTTACTGTCCACGCTTCGCCGCTCATTGACTCACCCATAGTTTCGGTTGTGGTTTAACGACCATCATCACTGGCAATCTTTTTGGTGGATGCAGATGGACACGAATCACATTCCCGTATTGGACGAGGTACGTTGAGCCACGCTGCCCTTTTGGGCGTTTTATATTGGCTAGAAACTCAGCCTCTTCGACGGCCGCCTCGAGTTCCGTAAATACCGGTGAGTCGGGTTTTCGCCCTCTGTATCGAGATACTGTCTTCACTACGCTAGACCTTGGCCAGTTGGCATTTTGCGCATCATGGCGTATTCCAGCTTTTCGAAAGCGCGTTCGCTACCGGCTAGCTTTTTGATTTGATTCCCTTTCGCCATAAACTCATCGACGTCGCGCTGTAGTTTTGTACGCGCCCTGTCCTTAGCGGTAATGTTGTGCTCTGCCGCCCAAGTAGGTTGTTCGCCGCGGTTGACGGTTAATATGCTCATTGAGCGGCCTCCAATGTTTCTGAAACCGGACGATTCATGTGTGCGGGTAAATTCAGATACAACAAATTAGCGGAGCGGCGACTTATCGGATCGCGAGTACAGCCGTCCTCCTTCAGTGTGTTGGAGTCAAGAAGCTCGCGAATTCTGGGGCACACCACGTTGATAGGCATCCCAGTTGTTTCAGAAAGTTGCTTGCGAGTAACGCCGGGCTGCTGATTGATTTTTCTCAGTAACTTACAGCGGTCTTTTGCCGCTTTGCCCGAGTCGTTCTCTTCGATGTACGCAGCTAGCGATGTGTTACGAATCATGTTCTTTCCCCTAGAGTCCAAGCATTGATTTCATGTTATCGATTTCGCTCGAAGCCACTTTTCGGCGGCGGTGAACTTGTTTTTCGTCAGTCAGCTGTTTCGGTTCGTCGCGGTCTTTGAATTCGGTGTACATGCCAGCCCGAGAGACTTCACTCGGCGCTTTACCACCGGTGATAATTAGCCCAACGATCTTGTCGATGTCTAAGAATCGGTAATCGCTGTCGCCCTGCTGCCGCAGTCGGTGAAAGGCGTCTAGGCCAATGTCGATTTGATCTTTGTGAAAATTCATGAGGTGCGGCGTGAATTCCTTCTTCACCAAGCCCTCTGTTTTGTCGTCAGGCATCAAAAGATCGTACTGCTGTGGTGTAATCATCTTCAGGCGAGCAAACGTGTAAGCAACGGCCTTGCGCTGATTGTCAGTGAGTTGATCAGCCCCCATTGGCGCTTTAACGCCTGTCGCTCGGGAAACCGCTTGTCCTAGTGTTGTCGCCAGTGGTTGCATGATTATCTCCCTACCATTCCATTGCTTTTTCAATGTCGAATATTTCAGCGTTTCGATCTGCGCGTTTTTCTTGTGCAGATTTGTACTGCTCTCCAGCAACCGCTATCGGTCTTTGAGATTGGGCGAACAGTAGATCGAATTTATCGCGGAACTTACCCAGCGATAGAATGTTTGCTTTCCAGAATGAGTTTGCTCTTGCCCATTGCCAGAGCGTTTTCATCTCTTCTGGATCTCGGTTGTCACGCTCTCGCATGAGTCGGCAGTCTTTCGCCCAAGATTCAAGATTTGGTTTTTTCAGGTTGGGGTTGTCAGCTTGCAGAGTGTTCAGAGCCCATTGAGAAAATCGCATATCCCAATCGGTAAACTTCGGCTTGGCCGGAGTTGGTGAAGTATTGTTTTTATCTAATCTATTCTTATCTAATCTAATCTTATCTAGGGGGTCTTTATTTGTTTTTGTCGGACTTTCTCCGACACCCGCTGTAGTAAGGGTTTCAGCTTGATTTTCATTTTCTTGAGGGGGGTTCAGCTTTTTCTCGACCCCCTCCTGCTTTTTTACCAATTTGGCCGTGTAATCATCTGCGCGCTTGGCCAACTTGAGACAAGAGATGACGCCTTCTGACATCTCAAAGAGGCCCAACTCAGAAAACTTCTTCATCATTTCTTCTACGCGCTGAGCTGTGGAGCACGTATTTCTCGCAATTACTCTAGCGTCATGCTCTAGCTCAAAAGTAATATTTTCTGGGCCTACGTTGCCTGCAATTAACTCAATGCAGTACCAATAGAGTCCGTAACCTTCCAGCCCATAGTCGAGTAATATTTCTTGCAGCTTTGCATCCATGTTTGCGTCTGCATCGTGCTTGAACCACTTCATGGCCTACCCCCTAATAAATACTGTATATCCAGTCATAGTCGCTGGCGGTTTTTAAAAAACCCGAGATTCAATGGAGAATTCGGGTTGTTGGTTATGCGGCTTTAAGTCCTGCTAGCTCAGTTGAAAGGTCTACGGCTTTAAAAAGTCCGTCAGTTGCCTTTTCAGCTTTGATCGCTGTGCTAGGCTTCATGCCGTGAACACCATTAATCCAACCGCTGACTGTGGGTTGAGAAACCCCCAAAGCGACCCCTGTTGCCGTTTGATCACCGAAGTGAGTAACGAGAGATTGGTATATCGTTTTATTTTTCATTGCCGAAGAATATAAGTATTCTTATTCATAGGCAATAAGTATTCTTATTTGATGCTATATAGGCGGGCTTATATGCTGCTGCTCATGACTACTGAACTAAGAGAACGGCTAAAAGCAGCCCGTAAGGATGCGAAGCTCACACAGAAAGAAATCGTGACTCGCGTGGGTATAACGCAACCGGCATATAGTGAGCTTGAGACTGGGAAGTCTGCTTCCAGCGGCTACCTACCTCAGATCGCCCGAATATTAGGAGTCGACGCTCATTGGTTGGCTACCGGCAAAGGAGCAAAAACTTCTGGTGGATCGGCCGACAGCCCAACCGCCTCAGGAGAGCGAGCCCTCCCACTACTACCTATAAGCTCGGTGTTTGCCTGGCTGGAGTCGGATCGCGCCGACGGAAGCAACCAGAAAGCTGCTGTCAGCATTGCTATGGGATCAGATTTGAGTGATAGATCTTATGTTCTAGATATTCTCGACGACAGTATGAGCATGCTGGCCCCCAAAGGCTGCCAGATCGCCATAGACCCTGATGCTGCTGTAGAGCATGGGAAGATGGCTGTTTATCACCTGCCAGAGCACAACGAGACGTACCTTGGCCTTTACATGAGTCGGGCAGGTAAAGAGACACTGAAATTCTTGGATGGGTCAGACCCTGTCCCGTTAGAAGGTGCCGCCTACTGTGGCAAGGCGCGGATTCTTCTGGCCAAGGAGCTATAGCTTCGTCGTCACCCGCCGTTAGCGAACTGGATGCCAGCTAAAGCCAAGATCAGAATGCGGCACCCCGAGGCGCCAAGAACACATTAAGACGCAACTAAAGTTGGCAGTATCGGTCTATACTGATCTATATCGGAGTAAATATGGTTGCAAATATGCAGTAATACATTTACTTTTAAGTTAAGCGTGCTTACAATTGCGCCCGCTTTTATTGTGGTAATACCCAACTAATTCCACGTATTAGAATTAAATAGACAATAGAGCTTGGGCCCAAAAGCCCTTATAAATATATTTCCTTGTAAAACAGGAGAACAGGGGAAAACAATGAATACTCAAAACGCAGAGGTCATCATCTTCGGTAACTTAATCGAAGCCGGTCAAGACAAGAGCAATTTGGGACAAACGCTGACCATGGATAAGGCAGCTCCCTTCGAAGCAGGCAACGCTCCCAGTGTAATTGCACCAACGAACCGACAACAAGTTGCGGAAGTAGCTCGTGAATTTGGAGCTCGCTTTAAAGCGGCCATGCCCTCATAAGACTCACAACAGTTTTTAAAATAGAGTGCGAAAGCGCTCTTTTTTTTGCGTTAGAATAAGGACTTTCATGCTATATCAAGATTCCGTCCACATGGATGTTATAAGTATCCTGACTTTTATAGACGAGTTCACCAGTGAAATAGGTGTTCAAGGCGTTCAAATAAACAGTCACGACATTAAGACCATTTGCGTGGAAATGAGAGCAGAATTCCCGCATGTAGACGGCCTAAGTAAAGCTAGCGTCTTCAAAAAAATGGCCAATTTTGTCGCCCACTTTCTCTCCTATAGCCCTATAAAAACAGGGTTCCCTGAAAACGCAATCAAAGGCTATAGCGGCCGATTCGATCCAAATGCTGTCATAGCACTAGATATGGCAATACGGTGCATCCAAGGGTCGCATATCAAAGGGAATAACGGCAACAGCAAGTGTGTGGAGCACCCAATATATCTTTCAGACCACTCATACTCTGACATCATATTTTCCTTGTCACAGGGTGATATTAAACCCAAAAGTCATTATCACCTTCTAGCGGTATTCTTTGAGCAGCTAACGTACAAAAGCAACCCCCACTGTGAATACAAACCTGAAAACGGGCAAGAACAGTCCTCATCCTATTATCCTGGACCCCACCCTGTTGATGGCGGTGACGACATGGCGGGCATTTAGATCCCAAGATAGCGTTAGAGCTACAAACGCTATTCCCTTACCTGAATTACGAATAAGTTTGATACCCAGCCCGCCATGAGCGGGCTTTTTATTGTGCGGAATTTGGGTTGGAGGGTCTATCGGCTGCGTTTACTGACGGCCCTCTCTGTTGTAGTATTTGTATAACCCCACACAGGGCAAGGACATGTACACAACACTACTTGGCAAGGAGCTATTATGAAAAAATCGGCATTACTCTTAATTTCAATATCCTTTATCAGCGCACAGGCACTTTCCCACAGCGGCCGCACCGACTCATCCGGCGGGCATAACTGCAGCTACAAATCTCAGCAAAAAGGACTTTGCTCTGGTTACCACTATCATGGCGGCCTTAAGGAAAGCGGCACAAAAATAGAAAGTGAAGTAGAGCAAAAAATCTCCAAAGCACAGCTAAAGATGCCTACAGCTCCAGCAAAAACCGCTTTACCAACGACTTAATATCATTACCTCTGTACGCCTCTAGCCCGCTATCGCGGGTTTTTTACCCTCCAGACCATAAAAACAAGCATACTTATAATTACAAATATAGGAATACATGTTGACCTTAGATATAAGTACGCTTATATTTGGCTCCAAGTTAAGGAAAAGCACGGAGCTAATGAGATGCAAACAGCAAACCCAAATGGATATACCGCCGAGTACGGAGCTTATCGTTTAAGCAGCCCTGTACTTACTGAGGCCGAGCACGATGTCGCTATTCGTCGTATCGATGGCCTTCCTCATAAGAAGATCGCTAGAGAGCTTGAGTACAGCGAAAACAACTCAAAGAAAACCTCTCAGCGAGTCATGGATAAGCTAATTCCTCCGGCAAACATTCACGACAATCAGATTCAGCCGCGCACGGTGCAAGAGCTCATTAAGGCTTTGCTTGAGCGCAAAGAGCTGATCTTGCGAGTGCTCTCTATTGCTGAAGTTTCATGGGTGCTTTCATTTCTAAGCAGCGTCGAAGATACCGGCGCTACCGCCCTCCTCTTCTCTCTCACCGCAAAAGCCAAGTAAGGATACTGACATGCATGCTCAATCATTAAATGCAGCCTTTGAGGCAATCATGCCTTGCTCGAACACCTTTGCAGAGCTGAACCGCA
>Ga0105357_10002320_pt1 | contig 10217 bp, 9 predicted proteins | sample GOMGulsemesocosm_4_FD_83660 | JGI IMG/M metagenome (GOLD analysis project Ga0105357, IMG submission 83660) | Methane-oxidizing microbial communities from mesocosms in the Gulf of Mexico - GOM15B Gulf of Mexico | ecosystem: Environmental > Aquatic > Marine > Cold seeps | place: USA: Gulf of...
CGCTGCCCTCCGGGCCGGTTGCGGTCGCCACCATTGTTCCCACCGCCTGAGTTTCCTCCGCCGCCCCAAGGACCGCCTGTATTTCCAGCCATTAATTCTTCCCTATGTATGGCCGCTATAGCGGCCCTATCCCAACCGCCTACGCGGTTTTATCTTGTGCAGAGTTGGGCATATTCGCCCGAACTTCAAGCAGTGCGTGTCGGACTGCGCATGGTGACCAGCTCTTCGGACATGGTCGGGTGCACGGCGCAGGTCGCGTCGAATTGCTCTTTTGTCAGCCCCGCCTTCACGGCAATGCCCACCAGCTGGATCAGCTCGCCCGCGTTCGGTGCGACGATGTGGCACCCCAGAACGACGCGTGTTTCCTTGCTGACGATCAGCTTCATCATCACACGTTTGTTCTTTTCGGCAAAGGCCGTTTGCATGGGCCGGAACGACGCCGAATAAATCTCGACCGGTTCCTGCTCTGCCGCTTGCTCTTCTGTCAGGCCGACGGTGCCGAATTCGGGCTGTGTGAACACGGCCGACGGGATCAGGTCGTGATCCACGGGGGTCGGGTTGCCGCCAAAGACGGTTTGCACAAAGGCCATGCCTTCGCGGATCGCAACAGGTGTCAGGTTCACGCGGTCGGTGACATCGCCGATGGCATAGATCGACGGGACGCCCGACTGGCTGTATTCGTCGACTTCGACCTCTTGGCGACGGCCCAGCGATACGCCGACCTCTTCCAGCCCCATGCCATCGGTATTCGGTGCGCGCCCTGTGGCGAACAGCACCATGTCAAAGACCTTCTCGGCCCCGTTGGAGGCTTTGACCCAGATCGGCCCCTGCGTGCCTGCGCGCGCGTCGCAATTGTTCAGCTCATTCGATTGCTCAGCCGTGGCCCCCATCGCCGCGTCAGAGTTGCTGGGCATGGTGCCCGCCTCGTGTTCGGATTCCAGCGCCATTTCGACGATGCTGGTGCCGCAGTGGATATCGACGCCTGCATTTGTCATCGATTCAGCGATCAGCCCGCGGGCCTCGTCATCAAAACCGCGCAGGATCTGTGCCGCGCGGTTGTACATCGTCACCTCGACGCCCAAGCCATTCAGGATACAGGCGAATTCACAGCCGATATAGCCGCCACCCACAATCAGGATCGACTTGGGCAGGCTTTCGAGATGGAAGATATCGTCCGACACAATCCCAAGCTGGGCGTTCGGCACATCAGGGCGTACCGGACGGCCGCCGGTGGCCAGCAAGATGTGTTTGGCCGTGCGGGTTTCGCCATTGGCCAGCTGCACCGTATGCGCATCCTTGATCGTGGCGCGCTGGTCATAGGTATCGACGTCCGAATTTGCCAAGAGCTTGCGATAGACGCCTTCCAGCCGGTCCAGTTCAGTATTCAAACGGGTCTTGAACGCGTGCCAGTCAAAGGTGCCCGGCTTGATGTCCCAGCCAAAGCACTGCGCCTCGTCCACCAGCTCGGCATAACCCGAGGCAAAAACCATCAGCTTTTTCGGCACGCAGCCCCGGATCACGCATGTCCCGCCATAGCGGTCCTCTTCGGCGAGGGCGACTTTGGCCCCGTATTCGCCCGCCGCAACACGCGCCGCGCGCACGCCGCCGGAACCGCCACCAATGACAAAAAGGTCGTAATCAAAATCGCTCATCTGGGCCGGGGCCTTTCTTTGTTAATCGCTCAGGTCGGAGAACAGGTTATCCGTCTCGACAAACTCCATCTTATCGCGATCAACAGTGCCTTCGTTGATGTCGCGCACTTCGACGCGGCCATCGCCATAGCCGATCACCACGGCATCACAGATATCAATGAATAGCCCGTTTTCAACTACGCCCGGCATCTGGTTCATGACCAAGGCCATCTGGCGGGTGTTGCCGATCCGCTTGAGATGCAGGTCAAGGATGTAGTTCCCTTCGTCCGTCACGAAGGGGATGTCGCCGTTCATACGCAGCGTGGAATTGCGCCCCAGCACGTCCATCGACACCAAAGTCTCTTCGACAAGCGCTTGTGTGGTCTGCCATCCGAAGGGAATAACCTCTACCGGAAGGGGAAATGCGCCCAGTGTTTCGACCTCTTTACCGATGTCGGCAATCACGACCATTTGATCGGAGGCGGTGGCCACGATCTTTTCTTGCAGCAAGGCACCGCCGCCGCCCTTGATCAGGTTCAGCTCTCCGTCGAACTCGTCCGCGCCGTCGATGGTCAGGTCCAGCCATTTGGCTTCATCAAGGCTGATCACCTCGATCCCCACTTCGCGCGCCAGCTGCGCGGTACGGGTCGAGGTGGGCACGCCCTTGATCCGCAAGCCGTCGTCGCGCACCATTTCGCCCAAACAGCGCACCAGCCACGCGGCGGTAGAGCCGGTGCCCAATCCGACGCGCATTCCGTCTTCTACAAATTGTGCAGCGCGTTTGGCGGCGACAAATTTGGCCTTATCGATGGGTGACAATTCTCCGGTCATGGCAGCGACTCCTCGTTAATCGACGCCCTTATAGACGCAGCCGCGCCGGCGCGCGACCCTCAAAACCGCATTGTCGTCGCGTCGCGTGGCCTGCGGGCGGTGACACATGGTCTGCGCCACGACGCCACGGGGGTGTTACGCGCCGATAATCTGGATAGAGTACCGCAAACCGCGCAGATCGGTCGTTTTCAATCGCCCGCCTCCGGCGCAATGGGATACCACCGGCCTATGACCGATTACACGCTGCACTACGCCCCCGACAATGCCTCCCTGATCATCCGCCTCGCGCTCGAGGCGCAGGGCGTGGCCTATGAGACCTGTCTGGTCGATCGCGCGGCGCAGGGGCAGTCTGCCCCCGCCTATCGGGCGCTGAACCCGCACGGGCTGATCCCCGCGTTGCAGACGCCGGACGGGCCGATGTTCGAAACCGGCGCGATCCTGTTGTGGCTGGCGGACCGGCACGGGGGGCTGGCCCCTGCCGCGACGGATGCCACGCGGGCGGATTTCCTCAAGTGGTTGTTTTTCGTTGCCAATACGGTGCACCCTGCCCTGCGTATGCTGTTTTATCCTGATAAATACGTGGGCGTTGACAACGCCGCCCAAGACGCGCTGCACACAACCGTAACCCAAGCGTTGCAGACCCACCTGCGCAGGCTGGAGGACCGGGCCGCGGCGGATACGCTGCCCCTCGCGCTTGCGCTTTACCTCGCCCCGCTGTTGCGCTGGTGTGCGCTGTATCCGCGCAACCGTGATCGCGGCTGGTTCGATCTGCGCGCCACCCCGCATCTGCACGCGCTTTGCGCTCGGGTCGAAACGCTCCCCTGCACGGCGGCCGCGCAAACCGCCGAAGGGCTGGGGCCCACGCCGTTTACCGCGCCCCACCTTGCCACCCCACCCATAGGAAGTGCCACCTGATGTTTCTCTCTGTCTTCGATATGTTCAAAGTGGGCATCGGCCCGTCCTCCTCGCACACGATGGGGCCGATGGTGGCGGCGGCACGGTTTCTGGACCTGATGCGCGCCTCCCCGTTCAAATTCGCGGGCCTGCGCGCATCGCTACATGGCAGTCTGGCCTTTACCGGTGTGGGCCACGCCACGGACCGCGCCACGATCCTTGGCCTCGCGGGGTTCACGCCGCAAGACTACGACAATGACCGCGCCGAAGAGGTACTGGCCGAGATCAACCGCACGCAGACGATCACCCTGCCCGAGTTTGGCACGCTGAGTTTCGCGCCCAAGTCCGATATGATCTTTGACTACGACACCAAGCTCGACGGCCACGCCAACGGGATGATGCTGATGGCCACCGACGCCCAAGGCGATGTCACCCTGCGCGAGACCTATTATTCCATCGGCGGCGGTTTCGTGATGACCGAAGCCGAACTGGCGGCGGGCAAGGACACGGACGAAGGCGCGCCGGTGCCCTTCCCGTTCAAATCCGCAACCGAGATGCTGCAGATGGCCGCAGAGTCCGGCAAGAGCATCGCCCAGATGAAACGCGCCAACGAGGAATCGCGCGGCGGGGCGGCGCAGCTGCGCGACGGCACCAAGCGGCTGTGGCAGGTGATGAACGACTGCATCAACCGCGGGCTCGAAACCGATGGCATCTTGCCCGGCGGGTTGAACGTCAAACGCCGCGCCAAGGCGATCCATGATGCGCTGGTCTCGGAGCGCGGCCAGAACCAGCGCGCGCCTCACACGATCAACGACTGGATGAGCGTTTACGCTATGGCGGTGAACGAGGAAAACGCCGCCGGTGGGCAAGTCGTCACCGCGCCCACCAACGGCGCAGCGGGTGTGATGCCCGCTACCTTGCGCTATTATCTGGATCACGTCCCCGGCGCATCAGAGGCGCATATCGAGGATTTCCTGCTCACCGCTGCGGCGATCGGCGGGCTGGTCAAATTCAACGCGTCGATCTCGGGGGCGGAAGCGGGCTGTCAGGCCGAAGTGGGCAGCGCCGCCGCCATGTCCGCAGCCGGGCTCTGTGCCGTGATGGGCGGCACGCCGCAACAGATCGAGAACGCCGCCGAAATCGCGCTGGAACATCATCTGGGCATGACCTGCGACCCCGTGCGCGGTCTGGTGCAGGTGCCGTGCATCGAACGCAACGGACTTGGCGCGATCAAGGCGGTCTCCGCCGCGTCGCTTGCGCTGCGCGGCGACGGCACGCATCTGGTGCCGCTGGACGCCTGCATCGAAACCATGCGCCAGACCGGTGCGGATATGTCCGAAAAGTACAAAGAAACCTCGCTTGGGGGGCTGGCGGTCAACGTGCCGAACTGCTGATCTGACGCAGCGGCACGCGGCCCCGCCCGCGCTTGACCCCACTGCGGAACTGCAACAGTCTGACAGCCGTCAGGAAATTTGCGGGAGGGCAAGATGGAACTGAAACAGGCAATGCAGGAACGGCGCAGCATCCGGGGCTTCAAGAAAGACCCCGTGCCGCGCGCCCTGCTGGAAGAGGTCATCGCACTGGCCAATCGCGCGCCATCCTCGATGAACACCCAGCCGTGGCATCTGCATGTGCTGACCGGCGAACCGCTTGAGAAAGTCCGTGAAGGGAATTCGACCCGTATGTTGCAAGGCGTGCCGCCGGTGCGTGAAATCAGCGATCACGGGGCCTATGCCGGTGTCCACCGCGACCGGCAGGTCGGCATCGCGAAACAGCTCTTTGCTGCCATGGGGATCGAACGCGACGACAAGGAGCGCCGTCAGGATTGGGTGATGCGCGGCTTCCGCCAGTTCGATGCGCCGGTGTCCATCGTCGTCTGCTTTGACAAGTCGCTGGATGACAACGGCACCATCGCGCATTTCGATCTGGGCGCGGTGACCTACGGCCTTGTCCTCGCCGCGTGGACCAAAGGTCTGGGCTGCGTGATCAACGGTCAGGGCATCATGCAATCGCCTGTGGTGCGTGAACATGCGCAAATCCCCGACGATCAGGTGATCATGACCTGCGTCGCCATGGGCTGGCCGGACGAGGATTTTTCGGCCAATGCCGTCGTCTCTACCCGCCGCCCCGTCGAAGAGGTCACGCGGTTCGTCGGCTTCGACGATTAACGCCCTGCGCCCCTGAGCGCCTTGAAAACCAGCGTCACGCGCGGGAGCCTACCCCGCCGTGACGGACTTGCGCACCATATCCCAATATTGCGCGATCACCTCGTCCAGCGACAGCCGTCCGCCTGCGCGAAACCACGTATTCACCCCCGTCAGCATCGCAATCACCGCCAAGGTCGCGATCTTGGTATCCGCGATGGCGAAATCCCCCGCCGCCGCCCCGTCTCGCAAAATCGTCTCTAGCCGGTCTTCATACTGGCGGCGCAATGCTTCGACCTCGGCGAAATTCTCGGGCGTGAGGTTGCGCAGCTCCATATAAGAGATGAAAACCTCGTCCGGGCGGTCGGCGTGAAAGCGGATGTGAAAATCGACAAATTTGCGCAAGCGATCCACCGCGCTTTGACTGGGGTCACTGTCGCAGGCCGCAAGCAGGTCGTTCATATGGTCCTGCAACAGGCTGAACAACAAGGTCTGCTTGTCCGGCGTGTAATTATACAATGCGCCCGCTTGCACCCCGACTTCCGTTGCCAGTGCCCGCATGGACACGGCAGCAAAGCCGTGACGGGCGAAAAGCCGCAACGCTGCCGCGCGGATTTTGGGCCGAGTGATGTCAGAATGTGATCCGGTTGTACGCGCCATGGGTCAAAGGTTAATTGAACGCATGTTCAAAGGCAAACCCCTGCTTGCGCGAATTCCGTCGCTGGTGCATGACTGATCTATGACGCACCGTATCCTTCTTCCGCTCTGCCTTGCCGCGCTGACGCTGCCCGCGGCCTGCACGCAGTTTCCCGCGCTCGACAGCCGTGCCACGCCCGAGCTTCTCGCCTCGGACTATCCCGCGCTTGTGCCGGTCGATCCGCTGCTTGCCAAAGCCGAGGCCGGACAGGTGAACATCCCGCAAACCGAAAAAGGGCTGACATCGCGGGTCGAACGGTTGCAGGCGCGCGCGGCGCGCTTGCGCGGATCGGTTCTGTCGGGGTCGGAAAAGCAGCGTTTGTCCCAAGGTTTGCAATAAGCCGCATGCAATGTCGCGTTGCGTGCGCGGTGGGAAAGGGCTACATCGCGGCTAAACCCCCGAAACGCCGCAGCCCGCTGCCGCGCACCACCAAAAGGATTGCACCATGTCACAACCGCTTCGTCTTGGGATTGCCGGATTGGGCACCGTTGGGGTTGGCGTGGTGCGGATCATCCGCAAGCAGGCTGCCTTGATCGAGGCCCGCACCGGTCGCCCCGTCACCATCACCGCCGTCTCTGCCCGCAGCCGCGACAAGGACCGCGGTGTCACATTGTCGGGCTACGCGTGGGAAGATGATCCCGTCGCACTGGCGAAACGTGACGATGTGGATGTCTTTGTCGAACTGATGGGCGGCGACGAAGGCCCCGCCAAGGACGCGACCGAAGCCGCGCTTGCCTCGGGCAAGGATGTGGTCACCGCCAACAAGGCGCTGCTGGCGATCCACGGTCAGGCGCTGGCCGAACAAGCCGAAGCCGCGGGCTGCCTGATCCGCTATGAAGCTGCCGTGGCCGGGGGCATCCCCGTGATCAAGGCGCTGACGGAAAGCCTCGCCGGGAACGAGATCACCCGCGTCATGGGCGTGATGAACGGCACCTGCAACTATATCCTGACCCGCATGGAAGAGACCGGCAACGGCTATAACTCCCTGTTCGAGGAGGCCGAGGCGCTTGGCTATCTTGAAGCGGACCCGAACCTTGACGTCGGCGGGATTGACGCGGCGCATAAGCTGGCGATCCTGTCGTCGATCGCCTTTGGCACACAGGTGGATTTCGACGGGATCGAGATTGAAGGCATCCAGCGCGTCAGCATCGACGACATTCAGGCTGCCGCGAATATGGGATACAAGATCAAGCTTCTCGGCGTCGCGCAGATGACCGGCCGCGGGCTGGAACAGCGCATGCAGCCCTGCCTTGTGCCCGACAGCTCTCCGCTGGGGCAACTCGCGGGCGGGACCAATATGATCGTGCTGGAAGGCGATGCCATCGGGCAGATCGTCTTGCGCGGCCCCGGTGCTGGCGAAGGCCCCACCGCCAGCGCTGTATTGTCGGACATCTGCGATATCGCACGCGGCTGGCATGGCCCGGTCTTTGGCCAGAAGGCGGCAACGCTCGCCTCGGCCACCGCGGCCCTGTCGCAGCGCCCCGCCGCCTTCTATCTGCGCATGGGCTTGCTGGACAAACCCGGTGCCCTGGCCAAAGTCGCCACCGTTCTGGGCGAGGCCGGGATCAGCATCGACCGTATGCGCCAGACCGAACACCGCAGCGATCAGGCACCCGTCTTGATCGTCACCCATAAATGCAGCCGCACCGCGCTGGACGAGGCTCTGGCCGCGATGGCGAAAACCGGTGTGCTGGCAAGCGATCCCGTGGCGCTACGGATCGAGGATCTGTAACCCCGAGGGGCGCGGCCGCCCCCCTGCCCTGCCCATTGTGGGGAGGATGGGACGGATGCCTTCGGCGAGGATTTTTGACCATTTGGAAGGGGGAGATGCATGAGCTTTCTAGGTGTTGATGCGTCTTTGACGGGGCGTCGCTGGGTTGGCCCCGGTGTCGAGGTGGAACGCGCGACCGAAGTTCTGGTGCAGCAGACCAGCCTGCCGCTGGCCCTGTGTCAGGTGCTGGCACGGCGCGGTGTGGCGGCGGAAGAGGCCGAAGCGTTTCTTGCGCCGTCGTTGCGCGATCTGCTGCCTGACCCGCGATCCCTGCGCGACATGGAGAAAGCCGCGACGCGTTTTCTAGCTGCGGTCAAAGCGCGTCAGCGGATTGCCGTTTTTGCGGATTATGACGTGGATGGTGGCAGCTCTGCCGCGCTGCTGCTGGTCTGGCTGCGCGAGATGGGCTGCGCCGCGACGCTTTATGTGCCGGACCGGATCGACGAAGGATATGGCCCCAATGACGCCGCGATGGCCGAGCTGGCGGCGGCTCATGATCTGATTGTCTGCGTTGACTGCGGGACGTTGTCGCATGGGCCGGTGGCCGCGGCGGTCGGGGCGGATGTCGTTATTCTGGACCACCACCTGGGCGGAGAGACCCTGCCCGACGCCTTGGCCGTGGTGAACCCCAACCGGCAGGATGAAGACGGTGCCTTGGCGCATCTTTGTGCCGCGGCAGTGGTGTTCCTGATGCTGGTCGAGGCAGGGCGCCAACTGCGCGAAGCGGGCGCACGCGGGCCTGACCTGATGGCGCTGTTGGATCTGGTGGGGCTGGCCACGGTGGCCGATGTCGCCCCGTTGATCGGCGTGAACCGCGCCTTTGTACGTCAGGGGCTACGCGTCATGGCGCGGCGCGACAGATTGGGGCTTGCCGCCTTGGCCGATGTGGCGCGGATGGATACGGCCCCGGCGGCCTATCATCTTGGGTTTCTGCTTGGCCCGCGGATCAACGCGGGCGGGCGCATCGGGCAAGCGGATCTGGGGGCAAGGCTGCTGGCCTGCGATGATCCCCATGAGGCGCAGTCGCTTGCCGAAAAGCTGGATCTGCTGAACACCGAGCGCCGCGACGTCGAAACCGCCGTCCGCGCCGCCGCGCTGGATCAGGCAGAGGCCCGCGGCTTTGACGCGCCTTTGGTCTGGGCCTCGGGCGCGGGCTGGCATCCGGGCGTGGTGGGCATCGTCGCCTCGCGCTTGAAAGAGGCGTCGAACCGGCCGTCGATCGTGATCGGGTTCGAGGATGGCATCGGCAAAGGCTCTGGCCGCTCTGTCTCGGGGATCGATCTGGGCGCGCCGATCCAGCGGCTGGCGGCCGAGGGGCTGCTGATCAAGGGCGGCGGACATAAAATGGCCGCCGGGCTGACCGTGGCCGAAGACAAGCTGGACGCCGCCATGGCGCGGCTGTCAGAGCTACTGGCCAAGCAGGGCGCGCATCTGGCCGGCGCCGCAGACCTGAAGCTGGACGGCATGTTGATGCCCGCCGCCGCGACGGTGGAATTGGCGCAGCAGGTGGAACAGGCAGGCCCCTTCGGGGCCAGTGCCCCTGCCCCGCGATATGCCTTTGCCGACATGCAGATCCGCTTTGCCAAGCGGGTGGGTGAAAGCCACCTCAAGATCAGTTTTGGCGACGGCAACAACACCAAAATGGACGCCATCGCCTTTGGCGCATTTGACGGCCCGCTTGGCCCGGCACTGGAAAATCACGGTGGTGCACGGTTCCATCTGGCCGGTCGTCTGGACATCAATACGTGGCGGGGCCGACAGTCTGTGCAGCTGCGTCTGGAAGATGCGGCACCAGCGTAAAAATTTTTCATTTTCTTTCGATTTCTGCTTGCGCGCCTGCGCGGCATTCCTTAGAGAAGCGCTCACAAGCCAAGTGGCCCGTTCGTCTATCGGTTAGGACGTCAGGTTTTCAACCTGAAAAGAGGGGTTCGACTCCCCTACGGGCTGCCACTTGTACCCTTACCCGACATTCTGAAGACACTGCGCCATGATCTTGGGCGAGATGTGTTTGCCATTGTTTCTGCGCTGTTTGATCTCGCGCGGCGGGCTGGACGGCTAAGCCCTGAGGTCTCTGACGGCGGTTTGCTGCTCGCCTATTACATCCGTAATCAGAAAACTGAGCTCAAAATCAGGTCAATTACATAAATCACGGCAGTCTTTAGGTGGGCATCAGGCACACCCGAGGATGACCACCATGAAAGCCATGACCCTTACCGCCTAGGGTGGCGACGCGACGTTCGAGGCCGCCG
>Ga0105357_10002322_pt1 | contig 10209 bp, 9 predicted proteins | sample GOMGulsemesocosm_4_FD_83660 | JGI IMG/M metagenome (GOLD analysis project Ga0105357, IMG submission 83660) | Methane-oxidizing microbial communities from mesocosms in the Gulf of Mexico - GOM15B Gulf of Mexico | ecosystem: Environmental > Aquatic > Marine > Cold seeps | place: USA: Gulf of...
AAGAACACGTTCCTGTACAACTACGAGTTCTGGGCTGACTACCGCGACGACATCGACGCCAAATTCCAGGCGTGGTTGGCTAAGTAATAGCTAAAATGAATTACCAAGGGGCAGGTCTCCTCTGCCCCTTGGTGTTAGGCGCTATTTTGCGCCGCGGTTCGAACTGGACGAATGGCGAACGCTTGACCAACGAGCGACGACAACGGGGACACACATGAGCGATATTACCGACACCGGCCCAGTGATTGCGGCTGATGGCACGCCGCTAAAACGCAGTTTGGCCCGCGCTCTTCGCAGGCAAAAAATCCGGGCGCTGCTGCTGATTGCGCCGCTGCTTTTGTTCGTGCTTTTGACATTTATAATGCCGATTGGTGACATGCTGTTCCGCTCAGTCGAGAACAACATTGTCATGGATACGCTTCCCAAAACGGTCGTCGCCCTGCAAGACTGGGATCCAGATAGCGGAGAGCCCCCCTCAGAGGCGGTCTATGCCGCATTGGCAGTTGATCTCAAAATTGCAGTGGAAGCCAAACGGCATACCCGTTTGGGTACCCGCTTGAATTATGAACTGACCGGGATCTCGTCCCTGTTCCGCAAATCTGGCCGCCAGATCAAAAAATGGGATTTGGAGCAAGATGCACCGTTCAAGGCCAAGTTCATTGACATGAATGATGGCTGGGCCGATGTCGCGGTCTGGCGCACCATCAAGACCTACAGCCCGAAATATACCAATGGGTATTTCCTGAACTCTATCGATATGCAAAAGGGCACTAATGGTGCCGAGGCGCGCCCTGAAAACCAGCAGATCTATATCACCCTGTTCAAACGCACGATGTTCATGTCGATGGTCATCACCATCAGCTGCATCATACTGGCTTATCCGGTGGCCTGGATTCTGGCTAACCTGCCAGCGCGCACTTCCAACATGTTGATGATCCTGGTGCTATTGCCATTCTGGACCTCGCTGCTGGTGCGTACCTCAGCCTGGAAGGTGATGTTGCAACAGCAAGGGGTGATCAACGAGACCCTGGTCTGGCTGGGATTGGTCGCAGATGACGCCCGACTTGTCATGATCAACAACCAGTTTGGCACGATTGTGGCTATGACCCACATCCTGCTGCCGTTCATGATTCTGCCGATGTATTCTGTGATGCAGACCATCCAACCGACCTATTTGCGAGCCGCCAAATCATTGGGCGCGACCAACTGGACTGCATTCTGGAGGGTTTATTTCCCGCAATCGATACCGGGAATCGGCGCGGGCTCGATCCTCGTGTTCATTTTGTCGATTGGTTACTACATCACTCCGGAGCTGGTTGGCGGCACCAAGGGTGTGTTCATTTCCAACCGAATCGCCTTCCACATCTCATCCTCGTTGAACTGGGGGCTGGCCGCTGCGCTGGGCGCCATTTTGCTGGCGGTGGTTCTGGTCCTGTACTGGGCCTATGACAAAATTGTCGGCATCGACAATGTGAAGCTGGGATAAGACAGATGGCATTAACACCTGTAGAAAATCAAACTCCCGGCTTTGTCGCTGCAACGGCTGCAGGCTCCGGGGCCTTCTTTGGCCTCTTTGTAGGCACCTCTCAGGGGTCCGGCCTGATCGGCGTGCTGATCGGCGCGGCCATAATGGCGGCGCTGGGCTTTGCTCTTACTTCGATGCTGGACAAGGAAAAGCCATTCCGCTGGGTGCTGATCGCAGCCTTTGGTGTGGCTGGATTTTTCCTCGGAGGCCTGCCCGCAGCGGTACTTGGCGGTTTGTTTGGCTGGTTTGCTGGCTGGTTCATCTTTTGGCTGGGCACCTCGCGCTATCGTGCGCATTTGGCGCCTTACCTGACTTCAGGCCAAGTGCTGTGGCACTATACGTTTCGGGTCATTTGTGGGGCAATCTTTACCTTTCTGATTACCCCAATTCTGGTCGTGATGCCGCTCAGCTTCAACGCTCAGGATTTCTTCACCTTCACCCCCGAAATGCTTCGATTTGATCCGGCCGGATATTCGCTGAAACACTACCAGGATTTCTTCAGCAACCAAGACTGGCAGAACGCCCTGTGGAATTCGATCAGGATTGCGCCAATGGCTACGGTCCTGTCGGTCTCGTTTGGCACCTTGGCGGCCATTGGCCTCAGCCAGCCACATGTACCGTTTCGTCGCGCTATCATGGCGATCCTGATTTCGCCAATGATCGTGCCGCTTATCATCTCGGCCGCTGGTATGTACTTCTTCTACAGCCGTATTGGCTTGCAGGGCTCCTATATGGGTGTGGTACTGGCGCATGCTGTTCTGGGCATTCCCTTTGTGATTATCACGGTGACGGCAACCTTGGTGGGCTTTGACCGCTCGCTGACTCGCGCCGCCGCCAATATGGGCGCGGGCCCTGTGACTACATTCTTCCGGGTGCAGATGCCGCTGATTCTGCCGGGCGTGGTGTCCGGCGGGTTGTTCGCCTTTATCACGTCATTTGATGAAGTGGTGGTGGTGCTGTTTGTCGGCTCTGCAGGACAGAAAACTCTACCCTGGCAGATGTTCATCGGGTTGCGCGAGCAGATTTCGCCAACGATTCTGGCGGTGGCTACGATCCTGGTGGGAATTTCAGTTCTGCTGCTTGCGACGCTCGAATTGCTGCGCCGTCGCTCAGAACGCCTGCGTGGCATGTCGCCGGGATAATTCTCAGTGTCTCAGAAAAACAAAGGCCCCGGCAAACACCGGGGCCTTTTCCATTTTAGATCCTTATCCGTTCAAAAAGGGCTGACCCCTCCTTGTTCTCCCTTACTGCAATCGTTTCAGTAGGTTGAGCGAGGCATGTCCATCCGGGACCAATCCATTGGCGACCTGAAAAGCACGTACTGCGGCGGTTGTATTAGGGCCAATTTTCCCATCCACACCCTGAGTGCTAAACCCTTGACGTGTCAGCTGTTTTTGCATTTCTTGGCGTTCCTTAAAGGTCAATGCACGATCCCCGCGCGGCCAGGGCGCTTGGATCGGCTTGCCGCCTTTGATGCGGTCGCTCAGGTGTCCAACACCAATCACATAGGCGTCAGCTGCATTGTAGCGCTCGATCACCGAGAAATTCTTGAAGACCATAAAAGCCGCACCATTGCCTCCGGCGGGCAACAAAATGGATCCTGCCCCGTAGTCCGGGACAGGTCGCCCATTGATCCCCTTCACGCCCAAGGCTGCCCATTGTGCTGGGTTTTTCTTGATGCTGCGGCTGGCCAAACCATAGTTGAACCCGCGTGGCAGGGTTACTTCAACGCCCCAGGGCTGTCCCTTGACCCAGCCAAACCGTGCCAAATAGGCTGCAGTCGAGGCCAGAGCGTCGCTGGGATTGTCCGACCAGATGTCGCGTTTGCCGTCGCCAGTAAAATCCACCGCGTAGGCCAGGTAAGACGTTGGGATAAACTGAGTATGCCCCATGGCGCCAGCCCAGCTGCCAGTCATCTTGCGTGGCGGCACATCGCCTGATTGCAAGATCTTCAATGCTGCGATCAACTGGCTTTCAAAAAACTGGCCACGGCGACCTTCAAAACCCAGGGTCGACAGCGAGCGCACAACATCCATGTCTCCGCGAAATGTTCCATAGGAACTCTCCATCCCCCAGACAGCCAGAACCACCTCTTTGTCGACGCCATAAGTCGCTTCGATTCGCTGCAGCCGCTGCTGTTGCTCAAGCAGGGCCATTTTACCGTTCTTGATGCGTTTTTCAGACACAGCGGTGTCGAGATATTCCCAGATCGACTTGGTGAATTCCGCTTGATTTCGGTCTCGGCGGATAACTTCGGGGTCATAAGTCACCCCCTTGAACGCCTGGTCCAACGTGGCGGTCGAAATGCCCTGCGCCATGGCACGCGTGCGAAACCCATTGATCCACAGCTGAAAATTGCGATCTGCGGCCACCTGTTTCGGGGCAGGCTGGGTTTCGACAACTGGCCGCCCCTCTGGCCGCAAAGATGTTGCCGGAGCAGCAACGGATGTCGTTGCCACCAATAGAGCCACACCACTGGCCCAAACCAAAACGCGCATTCTGCACCTCTTTTTTTCTGCTCGCGACGAATGTACCCGGTCAGGAGGTCTGGCAAAAGTGATCAGTCCTATGACTTGCGAGGTTCCGCCGTTTTTGAAGCAGCGCTGTCCTGCAGTGCCTGCTTTTCCGCACGAATTTTGGTCAAAGCATCGCGTAGCATCGCCACCCGATGAGGTCGGAAACTCTGCTCGGTGATTTGCAATTGCGACATACGATCCAGTCGAAAGACCCGAACGTCCTGCCGCAGAAGACACCATGAAATCAGCATTGTTGAATGGTCGAAATAGACCAAACCCAACGGTTTGACTTGCCGGGTAGTTGTGGCACCTTTTGCGTCAACATAGTCGAAAGCCACCTCTAGCTCGTCCCAAGTCGCCTCTCGCAGGTCAGCGACCGAGATCGAGGGTGTTTCCGGGCGTTGAAAACGATAGGCAGACAATACCGAGTGACGCAGACGGTGTGATTGTCGCGGTGGTAACCGACCCTGCAACTTGCGCAGCGCCTCGCCTGCAGCTTCCACCAAATCTGGATCTCCGATCTGTTGTACCTCGCGCAGGCCGAGCACCAGCGCCTCTAGCTCGGTATCGCGAAAGCCCATCGGTGGCAGCGCATTGTCTTCGATCAGGGTGAAGCCATAACCGGCCTCGCCGTCGATGATCGCCCCCATCTCGCGGAGGGTGGCGATATCGCGGTGAATGCTACGCGCTGAAACCCCCATTTCTTCGCCCAAACGAGCGGCTGTATGGGGGCCAGAGCCTTGGCGCAGGGCTTGCATCAATTGGAACAGGCGAAGGGTTCTGGACATAACTCACTTTACCTACCTCTAATGACAGAAACTGTCATTACGGTTTTGTAGAAAGCGAACAGAACGCAAACATTGGACACATACTATGCTGACTCTGCTTACCTATCCCCGCCATAATGACGTCTTTAGCCTTAGCCCTTTTTGCGTCAAGGCGGCGCTGTTGCTGACCTATGCCGGACTAGACTGGCAGCGCGAAGATTTGAAAGATCCACGCAAGATGCCTCATCGCAAACTGCCGGTGCTAAGAACCCCGGCTGGAGTGATTCCTGATAGCAGTGAAATCCGCCGATACCTAGAGACCAAAGGAACGGACTTCGACCCCGGCTTGTCATCACGTGACAAGGCATATGCGCAGGTTTTAATCCGGCTGGCCGAAGATACCCTTTACTTTCACGTCGTCCATGACCGCTGGGCAAACGAGGCGGTCTGGCCCAGTGTTCGTGATGCCTATTTTGGTGAAATCCCGTCCATTATCCGCCGCCCAGTGACCCATTCCATTCGTCAAACCGTTTGCACAGGTTTGGCTTTTCAGGGCACTGGCCGCTTTGCCGAGAGTGAGCGCACGGATCGGTTAGAACAGGACTTGCAGGCAGTGACGACATTGCTAAAAGACCGTGCCTTTTTGCTGGGTGGTCAGATCACCAGCGCCGATTTCAGCGTTGCAGCAATGTTGCAAGCGATGCGATCAACCATGGTGGAAACCAATTTGGTGCGGCGCATCAGTGACGACCCGGTGTTAAGTGGCTATGTTGATCGGGTATTCCTCGAGGCCGTGCCCCTGCCATGACATATCCCTTTAACTGCGCCAAAGTTGAGAAGGCCTTTGATCTCGACGATGTCGATGCCCGCCGTGGTCTTTTGGCCCTGCGCGCATTGATTTTAGACACCGCCGCCGAACTGCCTGCTGTTGGCCGGGTTGAAGAAACCTTGCGCTGGGGTCAGCCTGCCTATCTGACGCCCGATAGCAAAAGCGGCTCTACGCTGAGGTTGGGAGTGCCCAAGGGCGCGCGGTTTGGCATCTTTGTTCACTGTCAAAGTCAGCTGATCCCCGAGTACCTTACGACCTTTCCGGCCTGGGACCGGGTCGAGGGAACCCGGGCTGTTTTGTTTGATCTCGCCAGAGAGGTTGAACCCCTGCGTCATGGCTGGTTGATTAAACGGGCGTTGACTTATCATATCCGCGAGCCACTTGCCGACTGATGTGCCGATTGCGGTGCGTGCGAGCACGCACCCTACACTATCATTTCCGTTTGCGGACGACCTTGCGCTTGATTTTGTCGTTCTTGCGCTTGACCTTGGAATGCTTGCGTTTGCCACCGGACCGGCCTGCAGGGCTGCGACTGCCGCCACGTGGTAGGGGTTTGTCGTCAATCGTTAGCAATTCAAGCTGTAAGCCACCGGTTACCGGTGTGGCTTCGGTCAGTCGTACTGTGACCTGCTGGCCAATGGCGATGACAAACCCGGTGTCGGACCCCGTCAAGGTGCTGGCATTCGCATCAAAGTGAAAGAATTCACGCCCCAGTGTGCGCACCGGCACTAGGCCGTCGGCCCCAGTTTCGTCTAACCGCACAAAAGCACCAAAGCTGGCTATGCCATTTATTCTACCGGTAAATTCATTTCCTACTCGCTCGGATAGGAAGGCCGCCAGATAACGATCCGTAGTGTCGCGCTCTGCCATCATCGACCGACGTTCGGTGTCGGAAATATGTGTTGCGGTCTGCTCAAGTTTATCAACTTCAGCCGGGTCTAGCCCATCCTTACCCCACCCGTGTGAAGTGACCAGCGCACGATGCACGATCAGATCGGCGTAGCGGCGGATTGGTGAGGTGAAATGAGCGTAGTTGCGCAGGGCCAGACCAAAGTGACCAAAGTTCTCGATGCCGTAATAGGCCTGGGTCATTGATCGCAGAGTCGAGATGTTGATCAGCTCTGCTTCATCGGTACCAGAGGCGGCGTTCAGTAGCGCGTTCAGGTGCCGGGTTTGCAGCACCTGCCCCTTGGCCAGTGTCAGCCCGGCAGCTGATGCGGTTTCACGCAGCGCATCCAGTTTTTCGGGCGAGGGTTCTTCGTGTACGCGAAACAGTTGTGGGGCGCGCTTGGCGATCAGTGTTTCAGCGGCGGCGACATTGGCCAGCACCATGAATTCTTCGATCAGTCGGTGTGCGTCCAGCCGGTCGCGGAAGTTGATCGACTGCACCGTGCCTTTGTCATCCAGAATGATTTTGCGCTCGGGCAGATCCAGATCCAGCGGTTGACGGGCCTCGCGGGCTGTCTTTAAAGCGCCGTAGGCAGCATAGAGCGGCTTAATCACATCGTCGAGCAGTGGCCCGGTGCGATCATTCGGCCCGCCCTCCATGGCGTCCTGCACCTCGGCGTAATGCAGCGATGCGGCAGAGCGCATCAATGCGCGTTCAAAGTGATGCGAGAGTTTGTTGCCCTCGGCATCCAATTTCATCCGTACTGCGATACAGGGGCGTGGCACGCCTTCGTGTAGCGAGCACAGATCGCCGGACAGACGGTCGGGCAGCATCGGCACAACGCGGTCAGGGAAATAGCTGGAGTTGCCGCGCTTGCGCGCCTCACGGTCCAGTGCTGTGCCGGGGCGTACATAGGCGGCGACATCGGCAATGGCGACCCAGACGATGTGGCCGCCGGGGTTCTTGGGGTCGTCATCAGCGTGGGCATAGCAGGCGTCATCGTGGTCGCGCGCATCTGACGGATCGATGGTGACCAACGGCATATCACGCAAATCTGTGCGACCCTTCAGGTCCATCGGTTTGGCCTTGTCGGCCTCTGCCACGACGGCATCCGGGAAATTGTCGGGAATGCCGTGCTGGTGAATAGCGATCAGCGATACCGCTTTGGGGGCGGATGGATCGCCTAGACGTTCAACAATCCGCGCACGCGGCAGGCCCATGCGGCCCTTGGGTCCGGCCTGTTCTGCTTCAACCAATTCGCCGTCGCGGGCGTCGTTGGTGGCATCATCAGCGACGATCCATTCGTTCGACCCCGATTTGTCGATCGGTACAATACGCCCGCCTTCTGAGCGCTTGCGGAAGATGCCCAGCACGCGTTTCGGATTGGAACCAATACGGCGGATCAGCCGGGCCTCGTAGGTGTAGTCTTGATCTGGCACCAAGGTCAGGCGGGCCAGGATTTTGTCGCCGGCACCCAGCGCTGGATCCTTGGGGCTGGTTATGACCAGAACAGTTGGCTCGATCCCGTCGCCGTGCCATTCCAGCGGCTGCGCAAACAGATCGCCATCCGCATCGGGGGCTTTGATCAGCAGCACAGAAACAGGTGGCAACCGATCCGGGTCGCCATAGCTTTTCTTGCGCTTTTCCAGATGGCCCTCGGCCTCAAGCTCTTTCAGCATTCGCTTTAGGTCAATGCGGTCAGATCCTTTGATACCAAAGGCCTTGGCAATGTCGCGTTTCGAGGTGAGGGTCGGGTTAGCTGAAATCCAGTCGAGAATTTCTGCCTTGGAGGGTATACGGCTCATATCCTCCGCCTAACATGGTCAGCGGGCGAGGTCATTGGAAAATATTAGGTGTGCCTTTCTGCAGATCGGCAGCGGTATCTACGTCACGCAATTGGTCAGTTATCGCGACGCGGTGCCCTGATAAGGTGGCCAGGCTATCGCTGAGCGCATGTTTGCTGGACCAGCGGACATCGGCGAACAGGTCTCTCGGCTGTCGCTTTGGGTGTTTCAGCCCCACAAGCCAATATCCACCATCCATCGCCGGTCCAAACACCGCGTCGTGGTTTCCCAGGGCAGCAAAGGCGCGGGCGATATGGGTGCGAGAGATGTCGGGAATATCAGCGCCGATCAAGCAGACGGGACCGGGCGGCATTGCGGCCAACATCCATGCCATTCGTTGTCCCAGATCGCCACGCCCTTGCGGAATTCGAGGCAGGTCTGCGGGCCAGACCGTTGAGGGTACGGAGTTATCAGGGCTTACGGCCAGCACAATATGCCAACGGGGATCACGCAGGCGTCGCAGGAGCCGCGCTGATTGATGACGGAACCACCAGGCCGCGCCAACCATGCCCAGATCCCGCCCCAACCGGGTTTTCACCCGGCTAGGCTGCGGCAGCTTCAGCATGATGATCAGCGTACGTTTCACGAAAGTTCGAGTACCATATCCCGGTGCTCGATTCCGGCGTCCAGATAGACCGGCCCATAGACCGAAAAGCCCAGTTTTTCGTAAAACCCCAAAGCCTGCAATTGAGCGCCCAGCTTAGCCTTGGTGACGCCCGGCTGTTCCTTGGCGATCTGCACTGCGGCTTTGATCAGTTCGGCCCCAAGGCCAATGCCACGGGCAGATTTCAACACGCAAACCCGGCCAATCTTGGCGACGTCGTGGTGATACACGATCCGAGCAGTGCCTACAGGTACCCCGTTTTCCTTTGCCAGCAAGTGGATGGCGGTCTGGTCCAGATCATCCAGTTCCTCTTCCATTGGGACGCCCTGCTCGCCAACAAAGACCTGATGCCGCAGTGCGAAACAGGAGGTGTGATCCGTTGTCGCCGAGATCGCGTAAGTCATGCGAAATAGTCTGTCAGGATGCGGCTGTAGATGGCCTTTAGCTGGTGGATCTGCGCCACCTCGACCCGTTCATCCACCTGATGCATGGTGCGGCCAACCAGACCGAATTCCACCACCGGGCAATGGTTCTTCACAAACCGGGCATCCGAGGTGCCGCCAGTGGTCGACAGTTCGGGGGTCACGCCGCACTCTGCTTTGATTGAGGCCGAGACCAGATCCGATAGTGGGCCGGGTGGTGTGATGAAGCTCTCGCCTGAAATTTTTACTTTCATTGCAACATCAACGCCGAATTCCTTTGCAACACGGGTCGATTCTGTCTCTAGCCATTTGGTCAAATACGCACCTGTGTGGGAGTCGTTGAACCGGATATTGACTGTAGAACGGGCCTGCGCAGGGATTACGTTTGTGGCATTGTTACCAGTGTCGATGGTCACCACAGCCAGTGTTGAGGCATCGAAATGCTCGGTGCCCTGATCCAACTTGTGGCTGGCCAGTTGATCCATCAAGCGCACCATCGCATTCAGTGGGTTGTTGGCGCGATGCGGATAGGCCGAATGCCCTTGCACCCCAGTAATGGTGAACCGCGCAGTCATTGATCCCCGGCGACCAATCTTGATCATTTCACCCATGGTGTCAGGACAGGTGGGCTCCCCCACCAGACAGACAGACATAGCCTCATCTTCGACAGTCATATAATCCAGCAGTGCGGTGGTCCCATCCTCGGCGTCGCCTTCTTCGTCCCCGGTGATGGTCAGGATTATGGCACCATCCGGAGGTGTCTCACGCACAAAATCAATGGCGGCGGCGGCAAAAGCGGCGACACCGGATTTC
>Ga0105357_10002324_pt1 | contig 10204 bp, 5 predicted proteins | sample GOMGulsemesocosm_4_FD_83660 | JGI IMG/M metagenome (GOLD analysis project Ga0105357, IMG submission 83660) | Methane-oxidizing microbial communities from mesocosms in the Gulf of Mexico - GOM15B Gulf of Mexico | ecosystem: Environmental > Aquatic > Marine > Cold seeps | place: USA: Gulf of...
ACGGCGGGATCACCACAAACCCGGTGCGTTTGGGCGTCAGGCCGATCACCCAGCGGTTGACCCATTGCTTGCGACCTTCCAGTTCGCTGAGCAGGCTCAACTGGTGGCTCTGCGTCACCGTGAAGTGTTCCTGCAGGGGCGTCAGGTCGGGCGGGCCGTACTTGCTCCCGGCGTTGCTTTCCAGCGTCAGCTCCAGGCTTTCTCCCTCCACCAGTTGGGTGCGGTCCACACTGGCCTGCATGGCGGCCTGGCTAAGGCCTGCCAGCGATAACAGCAAGAGGGTGCACAGCAGTCGCATCATCGGGGGCGTCCATCGGGTTGTTGCAGGTGTTGATACAGAAACTTGCGGCGCAGCAGTTCAGCCGGATTATCCGGGATGTCGCGCAGCCATTGCTGCAACGCCTGTTGCTGCTCGGTATTGTAGCCTCTGGCGGGGAGGGGAGCGCCAGTGCTGTCGGTGACGCTGTTGCCGGGCAGGCTGTCGTCCAGCTCCTCGCTTGTCACCTGCTCGGTCAGTGCGGCACCGGTTTGGCTGCTGCCGTCGGTGGTTTGTGCCGGGTTGCTGTCAATGCCGGTTACGGTCGGATCACCCGAGCTCTGGGCCTCTTCGCCGTTGTCTGGCGATTCGTCGCTGTTGCCGGAGTCGTTGTCAGCGTTCGGGTCGGCTTTGGTGCCACTGCCTGTGTCGGCTTCCTCTCCGGTCGGGTCGCTGCCGGTTGATTCTTGCTGCTCCTGCTCTGCGAGTTCTGCCAGGTAGGCTTCCACGCGCTGGCGATTATGCCGCGCGGCAGTATGCTCCGGCGCCCGAATCAGGGTCTGTTCGAAGGCGTCCAAGGCTTCAGGGTAATCGCCTTTGAGGGCCAGCGCGGTGCCTTCGGCAAAGTGATAATCCGCGTTCTCGGGTGCGGCTTTGGCCAGCGCACCGTAAGCCTGGCTGGCGGCGGCGTAGTCGCCGGCCTGCAAGAGTGCCCAGGCGCGCCACTGCGGATCCTCAAAACGCGTTGCAGCGGCAGCAGGCTGGCCCTGTTCCAGCAGCGTGGCGCCCTGCTGGTCGGGTCTTTGCCATAGATCCTGCCAACTCATTGCCGACGCCGGTGGCGGTAGCCAGAGTGCAATCAGCACCAAGCCAAGCCAGCCGCGGCGTGCGCCAAAGGCAGCTATGGGCAACAGCAGCAACAGCACCCAGTGGCCCTGGTCCAGCCATTGGCGCTGGTCGGTCTGCAGTACTTCATCGACGCTTGGCGCATCGGCCAGTAGATATTGAATGTCGCTGTCGTCAACGCTGAGTCGCGCATAATCGCCGCCGTGGCGCCGGGCAAAATGGCTGAGCACACTTTCATCGAGTTGCGGCAGCAGTATCCGGCCCTGCTCATCGCGCATGAAACCGCCCTCGGCGAGGGGCACCGGGGCGCCGTCGGCGGTACCGATGCCGAGTACGCGCAAGCGCTCGCCGAGCTGCTCGCTGGTCGGGTCGGCCAGTGACTGCTCGTCAGCGCTCAGGCCATTGGTTAACAGCAGTACCTGCGCGCTGTCTGGTGGCAAGCTGCTGAGCAGTTTCGCTGCCAGTAGCAGAGCCTGGTCGGCCTGTTGTCCTCGGGCCGGCATGATGTCGGGGTGCAGCACCCCAAGCAGGTTTTTCAGGGTGGCGTGATCGCGCGTCAGCGGGGCCACCAGATGGGCGCTGCCAGCATAGGCGATCAGTCCAATGCGCCGTTCCGGAAAGGCGCGCAGAATGTCTTCCACCTTGTGCCGGGCCTGCTCCAGACGGTTAGGCGTCAAGTCGGTAGACAGCATGCTGCGCGATACCTGGAGCACCAGAACCAGGGCGGCCTGGTCGCTGCGCTCCACCGCGTCGTCCGACTCCCAGGCGGGGCCGGCCAGAGCGACCAGCGCGAGCGCCCAAGCCAGGGCCAGTAGTAGATAGCGCCCGGCGTAATGCCGGCCCGGTTGCTGCTGCAACAGCGCGTTGCGCAGGTTGACTGGCAGCAGTGCCTCCCAGCCCGAGTACTTCTTCATGTGGCGATACAGATAAGCGCACAGCAACAAGGTGGGCGGCAGTGCGAGCAGCCACCAGGGGCGTAGAAAACTGAAGGGCAGCAGATCAGACCACACGGCGCTGCCTCCGCACTTGCTGTAGCGCCATGCCTAGGCTGAGCAGCCAGGCGGCGGCCAAGGGCCAGGGGTACAGTGGAATGCTCTCGCGACTCGGGCGGCCGGCGCGCAGACTGGGCTCGAGGTTATCCAGTTGCTGATAGATGGCCTCCAGACTGGCGCTGTCGCGGGCGCGAAAATACTCGCCGCCGGTGAGTTCGGCGATTTCCCGCAGCGTGGTTTCATCCAGATCGATCGAGGGGTCGACGTCGCCATTGAGGATGCCCTGCAAGCCATCCTCGCGTGCACTGTCGGCGCCGACGCCGATGGTAAAGATGCGGATGCCCTGTTCGGCGGCCAGTTGAGCCGCCTGCATGGGCGCGATCTTGCCTGCGGTGTTAGCGCCATCGGTGATCAGTAGCATGACTCGGCTGGACGCTGGCTGCTGCATCAGCCGCTTGATGCTCAGGCCAATGGCATCGCCGATGGCAGTGTCGCGACCGGTCAGACCGACAAAGGCCTCATCCAGCCACAGCGCAATGCTGTCCAGATCGTAGGTCAGCGGAGCCTGGACGTAGGCCTTGCTGCCAAACAGGATCAGCCCCAGCCGGTCGCCATGCCGGCGTTCTACAAAGGCACCAAGCCAGTGTTTAACCAGCGACAGGCGATCCACCGCCTGTTCTTCCAGCTGCATGTCGCGTATTTCCATGCTGGCTGACAGATCGACCGCGATCATCATGTCGCGCCCGCTGATACTGGGAGCCAGGGGCGCACCGAGCAGCTCCGGCCGAGCGCAGGCGAACACCAGCAAGCACCAGATCACGATTGCCGGCCAGCGGGCGCGCCCGTTGCTGCTGCTGCGCGGGCTGCTGTGCTCGAGCTGCTGCAGACGGCGCAGAAAACTGACCTGCAGGGCGCTCGCCGGTCGGTCGGCGCTTGGCAACAACCAGCGCAGCAGCCAGGGTAGTGGCAGCAGGGCGAAGGCGGCAGGCCAGTGCAGCTCAAACATGGTTATACCTTATCCAGCGCAGCAGCTCGCGTTGCAGTGCCAGACGGTCGGTGGAGCTCATATCAACCCCAGGCTGATACAGACCACCGCCCAGCGGCTGCAGAATATCCTCGCGCGGATTCGGGTAGTGCTGGCACAGGTAATCGACCCAGGCTGCGCCGTACAACCGAGTGGCTTCATCTTTGCCACGGCTTTTCAGTTGGCGCTTCAACTGCGTGTTGAGCGCCGCGAGCCAGGCTTGATCAGACAGCTGGTCGGGTATTTCCCAGATGATGCGCTGTGCGCGCATACGCCGCCGCTGACGCCGTCGCAGGGTCAGCCAGAGTACCGGAATGGCCAGCAGCAAGAGGGTGAGGACGACGGCCAAGGTTATCCAGCCCGGTGCCGGTGGCCACCAGCTTACCGGCGGCGGCGCGGCGGGTTGCAGGAGCGCATCCTGAAGCGGGCTGCTCATCGTGGCCCTCCGCGGGGATGGCCGGTGAGGTTGTCATGCAGCTGTTCATGCGCGGCGAAGCGGGTGTCCAGCGGGATCAGGCTGCAGCGCAGACGACGGGCGAGGCGCAGCCAGTTTTGCTGCTGTTGCTCGAACTGCGCGGTGTACGCCTGACGCACGCCGCTTTGCAGGGTGTCGACCGTCAGACGCTGCTCGCCCTGCACAAAATCGAGTGGGCCAAACAGCGGCAGACTGCTGTCCAGCGGATCAAACACCGGCAGCAGCACCAGATCGTTGTGACCCGCCAGGGGGACCAGCAGACTCTGGTTCAGGCCGTTAATGGCGGCATGGTCGCAGATGATATAGAGGATGCTGCCCGGGCGGATGATCTCGCGGCTGTGCCGCAGCGCCAGGTTCAGTGCCTCGCTCTCGTCCTCGGGTCCGCTCTGCTGGCCGGCCTGCAGCGCGTGGTTGGCCTTGAGCAATAATTGCAGCAGCTGCAGCAGCGCTTTGCGGTCACGTCGCGGGCGTACCTCGTGGCACACGCCAGGGCCGTAGACCATGCCACCCACTCGGTCGTGGTGGGACAACGCCGTCCAGGCGATCAGGGCGCAGGTTTCGGCGGCCAGTACGGACTTGAAGCACTGCTGGCTGCCAAAAAACAGCCGGGGACTCTGCTCGCCGATGACGAATACCGGGCGTTCACGTTCTTCGTTGAACACCTTGGTGTGCACCTTCTGGGTACGCGCAGTCACGCGCCAGTCGATGTTGCGGATGTCGTCGCCGGGCTGGTAGGCACGGACCTGATCAAAGTCGACCCCGCGACCGCGCAGACGCGAGCTTTGCTGGCCGCTCTGCCGGCCGCTGCGAACCGGCCGACTGAACAGCGGCAGCTCATGGCAGTGGCGGCGCGTGCCGAGCAATGCTTCCAGACTGGTGTAAACAGCCGGGTCCAGACTGGCAGCCACGGATCAGACCACCGGAACCGAGTCGATCAACAGGTTGATGGCCTGATCGGTATCGATGCCGGCCGCTTCGGCCTCAAAGCTCAGCATGATGCGGTGGCGCAGCACGTCGTGGACGATGGCCTGCACATCCTCCGGGCTCACGAAGTCACGCCCGGCGAGCCAGGCATGCGCGCGTGCGCAACGGTCCAGGGCAATGGTGCCGCGCGGGCTGGCACCCATCGACAGCCATTCGGCCAACTGCGGGTTGTACTGTTCGGCGCGGCGGGTCGCCATGATCAACTGGATCAGATACTCCTCAACCGCGTCGGCCATGAACATCTCGAGCACTTCCTGGCGTGCCCCCAGAATGCTCGCCTGGCTGATCTTGCTGCTGATGGCGGGCTCTTCACCGCGTGCTTCGCCGCGGGCCAGCTGCAGAATCTGGCGCTCCAGCGCGGCATCGGGAAAGCCGATACGTACGTGCATCAGAAAACGGTCGAGTTGGGCTTCGGGTAGCGGGTAGGTGCCTTCCTGTTCTATCGGATTCTGCGTCGCCATCACCATGAACAGCTCTGGCAGCGGATAGGTCTCGCGGCCAATACTGACCTGGCGCTCGGCCATGGCTTCAAGCAGTGCGGATTGCACCTTGGCCGGGGCCCGGTTGATTTCGTCGGCCAACACCAGGTGATGAAAGATCGGCCCCTGCTGAAAACTGAAGGTGGCGGTTTCCGGCCGATAGACCTCGGTGCCGGTGATGTCGGCGGGCAACAGGTCGGGGGTGAACTGGATACGGTGGAAGTCGGCTTCGATACCTTCGGAGAGCGCTTTGATTGCCTTGGTCTTGGCCAGGCCAGGTGCACCTTCGACCAAAACATGGCCGCCGGCCAGCAGGCTGATCAGCATGCGATCAATCAAATGCTCCTGACCAAAGATGTGTTGCCCGAGGAAGGCCTTGAGCTGCAGCAGTGAGTCCCGATGGGTCATTGGAATTTTTCGTGTCCTGTTCGTTGGGGCCAGCGTCAGTGTACGTCACTTTACCGAAATGCCTTTGGTCTAGACTATGCCTGAGACAAGAATAATTCAGGCGCCGGCCGGATGCCCCACAAGGGCACAGCGCAAGGCCAAAGCAGGTTCGCAGTCCACACCCAAGACGCAACAGGAGGTAGGCAGCATGGCATTGATCATGGCCAGCACTAAGCAGGGCTTCATCGACACACTGCAAGAGCGGCTTCAGGCGCTGGTGCAGGCAAAGGATCAAGAGGCCATTCGGCTGTTCTGCCGCTATTTCTATGGAATCGCCACGCTGGACGAGCTGAGCCAGCGCCAGGATAACGACCTGTTGGGCTGCACTTTGTCCAGCTGGCGCTTCCTGCAGCAGTTCGAGGGTGGCGAAGTCAAATTGCGGGTGTTCAACCCCGATACCCAGCAGCACGGCTGGCAGAGTACCCACACCGTTGTTGAGGTGCTGCACCGTGACCTGCCGTTCCTGGTGGACTCCGTGCGCATGGAGCTGACGCGCTCGGGCTATGCCATCCACACCCTGCAAAACAGCATCATGACCACGCAGCGCGACGAGCAGGGTAATCTGCTGTCACTGCTTGAGGCAGGTAGCACTGGTGATCAGGTGCGTACCGAGTCGCTGATGTACATCGAAATCGACCGCTGCACCACCAGCGCCGATTTGCGTGCCCTGCAGGAAGGATTGCAGGAAGCACTGCGCAACGTGCGGGTGACGGTACGCGACTTCCCGGCCATGTGCGGCCAGGTCGATACGCTGATCGCCAACCTGAAAAAGCGCGGCAAACACTACTTCTCCGCCGAAGATCGCAGCGAGACCGTGGCTTTTCTCGAATGGCTGCTGGAAGACCACTTTACCTTTCTCGGTTACGAGTGCTTTGCCGTCAATGAGGGGCTCCCCAAGCAGCGGCTGGGGTTGATATCCGGCAAGAGCCTTGGCGCGCTGTCGATGGAGCCGCGTGATGAAAGTCTCGCCGGTTTGCCGGCGCAGGTCATTGAGTACCTGCAGGCGCCGCTGTTGCTGTCCTTTGCCAAGGCCTCGCGGCTCAGCCGTGTGCACCGCCCGGCCTACCCGGACTACGTCTCTATCCGCGAGGTGGATGCCGACGGCAAGGTGTTGCTGGAGCACCGTTTCATGGGGTTGTACACCTCGCGTGTCTATTCCGACCTGGTCGACAACATCCCCCATGTGCGGCGCAAGGTAGCCCACGTGCGCGAAGTATCGGGCTTCATTCCGCGCAGCCATCTGGCCAAGGAGCTGGAGCAGGTGCTGCAAGTGTTGCCGCGCGACGACCTGTTTCAGATGTCGGTGGAGGAGTTGGCCGATACCGCGCTCAGCATAGTGCAGATGCAAGAGCGCAATCAGATTCGTGTGTTCCTGCGGTCGGGCAACTATGGGCGTTTCTATTATTGCCTGGCCTTCGTGCCGCGCGATGTCTACTCCACCGATATTCGCCTGACCATTCAGTCGGTCCTGATGGAGCGGCTGCAGGCCACTGAAAGCGAGTTCTGGACCTATTTTTCTGAATCCATTCTGGCCCGCACCCAGTTCATTCTGCGGGTTGACCCCACCAAGACGCTGGACATCGACCCCGTGAAAATAGAACAGGAAGTCATTCGTGCCTGCCGCGACTGGAAGGACGAGTTTCGTGATCGGCTGCTGGAAAGCATGGGCGAGGCGCAAGCGACTGACGTACTGGCGCATCTGGGTGAAGGCTTCCCGGCCGGTTACAGTGACCGCTTCCCGCCGGCCACCGGGGTGGTCGATCTGCAAACCATGCTGGGGCTGACCGCTGAGCAGCCGTTGGCGATGAGCTTCTACCAGCCGCTTGAGCAGAAGCCGGGTGTGCTGCATTGCAAGCTGTATCACCTGAATGATCCCTTGCCGTTGTCGGACGTTATCCCGATTCTGGAAAACCTCGGGCTGCGCGTTCTCGGCGAGTTCCCATTCCATATTGCCCAGCAAGATGGCACCGGTTTCTGGATTCACGATTTTGAGTTTACCTTTGCCGCCAACGCCAGCCTGGACATTCAGGAAGCCAACGACCTGTTCCGCGAGGCCTTCGCTGCGATATGGGCCGGGCAGGCCGAGAACGACGCCTTCAACCGCCTGGTGCTGCTCGCCAGCCTGCCCTGGCGGGATGTATCGCTGCTGCGCGCCTACGCGCGTTACCTCAAGCAGATTCGTCTGGGCTTCGAGTTGCCTTATATCGCCAACACGCTGATTGCCCACGCGGATATTGCGCGCGAACTGGTACGGCTGTTCCGCACGCGTTTTTATCTGGCGCGCAAGCTCTCGGCCGATGACTTGGAAGAAATGCAGCAGAAGCTGGAACACGCGATCCTCAATGCGCTGGATAACGTGGCGGTGCTCAACGAAGACCGCATCCTGCGGCGCTACCTCGACCTGGTCAAAGCGACGCTGCGGACCAACTTCTATCAGCCGGATGCCGAGGGTGAGGCCAAGGACTATCTCAGCCTCAAGTTCGACCCATCCGGCATTCCCGAGCTGCCGCTGCCGCGCCCGATGTTCGAGATCTTTGTCTATTCGCCACGGGTCGAGGGGGTGCATCTGCGGGGCGGCAAGGTTGCGCGTGGTGGCCTGCGCTGGTCAGACCGTGAGGAAGACTACCGCACCGAGGTGCTGGGGCTGGTCAAGGCTCAGCAGGTCAAGAACGCCGTCATCGTGCCGGTGGGCGCCAAGGGCGGCTTTGTACCGCGACGGCTGCCGGTGGGGGGTAACCGTGATGAGGTGCAGCAGGAGGCGATTGCCTGCTACAAGCTGTTTATCCAGGGCTTGCTGGACCTGACGGACAACCTGGTTGAAGGGCAGGTGGTGCCGCCGGTCAATGTGGTGCGCCATGACGCCGATGATCCTTATCTGGTGGTCGCGGCCGACAAGGGCACGGCGACCTTCTCCGACATCGCCAACGGCATCGCTGCCGGGTACGGCTTCTGGCTGGGTGACGCCTTTGCTTCCGGCGGCTCGGCCGGATATGACCACAAGAAAATGGGCATCACTGCCAAGGGCGCCTGGGTGTCGGTGCAGCGGCATTTCCGCGAGCTGGGGCTGGATGTGCAAAACGACCCGATTACGGTGATCGGCATTGGCGACATGGCCGGCGATGTGTTCGGCAATGGCATGCTGCTGTCCCGCCAGCTCAAGTTGGTGGCGGCGTTCAACCACCAGGATATCTTCATTGATCCGACGCCTGACCCGGAAAGCAGCTTTGTTGAGCGGCAACGCCTATTTGACCTGCCGCGCTCCAGTTGGGCCGACTACGACGCCAGCCTCATCTCCAAGGGCGGTGGGATCTTCGAGCGCAGCCTCAAGCAGATCACCCTGACGTCACAGATGCGCGAACTGTTCGATATCAAGGCCGATAAACTTACGCCTACCGAGCTGATTCATCAGTTGCTCAAGGCACCGGTTGACCTGATCTGGAACGGTGGCATCGGTACTTACGTCAAGGGCAGCGGCGAAACCCACGCCGATGTCGGCGACAAGGCCAATGATGCGCTGCGGGTCAACGGCCGCGATCTGCGCTGCCGCGTGGTGGGCGAGGGCGGTAACCTGGGGCTGACGCAGCTCGGGCGTATCGAGTTTTGCCTCAATGGCGGTGCGGTAAATACCGACTTTATCGATAACGCCGGCGGGGTCGACTGCTCCGACCACGAGGTCAATATCAAGATTCTGCTCAATGAAGTAGTAGCCAGCCAGGACATGACCGCCAAGCAGCGCAACAAGCTGCTGGCCAGCATGACTGACGCGGTCGGCGGCCTGGTGCTGGGCAACAACTACAAGCAGACCCAGGCGATCAGTCTGGCGCAGCGCTTGGCTGGGCAGACCATGGGCGAATATCAACGCTTCATCAGCGCGATGGAGAGCAGCGGCAAGCTCAATCGGGCGCTGGAGTTCATCCCCGATGACGAGCAGATGGCAGAGCGCAAGGCAGCCGGCAAGGGCCTGACCCGCGCCGAGCTGTCGGTACTGATTTCCTATTCCAAGGCGGATTTGAAAGAAGCCCTGGCGGCGTCCGATGTACCGGAAGATACCTATCTGGCGACCGAGCTGGAAACCGCCTTCCCCGAGGTACTGCTGAAGAAGTACCAGTCTGCGCTGTCCAGCCACCGTCTGCGCCGCGAGATCATCTCCACCCAACTGGCCAACAACCTGGTCAACCACATGGGGATTACTTTCCTGCGCCGCCTGGAGCAATCTACCGGTGCGACCGCCAGTGACATCGCACGGGCCTACGTGGTAGCGCGTGATGTGTTCCATTTGCAGGAGCACTTTGCCGGCATTGAACAGCTGGATTACCAGATTCCTGCCGACGTGCAGCTGGAACTGATGGAAGAGCTGATGCGGCTTGGACGGCGGGCGACGCGCTGGTTTATCCGCAACCGCCGCACAGAGCTGTTGCCACAGCGTGAAGTCGAGCACTTTGCGCCCTGCGTTCAGGCGCTGTCAGAGCGCTTTGACCAACTGCTGGATGGCGACATTCGGCGCCTCTGGGATGAGCGCTATCAGCATTACGCCGATGCCAAGGTCCCCGAAGGCATCGCCCGCGTGGTCGCCGGCACCGGTCATGCATATACCCTGTTGGGCATTGTCGAAGCTGCCGATACCACCGGCCAGAGCCCGGAGCGGGTAGCGCAGGTGTTCTTTGCTATTGGCAGTCAGCTGCAATTGCCCTGGTTCAACCA
>Ga0105357_10002333_pt1 | contig 10185 bp, 8 predicted proteins | sample GOMGulsemesocosm_4_FD_83660 | JGI IMG/M metagenome (GOLD analysis project Ga0105357, IMG submission 83660) | Methane-oxidizing microbial communities from mesocosms in the Gulf of Mexico - GOM15B Gulf of Mexico | ecosystem: Environmental > Aquatic > Marine > Cold seeps | place: USA: Gulf of...
AGGCGCAACAGACATGTGCCTTTACCAGAACGCACGTAGTCGACCGCGGCTTTAATTTTTGTGGCGGCCTCTAAAGGATCGGTGCCATCGCCATCGATAATATGCAGCTGCTTATAGGCCGCTAGGTTTGCCACCTGATCACCGCCGGGTGTCTGGACCTCTTGAGGCACCGATATACCGTAGCCGTTATCTTCGATGTAAAACAAATGGGGCAAGTCATTGGTTGTCGATATATTCAAGGCGGCCCAAAATCCGCTGGTCGACATCGAAGAGTCCCCGCCCATGGAAAGCCCGAGCGCGCCGTCGTAACTTTGGTCGTTTAGCTCGTCGCGGTGATAAACCACTGACTGCGCCCAACCACTGATGGGCGAGTATTGGGAGCCTACGCCACCACACATGGGAAATAATGTCGCCCCGTGGGACTCGCCATTGCGCATATTGGGATAGTTACACACAACACCAATGTCCCGGCCGTCACTGTAGCCGCCGGAGCGAGCCAAAGGGCCTGCCAGCGCATCTACAAAGTCTAAGCCCAACGCCAAGACAAACGGCCGCGAGCGGTAATATCCCGTCGCTCCGTCATGGCGATGATTCACTAAGCTGCCCAGTAAAACTTGGGCGAGATCATGGCCTCGTGCCGAGAACTGATTGAACACTAACTTTTGCGGCACCAATTCTTGCTCTTCAATGGTATCCATTGCCCGGGACGCCAACACGAGGTGGGCTATATGGGGCCAATCGAAGGCTTCAAGGGCAGATTTCTGTTTTTCATCGCTGTTAAGCAAGGGGGCAATTGTGGGCATCGCGGTAACTCTTTTGTTGTGTTTTTTTAGAGGCTATAGATCTTGCTAACGGGCAGATAAGCTCTGCGCCGGCCTATCTAGGCCTGTTATCACTCTATTTATACTGTATATTGCTACGCCAGAAATTAGCTTGCGTATATTGCTCAATACAGGGCAATATAAGAAACAACGTTCCAATACAATATAATAATGAGAAAGACTATTTCTTTAAGGTGATAAAATGGATAAATACGATGCCCAGATACTTCACGAGCTTCAACTCGATGGAAGGGATTCTAACCGCGACCTGTCAGAGAGAATCTCGCTGTCACCCGCCCCTTGTTGGCGCCGGGTAAAGCGCCTAGAAGACGAGGGCTATATAAAGAGCTACAGCGCTCAGGTTGATTATAAAAAGGTTGGCTTGCAGATTATCGCCTTTGCCGAGGTAAGCCTTGAACGTCACAATTCAGAGACTATTCAATCATTTTTAAGCATGATAGGAAGAGAAAAAGGCATTCTTGAATGCCACTCAGTAACGGGGCAGTGTGATTATTTATTGAAGATTGTCTCCAAGGATATGGAAAGCTACGAGACTTTTGTCTCGGCTAAATTATTGTCCATCCCTGAGATTCGATCAGTGAACACCTTGATATCCATGCGCCAAAACAAGCTCACCAGCGAGCTGCCAGTGCACCCTGATTAAACCTTGGCGTAGAAACTGTAATCAAACTATTGCTTAGTGAGCCCTATCGCAAGAACAATCGGATGATAAAACCTAGAATTTAGCAACAATTAGCCAGAATTTAGCCTAGGCCTAGGCCCCCATTACCCAAAAGGTCTGGTAGAATTCCGAGGCAACAAACCATAGCGCATACAATTATTGGAACCGACGATGTTTGAATCACTACAACGTATACCCCAGGACCCAATCTTAAGTTTGATGGGTGAGTTCATTGCCGATAAAAGCCCAACCAAGGTCGACCTTGGTGTTGGTGTTTATAAAACACCCGAAGGCCTGACGCCTATTTTAGATTCAGTGAAAACCGCTGAAGCCTATCGACTAAGAGACGAGACCAGTAAATCCTATATTGGCGGCCCAGGTAATATGGACTTTAATATTGCCATGCGCGAGCTCGCTCTAGGCAAAGGCCATAAGGTATTACTCGAAAACCGCGTAGCTTCTGTTCAAGCTCCTGGCGGCTGTGGTGCATTACGTTTAGGCGCTGAGTTAATCAACCGGATAAAACCCGGCACCAAAATTTGGATGAGCAACCCTACCTGGGCCAACCACGTGCCATTATTTGGCGAAGCGGGCTTAGAGATTGCCGAGTACCCCTATTACGACCGCGCCAGTTGTTCAGTAAGATTTGACGACATGGTGCAGTGCCTAGAGCAAGAAGCCCAAGCCGGTGATGTCGTATTGCTGCACGCCTGCTGCCACAACCCTTGCGGCGCAGACCTAAACCCCGAGCAATGGAAAAGCCTTGCCGAGCTTTGCCGTGATAAAAAACTGGTACCGTTTCTTGATATGGCCTACCAGGGTTTTGGCATCGGTTTAGAAGAAGATACCATTGGTGTTCGTACCATGGCCGACACTGTCGACGAGATGTTTCTCTCTATCTCTTGTTCTAAAAACTTCGGTTTATACCGCGAACGTATTGGTATGATATTAACCATTAGCGCTACCGCAAGCAGTGCTGAGGCGGCTAGCAGCCAGCTCATTAATATCGCCCGCGGAATTTGGTCTATGCCACCCGCTCACGGTGCAGCAATTGTTGCGACCATTCTGGGTTCTGACGAACTTACCCAGCAATGGCATGGTGAAGTAAAAGAAATGCGCGATCGCATTAACGGCCTGCGTAGCCAAGCGGTCGCCACACTGAACGCTCAGTGCAATGGTGCCGATTTCGGTTTCATCGAAAAAGAGTTTGGCATGTTCTCATTTTTGGGTATTAACCCCGAGCAAGTGCAGCGCTTAAAAGAAGAGTTCAGTATTTATATGGTGAGCTCTTCGCGTATTAACGTCGCCGGCTTAAATGACAACAACATGGATTATTTTGCCAAGGCTGTTGCGAAAGTTCTTTAATCTTTGAAGAGTAGTCGCAAGCACTAAAAAACTAGAGGGGAGCTCGTTCATACGCGCTCCCTTTTTAGTTTTCACTTCCCTTATTAGCTCTTATTTTTGGCACATTTACTTTTATTTCTTCCGTTAGCACTCTTCTCCCTGTTAGTTTATTCCTGCCCACACTACCAACTGTTACGTCAGAATAATCACAAACTGTATCTGTCCTCCACAGGCCCAAAAGTGCATTATCACCTTATCAAACCAAAGGGACGGCTCATGCAATACTCCACTGACACCAGTACAAAAATACTCACAGCTTTAAGGGCTCAGTTTGAACAATTCCATACTGACCTGAGCAGCAAAGATGTCGCCTGTTTGTCGGCAGAGACCAAAGAGGAAGACATACCCAGCACGGGGATTTCCTTTGAGCAGTTAGATAAGCTTATTTCCAAGGACATCCAACCTAAGTTATCTGGTAGTAATGGCGGTAGATACTGGGGCTTTGTTACTGGCGGCGCCAACCCTGTCGCGACTTATGCGGACTGGCTCGTAACTACTTTTAACCAAAATGTCTCCAAAGGTGGCGACTCAATAGCAACTGCTGTGGAGCACCAAACCTTAAAATGGATATGCCAGTTGTTCGACTTACCGACATCGCTAAAAGGAATTTTTACCACTGGAGCAACAGCGGCGAATCTATTGGCTGCTTTTACAGCGCGCCAATACGCCGGAAAGCAGCAAGGGATTAATGTTGCTTTAGAGGGGATGAGCAAGCTTGATGTCAGCATTTTCAGCGCAACTCCTCACGCCAGTATGGTTAAAAGTCTTGGCATGGCGGGGTTTGGGCAGAACAACTGGAATAAGATTAAGTGCTTACCCAACTCAGAAGCTATTGACCTTGTCGCATTGGAGGTGGCGCTGTCATCGTCGCCGTCGCCACAAAAAATAGTGATTGCCAGTGCCGGCACTGTGACCGGAACTGATTACGATGACTTAGAAGGAGTTGCTAACTTATGTAAAAAACATAAGGCATGGCTTCATGTTGATGCGGCCTTTGGTATATTTGAACGGCTTATTGCAGGCGCCGATCGTAAGTCAAAAGGCATTGAGCTTGCAGACAGTATCACACTGGACTGCCATAAATGGCTAAACGTACCTTATGACTGCGGTGTGTTTTTAACTCAACATTCAGACCTACTAAAAGAGTCATGCGATGTTTACGCGCCCTACCTCGCAGGTGGGGACACGCTTCCTGCATTTATGTCTTTAGGAGTCGAGAATTCTCGGCGTTTTAGAGCCTTCCCAGTTTGGGCAACCATAATGGTTTACGGTAAAGCCGGCATTAGCCAAAACATTGCTAAGAATATTCAACAAGCAAAGCAAGTAGCAAACTGGGTTGATGCATCCAAAGCTTATGAGCTGGTAAAGAGCTGCGATTTAAACGTTGTATTGTTCAAACCTAAAGAAAGTGTTTTGCATATTAATAGCGACGAGTGCATGAAGCGATTAAATAAATCTGGCCAAGTGTTTTTAACACCGGGCAGTTGGCAGGGAGAGCCTATAATCAGAGCGGCATTAAGCAACTGGAGCACCACAAACGAGGATGTAGAAAGAGTTATTGGCGTATTGCAGGCTTTATCTGATGAGTTGGCTTAGAGCCTCCAAACAAGAGCTATCGAAACAAAAATCATCTCAAGCAAGAGCCGCCTAAAACAGAACCTCGCAAAAAGAAGAGCACAGTGTAGATAAGCTGGGCTCTTCGACTATTAATCTTTTGTTGACCGATATTGCTGCGGGCTCAGACCAGTCCACTGCTTAAATGCGCGGGTAAAAGAAGACGGCTCAACAAAGCCAAGCTGCAAACCCAGCTCCGTCACTGAAACACTCTCCCGCACTAGCTTATCAATTGCGATGTCTCGGCGCATGGTGTCTTTAATTTCTTGGTAGCTGTTTGACTCTGTTTTTAGTTTACGTCGTAATGTTGGATTGCTTATATTCAGCCGCAGAGCTACCCGATCAAAATCAGGTACATTCCCGTCTTTCCCCAAGGTTTCCAATAAAATAGCTTTGATTTTTGCGGTATAGCTATTATCGCTACCCGGTGTCACCATCAAGCCAGCGGGGGATTCCTGGAGGAAAATACGCGCCTCTTGCCAATCTCGCGTTTGCGGCAACGTTAGGTATTGCTCATCGATAACAAAGCCATTGTGCTCGCTGTTAAAGATACAAACACCGGGGAAGATAGTTTTATAGGCCGAGAAGTTTTTAGGCTGCGGATAAGAAAAATGGTACTTCAAAACAGGGATGCGAGTATCGGTCAACCAACACATTAAGCGATGTATGCAAACGGCAATAAATTCTAATAAGAAAACAGGCAAGTCTTGATACTTTTTATCGACATCGAGGAATACAGAAACTCTGCCTGATTCATTCTGAACTGAGAAATTCCACTCCTCTCGTGTGATATTGTAATAACGGCAAGCCTCCGAGAGCAGAGCCTTTAGGGTATCGAACTGCAACAAATAACGCACCAACAATGCAAAATGTCCAGGCTTACAGGGGTTTGGCGATAGCCCCCAATATTCGTCGCCCGACACCTCCCACAAGCGTTGGATCAACTTAACGTATTGCTGGGTGTGAACCAGGGAATTTTTTTGCTCGAAGATATCTGGAGATATATCCAGCTCACGCAATAAGCTTGGGATATCTTGGCCATGCTTTTGGGCAAGGCGTAGGGGCGTTCGAATAAAATGAGTGTCTATGGTTAACATAAAATAGAGTATAGCCGAAACAAGCCGTTATTGAGCACTAATCTACTCCGTGGGGTATAAATTTGGCCTCATCTGGCTTAAATGATGTGGTACATAATAAAAACCCCAGCACTCACTTCGTTAGTGCTGGGGTTAATAAATCCATGCAAAGCAGCTTGATGAAAAGCACCCTTCGCTCAGGCCACCATCAGCTACTTTAATATTTCACGGCTAATGATTTCTTTCATTATTTCAGAAGTGCCACCGTAGATCTTTTGAATTCTAGCATCAACAAACGATCGGGAAACTCCGTACTCTTTCATGTAACCATAACCGCCATGTAGCTGTAAACACTCATCCGCCACTCGCATTTGCATTTCAGATGCCGACAACTTCGCCATACTAACGGTGGCCACATCCAAATTACCCGCTAGAAAATCTCGCATGCATTCATCGACAAACGAGCGATTTATACGGATATCTGTCGCCAGTTCAGCCAAGGTGAACTTTGTATTTTGAAATTGGCTGATAGCTTGACCAAAGGCTTTGCGCTCTTTCACGTATTCGATGGTTGACGCCAATACAGCTTCGGCTGCCGCTACGGCGCCGACCGCTAGTGATAGACGTTCACGTTGAAGCTCGCTCATCAGAACGATAAAACCTGCATCGAGCTTACCTAAGATTGCCGATTCGTGAACCCTAACATCCTCGAAGAACAACTCTGAAGTATCACTGGAATGCAGGCCTATTTTCTCAAGGTTTTTACCTCGAGAAAAACCAGGAGCATCGGCATCGACCAGGAACAACGTTGTGCCCTTAGAACCCGGGACTTCCAAGTTAGTTTTCGCAACCACGACAACCATGTCTGCGTGCTGGCCATTGGTAATAAATATTTTACTGCCGTTAATAATGTAGTGGTCGCCGTCTTTACGAGCATGGGTTCTAATTCCTTGCAAGTCACTGCCGGCGCCAGGCTCAGTCATTGCTACCGCGCCCACACACTCTCCGCTGGCCATTTTAGGCAGGTACTTTTGCTTTTGTTCTTCACTGCCGTTATTAAGAACATAATGAGCAACGATATCGGAGTGTACAATGACGCCGCCACATATGCCGCCACAGTTAGCCGCTTGTAACTCTTCGGCAATCACCATTGAATAACGAAAGTCAGTGTCATAACCGCCATATTGCTCAGGAAGATCAACCGCCAACAAGCCTTGCTCCCCCATGGTATTCCATAAAGAGCGAGGAAATATTTCGTCAGCTTCCCATTGTTCGTAATGCGGCACTATTTCGGCTTCTACAAAGCGGCGAACATTATCTCGAAACAACTCTAACTCGGCATCGGCCATGGTTAAATCCCTAAAATATAAAGTGGTATGAAAAATAAATGGCAGTAAAACGACATCACAGTAATGAATCGTTTACTGGGTTTTCAGTTCAGTAAAATCAAACGGCTACGAGAGCTTCACCAACTAAAGTTTTTTCACCTTTGGCGTTCTCCGCCGTAATTTTGCATCGAGCGATAGTCTCACCAGATTTTTGTTCGATTGCGACGACAACTCCCGAGCAAGTAATAACATCTTGCAACTGGGTTATCGCTGAGAACTTATTGCTAAACTTTCGCAGGCTCGCCTGTGGCTGCCAATTTGTCAGCATGCGACCTAAGTACGCCATAGACAACATGCCGTGGGCGAACACGTCGGGCATACCCGCGTTTTTCGCAAAATCGCTGTCAATATGTATCGGGTTATGATCACCAGATGCTCCGGCAAACAACGCCAAGGTGTAACGTGAGATGGGGGGCAACTCTAGAGCAGGGATATTACTGCCGACGGTTAACTCACTCATTGTCTAAATCCTCTATTGAGATAAAAGCTTATGCTTAAGCGTTGCGGTAAACCAAGGTATTGGTAGAGGTCGCAACCGCCACATTGTCTTGGTTAGTAAAGCTATATTGCAGAACCACAAACTCTAGGGCGCCGCCTTTTTTGTCAAAAATATCCAATATTTTCGAGCTCACGGTTATGCTATCGCCGGCATAAATAGAGGTAAAGTACTCAAACTCTTGGCTGCCATGGAGAATTCGGCCGATATCCAAGTTCAGCAGTGACACTACAGGCATTGAGTCTTCGCCTTCCAAAGACAAGCTAAACGGAAACGTCGGCGGTGCGATAATGGTTTTATGGCCAGCCGCCTGAGCTGCCACCTCATCGCTATAAATTGGATTAGTTTCACCGATGGCTTTGGCAAAAAACTTGAGTCGACCTTTTTCTACATCGACGGTGAAGGCATTGAATTCATGCCCTATATGTTTTTTATCTATCACGTACTTCTCCTATAAAACAGCAGTTACTTTGCATTGAAGAAAATAACCGTTGAGACCATGGCGTCAGGCTTTAAACATTTTCCATGATCTCAACTCTACAACTAAACGGCCCTGTAAAAACTGATTCTAATTAGCTTGTTGCTCGATACAGGGTAACAACTACGGCGCCACCTAAACCAAGGTTATGCTGCAAACCCAACTTAGCATCTTGAACCTGTCGCTTATCCGCATTGCCGCGTAATTGATTAACTAGCTCATAACACTGAGCCAAACCAGTCGCGCCAATGGGGTGGCCTTTTGACATCAAGCCGCCCGAGGGGTTGACCACAAATTTACCACCATAAGTGTTGTCGCCGTCGGCAATGAACTTGCTCGCCCCACCTTCGGGACACAAGCCCAGACCTTCATAGGTCACGACTTCGTTGGTGGTAAAGCAATCGTGCAGCTCAACCACATCGACTTCATCTACGCTCACCCCAGCCGTTTCAAAAAGCTGCTCGGCTGCACGACGTGTCATATCCGCACCAATCAAGTCGATAGGGTTGGTCCATGTTTTCGGAGTATCAGTCGCCATCGTCTGCGCTACAATTTCTACTGTGCCAGAGATATTATGTTTCTTGGCGAACGCCTCACTGCAGACAATCGCGGCGCCTGCGCCACACGTTGGCGGGCAACACATGGTTCGCGTGAGGAAATCCATATACACCACTTTGTCATTCATTACCTGCTCTACGCTCAAGGGGGTATTGAATAATGACATAGGGTTGTTGAGAGCATGGCTTCGAGTTTTTGCCGAAACCTTGGCAAAAATGTCAGCCGTTGCACCGTACTTTTCCATGTAGTGATGACCGGCCGCGCCAAAACAACGCAGCGCCAATGGAGCTTCGGGATAGTTAGCGTCATCTAGGACTTTCAAGAAATTGTCAAACGGTGACTCGCGGTCGTCCCAATGAGAACCTAAAGCACCGGGTTGCATCTCTTCAAAGCCGAATGCTAAGGCACATTCAACCGCGCCACTTTCAACCGCCTGGCGCGCTAAAAACAAAGCCGTAGAACCCGATGAGCAGTTGTTGTTCACATTAATTACTGGAATACCTGTCATGAAGGCATCGTACAAGGCGTGCTGGCCGCAAGTAGAGTCACCGTAAATATAGCTGCCATAAGCTTGCTGTACAGCCGACGGCTCTATGCCCGCGTCTTTTAATGCGCCTTGAATCGCTTTTGATGCCATCACGCGATAAGGTTCTTGTTTTCCAGGCTTGGCGAACTTCACCATGTCCACGCCGGCGATTAGTGCATTACTCATTAGCTTGTCCTTTAATTTATTCGTTCACTGCGTTTTTTATTTACGCGAAGATTGAGTTACATTCCTGGTATTTTGATGCCGAGGTTTGTAAAAACGGGTATGAAAGAATCGTTGGCGACTTTTGGTTTCTCAGAATCGGTAAAGTCGGTAACTTTGTCCCAGTTATCAGCGACATCTTCAGCACTAAACCCTTCAGCTGGATTAAACTTAGCACCCTGAGTGCGCTCCCATTGCAGCTTTGCAATCCAACCGGCGCCGACTTCATAAAGGCCACCGGACTCTTCGTTATTTTCGTCACAAAGTTTAATAACCAAAGGAGTAATGAATTCAGGTTTCAAGGCAGTTACGACTTCAGCCGGCAAAATAGTTTCGGTCATACGTGAGCCTGCAACAGGCGCAATTGCATTCACCATTACATTCTTCTTGGCGCCTTCGATGGCCAAGGTTTGCGTTAAGCCATACAGACCTAGCTTTGCGGTGGAGTAATTCGCCTGACCAAAGTTGCCATAGATACCGGCGGCCGAGGAAGTGTTGATAATGCGCCCATAGCCTTGAGCTAACATATGAGGCCATGCAGCTTTAGCGACTTTATAGGCGCCCAAAACATGCACGCGGTAGATCAAATCCCAGTCGTCATCGCTCATTTTAGCAAAACTGGAATCGCGCAAGATACCGGCATTATTGATGACTACATCAATACGATCAAAGTTATCCAATGCCGTTTGAACGATGGCGTCGCCCTGCTCGACCGAGTTGTAATCTGCAACGGCCTGGCCACCCATGGCGATAATTTCAGCGACCACCTTATCAGCAGCGGCGCTGCCTTTGCCTTCTCCGTGGGCGCTACCACCCAGGTCATTCACGACTACTTTCGCTCCACGACGAGCAAACTCAAGGGCATGGGATCGACCTAGGCCTGCACCAGCACCGGTAACAATTACCACACGATCATCAAA
>Ga0105357_10002339_pt1 | contig 10171 bp, 7 predicted proteins | sample GOMGulsemesocosm_4_FD_83660 | JGI IMG/M metagenome (GOLD analysis project Ga0105357, IMG submission 83660) | Methane-oxidizing microbial communities from mesocosms in the Gulf of Mexico - GOM15B Gulf of Mexico | ecosystem: Environmental > Aquatic > Marine > Cold seeps | place: USA: Gulf of...
AAAAAAGGCCGGTACCTTTGGCGACTTGGCAAGCTTTAGTTTTTATCCTACAAAAAACCTTGGGGCCATGGGTGACGGCGGTGCTATTATTGGTCGCTGTCAGGAGCTTACGAATAGGGCGCGGATGCTGCGTCAATATGGCTGGTCTGACAAATACGAAGTGACTTTATCTGGGGGGGGGAATAGCCGTCTTGATGAGATTCAGGCTGCGATTTTGTTGGAGTTCTTGCCCAGTCTAGATCAAGAGAATGCGAAGCGCCGGAATATTGCGCAGCGTTATTCTCAGTCGATTAAACACCCCGAAGTCACTGTTCCAGCTGAGCGGGGGTTGAACTATGTTGCTCATTTGTATGTTGTTCGAAGCATCTACCGAGATAGCCTACGTGACCACCTACGCAGCTGTGCTGTCGCTTCAGATATTCATTATCCGATACCAGACTATCGCCAAGCTATATTCGAATCTCTCTATAGTGATCTATTTCTTGAAAATACCGAGAAGCTTAGTTGCGAGGCTCTTACTCTTCCCTGTTACCCGCATATGACTGACGCGCAAGTAGATATGGTTATTGATTCGGTTAATGGATGGAAGAAATGAAATATTCGGTTATTATCCCCGTGTATAAAAATGAAGGCTCTATCCCCCGTTTAGTTGCTGAGCTTGAGCTGTTAGCGCAGAGTCTTAATGGGCAACTGGAGGTAGTATTTGTCGTTGATGGGAGTCCAGATAGCTCATATACAATGCTACAAGAGGTGCTCAAGACGGCTGATTTCCCGCTACAGCTCTTAGCTCATTCAAGAAATTTTGGCTCTATGGCCGCGGTGCGCTCAGGATTGCAAGCGGCAAGCGGTGAATATTTTGCCATTATGGCTGCGGATTTACAGGAGCCGCCGAAGTTGATGGCGGAGTTCTTCAAATCTCTAGAAGCTGATGAGTGTGATGTCGCAATTGGTACGAGAGATGGCCGTAGAGATCCGTTGTTTACCCGTGTGACGGCCAAAATCTTTTGGAGCTGTTATCGGAGGCTTATCGTTAAAGATATGCCTAAAGGTGGCGTGGATGTGTTTGGCTGTAATAGGGTGTTTCGAGATCAACTGCTGTCACTAGAAGAGTCCCGCTCTTCGCTTGTGGCATTGATCTTCTGGTTGGGGTTCCGGCGAAAGTTATTCTCATATGAACGGCAACTTCGTCAGGAGGGTGTGTCCGCATGGTCATTTAGTAGAAAGGTTGATTATATGATGGATAGTATTTTCGCTTTTACTGACTACCCTATTAGAATATTGACGCGTATAGGGGCTATCGGTTCTGTACTGTCTATTTCTTTGGGGCTCATCATCGTAATAGCTCGAGTTATTGGCGTTATAGACGTTCCTGGCTATGCGGCAACGATGCTCGTTGTGCTTGTTTTGGGTGCGCTCAATTTGTTGGGTCTAGGTTTAGTGGGTACCTATGCTTGGAGGGGCTATGAAAATACCAAACGCCGACCATCGGCAATTGTAATGTTGAAGGAGAAAAATAAATATAGTGATGGCTACTAGGTCATCCTTTTGTATTTTTGAAGTCGAGGGGCTGCGATTGTAAATATATTGTCGAGTTTATCCCTATCCCACTAGCTTAGTGTTTGTTCTTAAAGGTGGTTGATTCGTTGCCAGCGTTACTAAATGTCTGCCAGAGCGGTGTTTAGTCTATAGGGGCAAGAGGGGTATGCTTGTCTTGAGCGTGATTTACATTCTTTTAGTTTTATAGATTTGGAGGTGGTGTTTGGGTGGTCTGCGCGCGCGCTGGATTCGTTTTATTATTGGTGGTGGGGCTAATACGGCCTTTACCTACGGCCTTTATCTAGTCCTCGCAAAAATTTTAGAATATCAGTGGGCTTATCTATTGTCCTACGCTATCGGCATCGTATTCGCGTATTGGCTAAATGCTGTCCTTGTCTTTAAAGTTGAGCTGTCATGGGGTGGTTTTTTATCTTATCCATTGGTGTATATCATTCAATATGTTGTTTCCGCATTGATGTTGGGCGGGCTGGTTGAGTTACTTGAGATCAATAAATTTGTTGCGCCATTAGTAGTTGTCGTCACTATGCTGCCGTTAACATATTTAATGAACTGGTTGGTGTTACGGCGAGAGAATCCTGTGGGTGGCTCTCGGAGTTAAACGTACCCGTCCCTGTTATTCTTGTGGTCAGTATTTCGGTGCGTAATAGCGATCGTTGTTTTCGATGCTCTGGCTGTTGATAGCTGTTAGTTTACTTGAGGTGTGAGTTTGATGTCAGTTACGGGTTTTTGTTCCATCTATCTGCAAGATTCTTGGCTCCAGTCGAGGCGAAACGTGTGGCTGCTTGGTGGGTTTCTGTTGTTGATTGTGAGCAGGGTGCTCTATGTGTATATCAACATCGACTTGGGCCCTTTTGCGGATGAAGATAATTATGCTAGGCGGGGCGCGGCATTTTTAAATATACTTTTTCCGCCTGACGGGAGTGAGTCAGGACAATTTCTCGAAAATTTTTATAATTTTGGATACTGGCCTCCGCTCTTTTCCATCATTATCTCACCTGTGTTTGAGTTCTTCTCATATGAGGGAGTGAGGTTTTTTTTAGCATGTATCGATGTTCTATCAGGTGTACTGTTCTATTTCCTTGCCAAGCGTGTTCTTCCTAGCTCAGGTCCCATTATTGCTCTTTACCTGTATGCGCTCAACCCTTTTCTAATTGTTGCTTCTTACAGCGTTTTCTCTGAGGTTATTTTCAACTTCTTTTTGATGGCCGTACTGCTTGTGTACGTGCGCCTTGCTGATACGGCGCTGGATTCTCGGCATCAGCTTGTTTTTTGTGCGTTGCTTCTTGGAGCCAGTATGGGGGGGGCTTATTTAACGCGTTCGGCCTTTTTGTTAGTATTTATTCCTATGACGCTTGTCGCGTTTTTTCAATTTAGGGGATATACGAAAAAAATTCAGGTCTTTGCGGTGGCGGGAGTCATTATGTTTGCGATGACTATCCCTTGGAATCAAATGATCAAAGAGCAAGAGGGGCGTTATATGTTTATGCATACGATCTCGGCGCAGCAGTTTTATATGAAATTCGCTCTTCGCTCTGGTAGTTGGAATAGTGTTAAGCAGCAGCTGGAGGTCGAGGCGAAATCGCAGGGCTTGCACCCCTCTGAATTGGCCAGTAACAAGACTGCGGAATACTTTGGCCAAGTCCCGTTTTTGGCGGAGCCGCTTAAGAACATGCTAACTGATTTGAGGGAAAAATACCTCTTTATAGGTTCTGCTCATGAAGCTCGACTTAGGCTGGGCTTGTATGACTCGACCGGCAATAAGTCTAGGATACAGTGGGGCACATTGATTTGGCATGAGCTCGTTAGGTTTCCGCTTATTATACTAGGTTCATTAGGGCTGCTGTGTATTGCTGTAAGTGAACTTAAGTATCGGCCCGTATTTTTGGCAGTAAGTATAGGTTTGGCTTCGGCGGCGGTACTGGGTTCGACCTCGGGGCGCCATTTTACGAGTATTATGCCCATGTTGATTTTGGGCTCAAGTTCTGTGGTAAACCCCCTAAGAGGTAAGGGGTATTTGTCTGGGCTTTATTTTTTGATCGTCGTAGCGGCGCTTTCAATTTTTGGATTTAGTATGTGGCAAAACAACCAAACTTCAACTTGGACCGTAGTCTTTCAAGATGAAATGACCGAGGTTGGCCGTCCGCCGGCGAAAGTGATGGACTCGTTTCAGTTTCGACGAATTGACGGCTGTGTGGATAAAATGTATTTGCTGGATGAAGAGTCAAATTGGGATATTTACGTGCATTTATTACTGCAGCCTGGGGTTGAGCCAGTGAAGGTCCAGTCATCGGAGGAGCTAATTCTCGATGACTATATTGCGCTTGGAATACAACCGACGTCACCATCGGTTACTGAGACGGCTATTAAGTATATGGTTAATGGTAGGGTAGGGGAATTGCCTATTGATGGTGGTAGAACTACAACAGACTGGTCTCGGCTACCTCATACTTGCTTGAGATTTAACCACTAACGATATTCGTAGTGGTTAAAACGTAAGCGCCTAACCAGCCACAGCCCAACCAAGATCATCGTTAACGGATAACCGGTGATTGTCAAACTAGTTGTCGCGATTAACTATAATACTGCCTTGATCTCGGGGGCATTTCTCTCCGGATTAAGGTGCACTCTTTTAGGTAGCTCCCGGGGTTGGGTGTTCCCGCTCCAGCGCATGGGTGTAGTGGTACACTAAACTTGGCCACCTAATTAGAGGTGATATACTCACCGTTACTAACTAGGTGTCATTTATGCCCAAAAGAATTAGGCCAACATATTCTCCATAATTTCGACTTGAAGTTGCCCAAGAAATCATCGATAAAAAACATAGCATTCGTGATGTTGCGGAAAGTCTCGGCTTGGGGAAATCAACTGTCGACAAGTGGGCCTGGCAGCTCAAGCAGGAAAGCGGAGGCGCTCTGTCTAATGCTATGCCCTTTACGCCTGACCAGCTAAAAATTCGAGAGCTTGAACCAAAAATCAAACTACTGGAAGGGGGCAATGGAATTCTAAAAAAGGAGCGTGTAGATTATCCTTTGGCGGTATTCTCTAAAGCTCTGAGCTTGAATGTGTTGTCGTTCGATATTCAGGTGTACCGCTCTATTGTGGGCTCAAATTTCTACGGTATAATTGTCCGGTATTTTGTAAGGGTTTCAAATTTTGGGATATACTCAAAAAACACTCTCTGCTGTCTCAGTTGTCTATTTTTCAGAGCTGGCAATGATCAAAGAGCTTATTATATCGCTGCGCGAATCTTCGAACCAGCTCTATGCTCGAGCCGGAACCTCTGTTCATCTTTATTTGGTCGATAATAGCACTGACGAGAAATATTTTTCCCGACTTAAGGTGATGTGTGAGGGGATTGACTGTAGTGAAGCTTTTCGGTTGGAGTTGCTCTGCTCCTCCAATAACCTAGGCTATGGTGGTGGCAATAACTTGGTACTGGATCAGCTTGATTCTAGCTATCACCTAGTAATCAACCCTGATGTGATCGTTGGGTCAGGTGCACTTTACAAGGCTGTAACGTATTTGGAGTGCAATGATGATGTTGCGATGCTCTCGCCGATGGTTGTCGAGGAGAATGGCCGTCGTAGCCATGTTGTTAAAGTTTATCCTGATTGCTTTACTCTAATGCTGCGTTATCTGGGTAGACCAACATTGAATCGATGGTTCTCACATCGTTTGGGCCGCTATCAATGTGATCAGCTGAGCGATCAGGCGGACAAAAATACAGAGCTGGCAGGTGGTTGTTTTCAGCTTATGCGTACCGATTTGTTTAAACGCTTGGGTGGCTTCGATGACCGCTTTTTTATGTATTTTGAAGATTATGACCTGTCTATCCGTGCTAGGGTATTTGGCTCAATATCCTATGTGCCTGCGGTGCAAATCTCTCATGCAGGCGGTGATGTTGGCCGCAAGACTTTTGCTCATCACCGGTTTTTTGTTGCTTCAGCATTACGTTTTTTCAACAAGCACGGATGGCGCTTTTGGTAAGCTGTGATTTTAATTGGCTAGTTTATCACTTTTAACCGCTGAGGTTTTGAAGTAGTGGGAGTGGTGTAAAGGTGATCATGTGTTTTTGACTTCCCTGAGTATGCATTGGGTACACTGTTTAGTAGGGCTATTATTGCATTGAACTGCGAGGTTTTACACATGGCGTCGAGTTCTGAGAGTAGTTGTATTAATTGATTTTCGCTTGTTATGGGTTCGACTGCTTCAGTGATTCTTGGGTGTTTTGTTCCGACAACGTTATCGGTGGCTAGTAGCTCTTCATACAGCTTTTCGCCCGGGCGTAATCCTGAGTAAACGATTTCGATTTCACTATCGCATTCGTTATCTTTTTCACTTCTATGATCTGAGGTTGGTTTTGTTGTGCAGCCGCTCAGTCTAATCATTTCCCGAGCAAGATCGGCAATCTTAACCGGTTCACCCATTTCTAAAACGTAGGTTTCTCCGCCAGTTGATAGCGCACCAGCCTGGATGACTAGTTGAGCTGCTTCCGGGATGGTCATAAAGTATCTAGTGACTTCGGGGTGGGTCACTGTAACAGGGCCTCCAGCTTCGATTTGTGCTCGAAATAAAGGTACTACTGAGCCTGATGAGCCGAGTACATTTCCAAACCTTACGATACTAAAGCGGGTGATGTTGTCGGAGTTTCCGTTAACTAGACGTATGACTATCTCCGCTAGGTGCTTACTGGCCCCCATTATATTGGTCGAGCGGACGGCTTTGTCTGTTGATATTAGTACGAAGGTACTTACCTTCGTTTTTTTGGCTGCTAAGGCGCAGTAGTATGTTCCGAATACGTTGTTCTTAATGCCCTCGATCATGTTGTGCTCAACGAGTGGGACGTGTTTGTAGGCAGCTGCGTGATAGACAGTCTGAATTTCGAATCTTTGCATGACTGCTTCTAGTCGTTCTTGGTTCTGAACGGATCCAAGGAGAGCGTACAGTTTAGTTTCTTGTTTGGAGGTGTTGATGTGTTCTTGAAGTTCTTGTTCAATTTTGTAGAGGTTGAATTCGTTTAGCTCGAATAGTAGAAGGGCTGTTGGCTGTTGGCTGATTATTTGTCGGCAAAGTTCGGCGCCTATTGAGCCTCCTGCGCCAGTGACCATCACAATTTTATTGTTGATGTCTGCCTTCATTAAGTCTTGGTCAGGTTGAACCGGATCTCTGCCAAGTAGGTCTTCGATACAAATATTCCTAATTTCCGCAATACTAACATTGCCATTGGTAAGCTCTTCTAATGGAGGGATTGTCTGGATTTGTACCGGGTGTTGTTCTAGTCGGCGAATAATGCGCAGTTTGGTGGCTCTCTCAGTCGCACCCAATGCCAAAAATATCTTACTGCAGTTGTGTTGGTTGATTAATTCACCGGCTTTTTTGCCGGAATAAACGGGAAGGCCTTTAACCCGGCTATTTTTTAAGTGACGATTGTCATCTAAAAAAGCGACTGGTTGAAATTCGTGGTTTTGTCTTAGAGAATCTGCAAGCATACGACCTGCACTACCTGCGCCATAGATTAGAACTTTAGTGTCACCTAGTGGGAAAAATATCTGAACAATATTCCTCACCATCAAGCGCGGTAGTCCAATAAGTAGTGATGCGGTTAGCAAATAGATGATAGGTACTGACCGAGGGATGGACCCGTGAAGAAAAAAGCTGCTTGCCGCTAAGGTTATTGCAGAGATAATTAGTCCAATGGCAATGCTAACGGTAGCGTCCTGCGCCATGTATCGCAGTATTGCGCGATACAGGCCGAGTCTCACAAATGCGGAGATTGACACGGCGATGGTGATCGCTAAGCACATAAGATCTGTACTGGTTGGATGAATGGTGAGGGTGTCTAGGCGGAGCGCCCATGCTGTATAAAGGGACGCGATTAAGGCGATGATGTCGTAGGTTACAGAGATGAGTCGTTTTGTTGGGCGGGGAGCATCCAAAAGGGCGCGTAACATATTTTTTCTACTCTCTAGTTCGGCATTCCGTTCGGGCGCTTCTGTCGTTAACTATAGTAGCTCACGTTGGAGCGGTGTACAGCTGGCAGTGCTCGAAACGTGACTGAGGCCGTAAGTCCATTTAATGGGTGTATCCAACGTCAAGAAAACTCATTCTAGGTGCGTTGAGGGGAGAAGGGAATACTTTTCTTTCACTCAAAAAAAAGGCCGCTCAATGAGCGGCCTTTTTTAAATATGGCTCCGACACGTGGGATCGAACCACGGACCAATTGATTAACAGTCAACTGCTCTACCGCTGAGCTATGTCGGAACGGCTATCTTTCAAGGGGGGGGGTTGTCCCTCCTTCAAGATGGCGCGTATATTATAGCTGGACACTAAAGTCGTCAAGTGTTGAGTGTAAATATTCTGCCTTTTTCAACCGATTGATTTGTAAGTAAAAAGCCGGTGTGACCAAAGCTCTATTGCTGCATACCAGCTTTAAGTTTGTAAACGATCAAAACTAGCGGGGCATATGCTATGGCGGTGATGATAATGCCGAGTTGTGGTCTGCATTGAGTGGCGTATGCCAGCGGCGTCAGCCACAGCATTGTAATGGCGGCGTTGGCGCTGTTCACTTTTGGGTGAGATCCTAATTTCCGGCTTAATATTTGGTAGCCGTGACTTCGGTGCGGTTTGTGCCATTGCTGCCCGTCCAGAAACCGGACGGTTAGTGTCCAGCTTGAATCTACAATGAACGTGCCTAGCAGTATCATCCATGCCCATAGGTTAATTGATTCAAGTGCGGCTAGCGTAATTGCCAGCATCCCTAGAAAGGCCCCGATAAATCCACTGCCGGCATCGCCCATGAATATTCTGGCGGGCGCCCAGTTCAGTATTAGGAAGCCCAGAATTGGGGTTATAAATAGGGCTGGCAAAAAGTTATTGGATAATAAGACGGAGATGACAAGTGCTCCACTAAGTACGCAGATGGCTTCGGTGCCGGCAATTCCATCAATACCGTCCATGAAATTATAAAGGTTGGTGAGCCAGGTGAGGCAGATAGCCGCGGGAATTATCCAAAGACCGTCAATTGCTATTGATGTGTCGCCAATGGCGAGGGTGGGTGGGGCGGTGAAAATCGATAGTGCCGTAGCTGCGCTGGCAAAGTGAATGCTAAAGCGGATGCTGCTGGGCACGGGCTTATGGTCGTCTAGTAGTCCAATAGCTGCGATCGGGAGGCTCGCGACCAATAGTGCGGTGATGTGATTTGAGCTTAGTGCGTCGATATATCCCAGTCCGAGAGTAATCAGCGTGTAGCTGATGATTATTGACACACCACCACCGCGGGGCGTTGGTACTTCGTGAGAGCTGCGGTGATTAGGTATATCCAGTATGTTCTGATTGAGCGCGTAAACTCGGTAACTGCGAGTGATCAGGTAGCTAAAAGGCAGCAGCAAAATAACGGCTGCTAAAAACTCGGAGGAGAGGGTTGAAATCATAGGTGGTATCTTAAGCTAGTTGGTCTTGGGTTGTTACGTTGGGGATGACTTCGAGATTACCGCACAGTTTGTTGTAGGCTTCCTTTTTTCCAATGACCTGTAGGCCGAGTCTTATTAGTCTGGCTGGGAATGGCAGCAGCCTTGGCTTTAGTGATAGATCTTGAGCTATTCGTTCAATAAGTTGAGGGGTGGATAGGGCGGGTGGTGACGCAGGCAGTAAAATAGTGTCTTTTTGTTTTAGGGTTAAACCCATGTTGATGATCGTACAGAGGTCAAGAAGTGTGATGATACTTCTTTTATTGCGAATCGACTTGAGTGGCAGTGGGATTCTTTTTGATAGCGCGGCTCGTAGTTGATGGATATTACCTTTGGCGTCGGGTGAGTAAACAAGTGGGGGGCGTATAATGATCAATTTCATACCGTGTTTTTGGCAAATGGTTAGCAGTTCAGTTTCTGCTTCAAGTTTGCTGATGCCATAGGCTGTCGTCGGTGCTGGGGGAGTGTCAGCTGCGTAGGGTTGATTTCGATTTTCCCCCATCGCTTTAACGCTGCTTAAATAGATGAAGACCTTGATGCCTGCTTTTGCTGCTGCTATCGCTATACTTTTCGATAATCCAACGTTTGTTTTTCGGTAGTCGTGAAGAGCGTTGACGGAATCTTGGCTGTGTGTTTTACCAATTAAGTGAATAATGGCCTGGTGGTCTTGTAGTGTTGTTTCGAGCTCTGCATCATTGGAGTAGTCGACCTTAGTGAAGTGACTTTTAGTTGTGCAAGAGTGGCGGCTAAGGGCGGTAACCTGATGGCCAGACTTAAGTAGGTGTTGGCTCAGTGCCTGTCCTACGAATCCGTTCGAGCCGGTAATGGCGACCTTCATGCGCTGGCGTTCCTATCGATATTATCGGGTCGGCTATTCTAGCGTTATTTGAGCGTTCAAAGTAGCGGTGATATATTCGAAAGCAGCCTTGAGTGTTGGAGGGCTTGTCAACCACCCAAACCACTGGTAAAGTACGCGCCTCTTTCAGGGGCCGGCTTTAAGCTAACCGCCTGAAATGCAAAGACTTTAGGACTATAGCTCAGTTGGTTAGAGCGCTACCTTGACATGGTAGAGGTCGGCAGTTCGAATCTGCCTAGTCCTACCAAACAACTGCTCTAGCAGCAGAAAGTAAGTCGTTTAGGCGATTTGC
>Ga0105357_10002341_pt1 | contig 10170 bp, 11 predicted proteins | sample GOMGulsemesocosm_4_FD_83660 | JGI IMG/M metagenome (GOLD analysis project Ga0105357, IMG submission 83660) | Methane-oxidizing microbial communities from mesocosms in the Gulf of Mexico - GOM15B Gulf of Mexico | ecosystem: Environmental > Aquatic > Marine > Cold seeps | place: USA: Gulf of...
ACCGTTATTGGCCATCTCTTCCATCTCCTCGGTGCGGATCTGGATTTCGATGGGCACGCCATGCATGCCGAACAGTGTGGTATGCAGGGACTGGTAGCCGTTGGCCTTGGGGATCGCGATGTAATCCTTGAAGCGTCCCGGGAACGGCTTGTACAGACTGTGTATGGCGCCCAGCACGCGGTAGCAGGTGTCGGGCTTGTCGACGATGATGCGGAATGCGTACACATCCATGATTTCGTGGAAAGCTTTACGCTTGCCGCGCATCTTCTGGTAAATGCCGAACAGGTGCTTTTCGCGACCGACCACCTTGCCGGGTAGTCCTTCACGCTCCAGGCAGCCTTGCAGGGAGTCGAGAATCTTGTTTAGCAGCTCCTTGCGATTGCCGCGGGCCGCCCGCACCGCACGATGGATCAGGTCCGAGCGCATCGGATGCATGGCCTTGAATCCAAGATCCTCGAATTCAGTGCTCAGGCTGTGCATGCCCAGGCGATTGGCAATGGGGGCGTAAATCTCCAGGGTTTCCTTGGCGATCCGGCGGCGCTTCTCTGCACCCAGGGCGCCCAGGGTGCGCATGTTATGCAGTCGATCGGCCAGCTTGACGAGGATCACGCGGATGTCGCGGGCCATGGCCAGCGCCATTTTCTGGAAGTTCTCGGCCTGCGCCTCGGCCTTGGTCTCGAAGGTCATCTGGGTCAGCTTGCTGACACCATCTACCAGCTCGGCAACGGTTTCGCCGAATTGGGTGATCAGCGCATCCTTGGGAATTCCGGTGTCTTCGATCACGTCATGCAGCATCGCGGCCATCAGGCTCTGATGGTCCATGTGCATGTCCGCGAGAATGTGAGCTACTGCGAGGGGGTGCGTGACGTAGGCTTCGCCACTGCGCCGTGTCTGCCCGTCATGGGCCTGCTCGGCATAGAAATAGGCCCTGCGGACCAGATTGATCTGATCGGGTTCGAGGTAACTCGCCAATCGCTCGGCGAAGGCCTCGATACCCGGATCTGCAGCATTCAGGCCAGGGATCAGGCCGTTTTGCACCTGCTCGGGGGCTACCGCTGCGCCGATGGTCGACGCACGGCTCTGGCCTGACAGCGACCGGCCCAAGCGTTACTCCTCGAGGTCGGATTCCATCGAGTACAGCGGCTCCTGCTGATCCTGAATCGCTTCCTGCGCCAGTATCTCGTTGGAAATCAGACCTGCTGCAATTTCCCGCAGTGCGACGACTGTGGGTTTATCATTTTCCCAAGCTACCTTGGGCTCCTTGCCACCAGTGGCGAGCAGGCGCGAACGCTTGGTGGCCAGCATGACCAGCTCAAAACGGTTTTCTACATTTTCCAGGCAGTCTTCAACGGTAACGCGGGCCATGGTGTACTCCGGAACGGCTTGACGATCAAAAACGAGGGGCGTTCAGGAACGGAACGCAGGACCATGTAGTGTACTGAATTGCCGTGCCCTATGACAAGAGCGCTTTAAGCAGGCTCTGATGCCGTTCTTCCTGGCGCGCCATGTTCAGTCGAGCGCTGCGCAAAATGGCTTTGAGATCGTCCAGCGCCGTGTTGAAGTCATCGTTGATCACCAGATAGTCGTACTCGACGTAGTGACTGATCTCGTCCACAGCCAGCGCCATGCGTCCCTCGATAATGCTTTCGTCATCCTGGCCGCGGTTGGTAAGGCGTTCTCGCAGAGTGGTGCGCGAGGGCGGCAGGATAAAGATCGAGCGGGCATCAGGCATCGCCCGGCGGACCTGTTGGGCTCCCTGCCAGTCGATTTCCAGAATCAGATCGTGGCCCTGGGCCAGGGTCTGCTCTACGGTGCTTTGCGAGGTGCCATACAGATTACCGAAGACTTCCGCATGTTCCAGGAAATCGCCCTGAGTCACCTGGGCGAGAAACGTCTCGCGGCTGGTGAAGTGGTAGTTGACGCCGTCAATTTCGCCTGGACGCATGGCTCGGGTGGTGTGCGAGACCGATACCCGCAAGCTGTCGAGCTGGTCGATCAGCGCCTTGACCAGGCTGGTTTTGCCTGCGCCGGAGGGTGCGGAGACGATATACAGCGTGCCGGTGGCATGAGTCATGAGTCGGGATGTCCTGCAGATAAACGGCTAAGATGAATGGGTCGATTATAAGGACATTGGGTCCCGACGTCATGTCGCGTCGCCGCCGGTCCACTAGGAGTATGCATGTTTTCGAAATGGCAATGGCTGGTAACCCGGTTGACTCATACCCTCTGGGTTCGGGCGGCTCTGTTTGCACTGCTGGGCATTGCCGCAGCGCTTATCGCTGCGGCCTTGCAAGGCAGTCTGCCGATAGAGCTGGAGCTGGAGCTTGGCGAAAACGCGGTGGGGACCATACTGGAGATACTCGCCTCGAGTATGCTCGCGGTGACCACCTTTTCGCTCAGTGTCATGGTAATGGCCTATGGCGCGGCCACCAATAATGTTACGCCGCGGGCGACCCGGCTGCTGATGCAGGACACCACCACGCAGAATGTCCTGGGCACATTCATCGGCACCTTTCTGTTCAGTCTGGTGGGTATTACCGCCTTGAGTACGCAGACCTATGACGAGCGCGGGCGGGCGATTCTGTTCATGGTCACGCTCCTGGTGATTCTGCTCGTGGTGGTGACCATCCTGCGCTGGATCCAGCATTTGTCGCATTTCGGGCGAGTCGGTGACACGACCGGTCGAGTCGAAGTGGTAACGTTGAAGGCGCTTAAGGATCGGGTGTGCAACCCAGGTCTCGGCGGTATCGCGGTGCCGGTCGCTGACTTTTCGCCACCAGCATCCGCCAGGCCGGTACACGCCCGGTCTACCGGTCTGGTTCAGCACCTGGATATGGTCGAGCTGTCTGAGTTGGCAGAGAAGCACGATTGGCAGATCTGGGTCGCGAGCCAACCGGGCGCCTTCGTCAGCGGCCCGCGACCTTTGGCCTGGATTGAAAATGCCGATCCGGATCGAGCTGAGGACGCGGATGCGGCCGTGCGAGGGGCTTTCACGCTGGGTAATGACCGCTCCTTTGATCAGGATCCGCGCTTCGGGCTGTCAGTGCTGGCGGAAATTGCTTCACGAGCCCTGTCGCCGGCCATCAACGACCCGGGCACCGCCATTGATGTACTGGGTCGGGCGGTAAGAGTTCTTTCCTACTACTCGGAAAAGAGCATCGGCGAGCGCGAGCGCCCTCCCGTTTACCCGCGGATACGCGTACCCGCGCTCGAGCTGGACGATCTTTTCGACGATATCTTTGCTCCGATCGCGCGTGACGGAGCCGGTTTGATCGAAGTCCAGCTGCGCTTGCAGAAGGCGCTGCTGCTGCTGGCCGGACAGGGCCGCGAGCTGTCCCGGTGTGCGCAACGGCAGGCTGGCCGCGCCTTGAAACTGGCTGAGGCGGCATTGTTGCTCGAAGAAGATCAACAGCGGCTGCGCGAGCTGGTGGCGGGCTATGAGGGTTGAATGAGGGTAAGCAGTACCTGGCTATTCGATGTTCTGCACCTGTTCGCGCATCTGTTCGATATAGACCTTGAGGTCGACCGCAGCCTGTGTGCTGCGGGTGTCCATGGCCTTTGAGCCCAGGGTGTTGGCTTCTCGATTGAATTCTTGCATGAGGAAGTCCAGACGGCGCCCCATGGCCTGGTTGCCGCCGAGCACATGGCGAGCTTCGGCCACGTGGGTATCCAGACGATCGAGCTCTTCGGCCACGTCCATCTTCTGCGCCAGCAGGACCAGCTCCTGCTCGATGCGGGTCGTATCAAGCTCCAGTTGGGCCTCGTTGAAGCGGTCGATCAGTTTCTGCCGCTGGGCAGTCAACAGCTGCGGCATCATCTCGCGAAGGCTTGCGACGCGCTGACTGATCGCGCCAAGACGTTCTTCGATCAGGGTTTTCAGTTCACCGCCCTCGCGCGCCCGTTGCTCCTTGAGCGCCGTCACCGCCTGGTCGAACAGCTCACTGGCCTGGCGAGCCAGTTGGTCCTCGTCCTGACGCGCGCCGGCGAGCACGCCGGGCCAGGCCAGCACCTCGAGCGGGTTGACGTTGAAGGGGGTATCCATCTGACGACTGATGCGCCTGGCTGCAGCCAGTATTTCATCGACCAGCGGCTGATTGACCTCGAGCGAGTCGGTAGTGTTTGCGGCCGGATTGAAGCGCAGTGTTGCTTCCAGCTTGCCACGGGCGAATGTCTTGCGCAGACGCTCACGCAGAGGGCCTTCCAGGGAGCGAAAGCTTTCCGGCAACCGGAGGGTAGGCTCCAGATAGCGATGATTGACCGAGCGAATTTCCCATGCCAGGTTGCCCCGGTCGGTGCTCAGCTCGCAGCGTGAGAATGCGGTCATGCTGTAAACCATCGGTTGGCCTCCTGGCGCACTACACTGATTGGAGCTGTATTCTACTCGTCCGACTCTTGGGTGTCGCCCGCTCGGGTTGCCCCGTATAATCCCGGAACACATACCTGCAGTACAAGGATTGCAAAAATGAAACGACCCAGCGGCCGCGAAGCCGATCAAATGCGTCAGGTAACCCTGACCCGCCATTACACCAAGCATGCCGAGGGGTCGGTACTGGTCGAGTTCGGCGATACCAAGGTCATCTGTACGGTAAGCGTCGAATCCGGCGTCCCGCGCTTCTTGCGTGGCTCCGGCCAGGGCTGGGTAACGGCTGAATACGGCATGCTACCGCGCTCAACCGGTTCGCGCATGCAACGCGAAGCCAGCCGCGGCAAGCAGGGTGGACGCACCCTGGAAATCCAGCGCCTGATCGGCCGCTCGCTGCGCGCTGCGGTGGATCTGAAAAGCCTGGGCGAAAACACCCTGTATATCGACTGTGACGTGATCCAGGCTGACGGCGGCACTCGCACGGCTTCAATCACCGGTGCCTGCGTGGCGCTGGTCGACGCGTTGCGGGCGATGAAGCAGCGCGGTGCGATCAAGAAGATGCCGGAAGTACAAATGATTTCGGCGATTTCTGTGGGTATCTATCAAGGCGTGCCGGTACTCGATCTGGACTATCCGGAAGACTCCGCCGCCGACACCGACCTCAACGTGGTGATGACCGACAAGGGTGGCTTCATTGAAGTGCAGGGTACCGCCGAGGCGGCACCGTTCAGCCCGGAAGATCTCAACGCCATGCTGGTGTTGGCGCGTAAGGGGACAGAAGAGCTGTTTGCGCTGCAATTGGCAGCGCTGGAAGACTAACGCGGCCGGCTAGCCGGCGGATGATTGGACCCTACAGGAGTAGATGAGATGACTGAACAGACCCAGCCGGTTACCGAATCGGGCATGCCAGATCCGGAAGCGCGCAAGTGGGCGTTGATTGCTCATTTGTCGGGCTTTCTCGGTTGTCTCATCCCCTTTGGCAGCCTGATCGGACCGCTCCTGGTTTGGCAATTGAAGAAGGATCAGGATGTCTTTATCGATGACCAGGGCAAGGAAGCCATGAATTTCCAGATCAGTGTGGCACTCGCCTCGCTGATCTGTGTTCTGTTAATGGTCATCGTCATCGGTTTTCTGTTGATCTGGGTGGTCATCATCGGCGCGGTCATTCTGATGATCATCGCTGCGATCAAGGCCAACGAGGGCAAGGCCTACCGATATCCATTCTGCTGGCGAATTATTAAGTAGGAAAGTTAGGAGCTGGAAGCTGGAAGCTAGAAGCGCTGAGGCATGATCGCAGCCAGTAGTGAGCTTGCTCGGGAGCAGAGGTGAAATCGAGTTGTATAAGCCCTCTGCAAAAACCGAGCATCTTCAAGCTTGTGCCTTGCCGCTTGCCGCTTGCGGCTTGCTGCTCAGATACTAAGCGTCCAGTCATAGTCGATGATCACCGGCGCATGCTGGGAAAAGCGAGCGTTGCGGGGAATGTACGCATTCTTGACGAAGCGGCGCAGACCGGGCGTGAGGATCTGGTAATCGAAGCGCAGGCCAAGATTGAGGTTTTCGGCCTGTTCGCTGTCCGGCCACCAGCTATACAGATCGGCTTGACGGGTTACCTCACGTAAGGCGTCAACGTAGCCCAGATTGCCAAAGATCTCGTCCATCCAGGCGCGCTCGGGTGCCATGAAGCCGGGTTCGTTCTGGCAATCGCGCCAGTTCATCACATCCAGCTTGAGGTGCGAGGTGTACAGCGAACCGCAATAGATGAATTCGCGGCGTTTGCGGCGCTGCTTGTTCAGGTAGCCGGTGAAGTCGTTCATGAACTTGAATTTCTGGTTCAGGTCCGCGTCTCCGCCGCGCCCGGAGGGCAACAGCAGGCAGCCGATGCTGACCTTGTCGAAGTCGGCCTGAATGTAACGACCGTAGCGATCAGCCAGTTCGAAATCCAGGCCCATGATGATCGCCTTCGGCGGGGTCCGAGTATAGATTGCCACGCCGCCCTGACTGGGAACCTCGGCTTCGAAGCAGTACTGCCAGTAGCCATCAAGCCAGTAGGGATCCTGCTCCAGCTCGGGGGCAGTGACGCGGATATCCTGCAGGCAAATGACATCGGCATCCTGGGTACGCAACCAGTCGAACAGGCCCCGGGCCGCCGCCGCCTCGATGCCGTTGACGTTCAGACTGATGATTTGCATACATGGCTCCCCCAAAATCGAAAGTGTATGATAACCGAGCCAGCATTTTTTTGTTAAGAAGAGGAACCGGATGCACGAATTTCAGCGCGAGTTCATACGTTTTGCCCTGGACCGAGAGGTCCTGCGTTTTGGTGAGTTTACGCTGAAATCCGGGCGCAAGAGCCCGTACTTCTTCAACGCGGGCCTATTCAATACCGGTGCGGCGCTCAGTCGGCTTGGGCGTTTCTATGCGCAGGCCTTTGTGCACAGCACCGTCGACGACGTCGACGTGATCTTCGGACCCGCCTACAAGGGCATTCCATTGGCAGCCGTGACAGCGGTGGCATTGGCTGATAGTTTTGATCGCAATATGCCATACTGCTTCAACCGCAAGGAAGCCAAGGATCACGGCGAAGGCGGCAGCCTTGTGGGCGCTCCGCTGGAAGGGCGGGTGTTGATTATTGACGATGTGATAACTGCGGGCACGGCAGTGCGGGAAGTCATGCAGATTATCGAGGCAGCCGGTGCGACACCGGCGGCAGTGATGATTGCGCTGGATCGTCAGGAGCGCGGGCAGGGCGAGTTGTCTGCTATCCAGGAGGTCGAACGGGACTATGGCATCCCGGTGATCAGTATCGTTTCACTGGAACAGGTGTTGAGCTTCCTCGAAGAGGATCCTGAACTGCGCCATTATCTGCCAGCGGTGGAGGCCTACCGCGCGGAGTTTGGCATCAAGGCGGGATAGACTTTTCGAGTCGGGGCTCGCCAAGTAATCGGAGTCGTCGGCTCCTTGTAAGAGTTACCGCTTATGCTCAGGTCATTCTGTCTGATCGTGGTTGGTTTTGCCGGGTTCTCCCTGGTAGCCCAGGCCCAACTGTATCGATACCTCGATGAGAACGGTGTAACCGTGCTCGATAGCCGCGTGCCAGCTGAGTACGTGAAGCACGGCTATGAAGTGCTCGACCCCCAGGGGCGGGTCACACAAACAGTGCCGGCCGCACCCAGCCCGGATGAGCTGGAGGAGGCGCGTGCGGCGCGTGCCGAGCAGGAACGACGGCTGCAAGAAGATACCACCTTGTTGCGGCTCTACAGCAGCGTCCCGGATCTCGAGCGGGCCAAGCAGCGACAACTCGACCAGATCGAAAACCTGATCGCTGCTACCCGGACCAACATCTCGGTGCTACGGGTTCAGCGCGAAGAGTTGCAAGGTCGAGCTGCAGCGCAACAGCGAGCCGGGCGCGAGGTGGACGATGTCATCATCCGGGAAATCGCTGAAATCGACGCCGAGACTGAGCGTCTGGAGCGGCTGATCGCTGTCAAGCAGAAGGAAATCAAAGAGGTCGAAGCCAGCTTCGAGATCAGCCGTGCCAGGCTCGAGGAGCTACTGGACAGCTGATCCGGCGCTCATTCCTTTCGGACCGGACCGCTTTCCGGGGGCAGGCGCTCGAATGCAGTCACTGCGTCGCGGAAGGTCTGCGGGATGGGCGAGGGTCGGCGGCTACTCTGGTCGGCATGCACGTAGACGATCTCCCCATTGACCAGCAGTTCTTGCTCGCGATAAATGCCAATCAGAAACTGCATGCTCGAGTTGCCCAGGCGGGCGATCCGTACATGCACATCAAGCATATCGTCGAAACGGGCCGGGGAACGGTATTCCAATAGCGTTCGTACCGCAAAGAAGTCGCTGCCGTTGGCGCCCGTTTCACCGCTGTAGGTCTGCCCCATCGCGCGAAAATACTCGGTGATGCCAACATCGGCGTAAGTCAGGTAATGGCCGTTGAAGACAATCCCCTGCAGGTCGGCCTCGGCCCAACGCACGCGCAGCGCGTGGCTGAAGCGAAATTCCTCGATCTGCATGGCTACATGTCCCGCTTGTTGTTGGTAATCAGCGTACCCACGCCGGTGTCGGTAAAGATCTCCAGCAGGATCGCGTTGGGTACCCGGCCGTCGACGATGATAGCGCTGCTGACGCCGCCCTGGACCGCATCCAGAGCGCAGCGAATTTTCGGCAGCATGCCGCCGTAAATGGTGCCGTCGGCAATCAGCGCGTCGACCTGAGCGGTTGTCAGCCCGGTCAGCACGTTGCCCGCCTTGTCCATCAAGCCGGCGATATTGGTGAGCAGCATCAGCTTTTCGGCCTGCAGCGCTTCGGCGACCTTGCCAGCGACCAGGTCGGCATTGATGTTGTACGACGCGCCGTCGCTGCCAACGCCAATCGGGGCGATCACCGGAATGTAGTCGTCGGACACCAAACGGTTGATCAGCCTGGTATTGACCTCGACGACTTCGCCAACATGGCCTATGTCGATGATTTCCGGCTTGTCCAGGCCAGGGGTATTGCGGCTGACCTTGAGCTTGCGCGCCTTGATCAGGCCGGCGTCTTTCCCGGTCAGGCCGATGGCGCTGCCACCATGTTGATTGATCAGATTGACGATGTCCTTGTTGACCTGGCCGCCGAGCACCATCTCGACGACGTCCATCGTCTGGGTGTCGGTCACGCGCATTCCGTCGATGAACTCGCTCTCGATATTCAGCCGCTTTAGCAGATCGCCAATCTGCGGTCCGCCCCCGTGTACCACAACCGGGTTTATGCCGACCGTCTTCATCAGCACGATGTCACGGGCGAAGCTGTTCTTCAGCTCTTCGCTCTCCATCGCGTTCCCGCCGTACTTGATGACAATGGTCTTTCCGGTGAAGCGCTGGATATAGGGCAGCGCCTCGGTCAATACCCGGGATACCTGGGTGGCAGCGTCACGACTCAACATAGGTCAGGCTTCTCCTTGAGAGATCAGAATATGAGTGGCAAATCAGCAGCCAGGCGAGCCAACTGATCGCGAAATAATTGCTGTATACGCTCCAGCTCCTCCGGCTTGTCCGCCTCAAAGCGCAGGATCAGTACCGGCGTGGTGTTCGAGGCACGAACCAGGCCCCAGCCATGGGGGTAATCAACGCGAATGCCGTCGAGGGTCGAGACTCGGCCATTACCCCAATCGGCCTGCTTCTTCAGAGTGTCGATAAGCTCGAACTTGCGCTTTTCACCGACTTCAATACTGATCTCGGGGGTGGTCAGGCCGGACGGATACTTGGTGAAAATATCCTTCTCGGGGGCGTCTTCCGGCGGGTGGATCGAAATCAGCTCAAGCAACCTGCAGGCGCTATAGAGGCCGTCAGCGAAACCGAACCAGCGCTCCTTGAAGAACACATGACCGCTCATCTCACCGCCCAGTAGCGCGCCGGTCTCAATCATCTTGGCCTTGATCATCGAGTGGCCCGATTTCCACATCACTGGGCGACCGCCCATGCGGCTGATCAGCGCTGGCAGGCGGCGGGTACATTTCACGTCAAAGACGATATCGGCGCCGGGTTGACGAGTCAGGATGTCCTCGGCGAAAAGCATCAGCAAACGATCGGGGTAAATCATCTCCCCCGTACGGGTCACGACGCCCAGGCGATCACCGTCGCCATCAAAGGCGATGCCGATGTCGGCGTTGCTGCGTTTGACCTCAGCAATCAGGTCCTGCAAGTTTTCGAGATGACCCGGGTCCGGGTGGTGATTGGGGAAATTACCGTCCACATCGCAATACAGCGGTATCACTTCACAGCCGAGATCCTCGAGCAGGCCCTGGGCAACCACACCCG
>Ga0105357_10002344_pt1 | contig 10168 bp, 5 predicted proteins | sample GOMGulsemesocosm_4_FD_83660 | JGI IMG/M metagenome (GOLD analysis project Ga0105357, IMG submission 83660) | Methane-oxidizing microbial communities from mesocosms in the Gulf of Mexico - GOM15B Gulf of Mexico | ecosystem: Environmental > Aquatic > Marine > Cold seeps | place: USA: Gulf of...
CAATCGTGACCTATTATTTGCGGATGGCTCTAAATTTGTCGAAAATTGTTTGATTTTTGTCGCATTATGACCAACATTTAGTCCCATATCGGACCTTTATTGAGGATGAAAAGGATGAATCCTCCCCAGATTCGATAAAACCGACCAAAGTAGTCCCTTAAACACAAAAAACCGGCGGGACAAATCAATGTCCAGCCGGTTTGGTATTTTCTATGTGGTTTTAGATCACGCGTGAAGTTCGCTGTAACCGCCGCCTTTTTGGAAACGGGTCAAATGCTGCAGGCACGCCGGAGCAAATGTCTTCGGCAATATTCCAAGTTCCGCAAATCCAGAACATTCACCGCTCAACACGTTATCGGATTTAAGCAGACGGACCTGATCTGTCGTCAGCATTGGCTTACCTGGATAAAGCCCCATAAAGAAGCCCATCATGCTCATCAATCCTTCTGGCATTGGCAGAACGATAGAAGACTGCTTAGTCACTTTTTCAATAATCTCGATGATATCAGAAAGCGCCAAAGCGTCGGGGCCGCCAAATTCCCAGACTTTACCTTGATAGTCCGAGTTTAGGACGATCTTGGCAATGGCCTCCGCCAGATCCTCAACGGAGACAGGCTGCATCAGGTTTTTACCGCCATCCAGAAGCGGCATGACTGGTGAGATGCTGCTAAGGGCCGCAAATTTGTTTGTAAAATTATCATCTGCGCCAAACACAACAGAAGGACGAATGATTGTCGCACCTTCGAAAGCTGCCAAAACAGCAGTTTCACCAACAGCTTTTGTATGCGCGTATTTTGAGGCGCTTTTCGCATCAGCGCCGAGCGCCGACATATGAACCAGTTGCGAGGCCCCCGCAGCTTTCGCGGCAGCGGCAACACGCGCCGCGCCATCTTCATGCACTGCGTTAAATTTCTGGGCGCCCGCCTCATACAAAAGACCAACCAGATTAATAACAATGTCAGCCCCGGCAACGGCGCGCTCTACTGATGCCTGATTTCGAATGTTTGCCTGAACGCCAACAACCTGACCCACATTTCCTTGCGTCATAAGCCTTGCAGCTTTTTCAGTATCGCGAACGGCTAAGCGGATCTGGTGCCCTTCAGCAGCTAACCGGCCAACAAGATGGTGCCCAATAAAACCGGAGCCGCCAAAGATGGTAATCAGACGTGTGGACATTTTCTAAACCCTCTCTTTTGCAAAGAAACCGCTATCTGTTTGCGGTACATGTGCTTTTGATACAGCTATTTAGCGGGATCTGAGGCCCACGCCAAGATAAAAGCACAGTAAATGGTAAAAGTTTCTAAAAGTTTGTTGACATGCAACGCTGCAGTTTATATCAGAAGGCCTCGTTAAGTTGCCCAGATGGCGGAATTGGTAGACGCGCTAGCTTCAGGTGCTAGTTTCTGTATGGAAGTGGAGGTTCGAGTCCTCTTCTGGGCACCAACTTACCCTTAAGTCATTGATAATCGATAAGTTATTGTTTAATAACGACAATGCCTCACCTAACTGGTATACAAAGGTGGTAACATTGCTTTATCGATTGGTGCGGCCCATGCGGCGAAATGATTCATCCATACCCTATTTCCAACAACGAATTTCCCAAGATGTTCTTACCAAAGCCAGAGGGACAACTCTTAGCCTTCCTGCCGTTGCTCAACTTGCCATTTCGTCAATTGAAAAACCCATGATCGAACATTAATGATCGTTAACGCACATAATTGATTTGCACTACAAATTTCTGAGCGGGTATATATAAGTACGCCTTCGCGCCATATCCCCCTTGCCCTCCATCCAAGTTCATTTTTGTTACCCTGTATGGGCCCGCATGAATGACCTGAGATCGACATAACTCTTTCTATGCGCCTGTCTCTGGTCATAATACTGGCAAGAAGCACACTGACGCCTATTACAATGGACCAAAAACGCATCGCTTGCAAAAGAGCTTCAAATTGTACGTTGAAGCTGTTGGGGCGCGATTGGATGTTTCCTAAATCAGTGTTTCTCCTTCGTGCGCATACTGGAAAATCTACGACCCCGCGAACACCCGCTGTTTGATTAGCGCGATGATTTCGGACGCGGCGGCGTTGGATTTACTACTGTTCTCAAAAGATAATTTCAAGGCTTGACCGACCAGCGACAAGATTTCGATATCTTGTGTAACTTTCGATCCCACGATAACCGATAAGATATCCATCAATATGTTACATAGCTCACTGATATGATGAAAATCTGTTTGCTCCAGTTTTTGTGCGAAAGAATGCACCAGTGGATTAAGCTGGCTTAAAGTCGGGCCCGCCTCTTCGGGATTGGCTACAACTTCATTGATAAGGCTTTGAATAATCTCGCCGTCAAGGGTCGCGCTGCGGTTAGATATATCCCGGCTTGCTTCCTGTATCAGTTTAGTGATCCGTGTGTTGGATTCCAAAAAACCATCGGCTTTCATACGAAGAGCATTGGGAACGCTTATCAAACTGTCCCGAGCGGCATCTGTTCGTTCCGCGCTGTGACGATTGGGTCCTATATAGTTTGCATTTACAACATATAAAAGGTCACGGTTGAGTAATGCGGTCATCCGTCTATTTATGTCGTTAACTGATAGAGGTTTTATCACTACGTCATCTGCACCGACGTTTATGGCGTTACGGGCGAGTTCCGAGCGGGCGTCAGAAATTAAAGTAATAATGGGTAGGAATATGTTTTTTCCATGCTTCCCTGATCGTACCGCTTTGATAAAATCAACAGTGTCTTCATCTAAGAATATGTCATCGATGACGACAACATCACAATGGTCGACTGTTATTATTTTGAGAGCCTCATCAAAGTTTTGACGCACTGTTTTAATATGATTAAATCCGGCGTTTTCAAACAGATGACGAACAGTGTCATTTGGACTCAAAATCAAAATATTAACTGATGCCTTTGACGCATTTAGGATTTTTGTAACCATATTATTCACCGCCAAACACATCGATGAAGGAAGAGTAGAAGAATACTGTTAAAGTAATAATATGAATCCGAATTTCAAATTTTATCTGACTAAATGAATTAAGTCGTCGAACTAAATATCTTCAAAAATATTCACCATTGATATTTTCCACCGCATATTCTTGAAATAAAATCGACAAGAAACCTGCGCCCCCTGCATCCTGCCTTTTCATAAGTAACAGCATATCTTCAAAGCATATGGGTGGAAGGCTGAACTTGAAGGTCGGATACTTTACACAATTCAGGTTCATTCACATGACACCAATGGGAAAAGCAATATCAGAAAATCGCGACCTTAAAGGCAGATACCACAACTAATTTAATTGGCTAGCACAAGCAAATTTTACAGCTTAGAAAGAAGCACTTCTTTTTTCTTGTTGTAGTCATTTTGCGTTATCAAGCCTTCATCTAATAATCCTTTTAATTCCTGCAGTTTTGTAACAAATGTATCATTGCTACCTGTAGGAGTTAGGGCCGATTTGTCATGCGTTTCAGCAATCTCCATAGCGGCAGAAATATTTATTGGTTTACCGTTTTCAGCAAACAGATAGCACCGCTTACTGTTAGATTGTATTTTGCAAGAGTTTAGTGTGCTTGAACCCCGTTAAGCTCGCTATTAAGTGGCTTAAAGTAAAGCGGTTTTATAGTAGCAGTATTAAGTTACCGATTAGGCTTTCCCTAATTCTAATGGGATAATTAGCAATCAAAAATCTATTCAAAATCAGATACAATTGAGCTTACGAGCTCATATTTTTCAATTAACCTGGCCAAGGTCCCATTTTCATAAACTTTCTTCAATCCAGCATCAAATTTGTCGGCAAGCATCTGCCCGCGCTCATCCTTTCTAAACGGAAGATACAGATCATTTGTAAACAGGGTTTTGGAAACAATATTTTCCGGTTTCTCATCCATTTTCTTAAATGCGAATATAACATCTTGCAGGTCATCAGCATGAAAACTTATACGTCCTCGTTGCAGCATTTTTATGGCTTGGGGAATATCGTTCACAGTTTCGAGGTTAATTTTGGGTGGTAACCATGCCGAGAAGTCATACCCCCTAATTATCCCAACTTGTCCCGTAATATCTTCAACAGTATTAAAAGTAGAGTCCTTTAAATATACTAGACCATATGAAGAATAACCCAGTCGTGATTTTGGGTAGGTGAATTTCATACTCCTTTCCGGAGTCTTAAAAACAGCTACTGCGCCATCAATACGTTTGAATTCCAATTCACGTAAACATCTAGCGAATGGAGCGTGCATGTATTCCAAATTCATACCTTCAGATTTAAACACCGCTCTAATTAAATCCCAGTAATAACCTGACCCATCGGCATCAGACAAACTAGGCCGATCCAATGAACAGAGCACAACTGCCTCCGCCTTAACATTTGAAGAAGAAACTGCAATAAAAAATATCAAAATCGATCTCATAAATACCATCATATTAATAACCTCATAATATTAGAATCGATTGACAGACTAGGATGTGGTATTCTGTGAAGTCTCACGTTTGGCTGTTCACAAGTATCCCACGCGTACAGTTTAATAAACAGAAGCCATAATTTGGCATCACCCCTTTGTTCAACCTCTCTATACCATTGCACTTCATAAGTTATAACTAATTAAACAAACACAGGACAGGTTATGAGGATATTGAAAAATGTATTGGACTAATAGCAAAGGATGGGAGAAATCCTCAAAACCGCACTGAACCTAGGCTTACCATTCCAATGTCAGCTTATGGGAACGATAGCGGACATTAATATTATTTCAGCCTATCGTCCGCTATTGACCCACAGCAGAAATTAGATTTACCTGAGATATCTAATGTGAAAACCCATTCAAGATACCGTACGCTTTTTTGACAGTTGTTCTACTGAGGCTACCAAAATGCTCAAGGCTTCCCGCTGTTCGTCGGCAGACATGGAATTAACATCCACATCAAGTTGGAAGTGCGGTAATTTCGCTCGTATTGGTTTTTGAACACCAATTAGATTTTCATGAAAATCCAGAACTTGATACGTGGACACCGGTTTGGCTATACCTTTTACGACTATCTTCTCGAGCTCTCTACAGTGCATTACATCTTTAACATGAATGTAGGTTTCATATGAAATAAGGATTTCATTAGGTACACATGCAGTTTCAAGCCGAGACGCAAGATTTACGCCGCCGCCGATGATTGTGTAATCCATCCGATCTTCGCTACCGAAATTACCTACCGTACATAAACCTGTATTAATCCCCATCCGACATTGCAGCGGTTCCTCAATACCAGATTCATTCCAAATTTTTCCCAATTCAATCATCCGCTTGCGCATAGCAACTGCCATCGAGACACAAGCAATCGCATCTTCTTTGACACCCAATGTTTCTGGATCGCCGAAAAATATAACAATGGCATCACCGATGTATTTATCAATCGTCGCCCCGTGATCAAGCGCAATCCGAGACATTTCCGTCAGGTACTGGTTGAGTAAATGCGTCAAGTCTTCAGATTCCATCTTTTCTGTTGTGCTTGTAAAGCCAACCAGATCGGAGAAAAATACAGTAAGCCTCTTACGCTGTGAGGTTAGCTTGACTTCCTGCTTGCCGGTAAATATTGAATCGTAAATTTGTGGAGACAGATATTTCGCAAGCTGATTGGACAATTGTTCCAATGTATTTGACTTGGCGGTTAGTTCCTCTTCACGTTGTTTAAGGTCAGTTATATCTGAGTAAATAGCAACGGTTCCTCCGTCTCCCGTTTTGCGTTCTGTAATAAGAACCCATCGGCCATCACTACGCCGCTGAAGATAAGGGGCACCGGGGTTACGATGTCGCGCCAAACGTTTTTCAATCCACTCGTCCACATGGCCTTCCGCGTCAGTAACAAACCCTCCTTCGGCAGCCCTTCGAATAATAAATTCGAATTTAACGCCCGGTTCGATTTTTATGTCGGCATTCGGATAAAGCAGCTCCTTATACCTGTTATTGCAAATAACCAGCCGATCATCAGGGTCATAGAAAGCGAAACCCTCTGAGGAATTTTCAATAGCATCCACCAATCGTCGCTGTGCCTCTTCAACATCGCGTAAGTTACTTTCTTCTACTTCAATTGCTGTATCCCGAAAGCCTGTTAACGCTTCGGACATACGGGTGATTTCATCGTTGCCACGAGGTACAGGTAACGGCGCGTGCAAGTCACCTGCAGCAATGGCCAGCATACTGTCACTAAGGGCAGTTAAGCGAACGATTAGGCTACGCCCAACATAAAGCCAAACAATAAGGAACGAACTTAAGAGGCTGAGTACCACAATAGCGATCATTATATTGATGTTTAACTTTTGAACAATTGCGGATTGAGAGCTGGCTTCTTCCATTTTTTTTCTAGAGGCATCAACTAAGAAATTTATCTTTCTTGAGAGAAATATTGACTTGCGTATGTTTATTTTCAGTAACTCTTCCGCCTTAGCTATGACGGAGAGTTCCTGTTTTCTTAATTGTGGTAAGCTTGTGAGCCCTACCGTTAGTTTATTAAATTTAGTTAGCTGTTTCTCCATGCGCCTTTTTGCACGCTTAGGCAGGTTTTTCGAAATTTCGGATAAGTCTTTAAGTGATTTCTTAAGAGGAAAAATCAGAACATCAATATTTTCAGCTGAATGAGAAGTGGTGGTTCTTAGCAGGTTATTGTGAAGGGCATCTATCCGTACCGCGGCTTTTTGTTGCGGCACTAACGTGACAATTGATTGTGCAAGTTCATACTGCAGTTCTGAGTTTTTGAATAAAAACCCTGCTGCTTTACCTTCTCTATTCCACTCTACCATCTGCGCACCCAAAATACGTACTCCCGGAGATAAAGTACGTTGGGCAACGCTATTTGCCTGACCTAACTCTCGGATTCGCTTATTTCTGCGGGAAACAATAACCAACCTGTTTTTCACTAGCTTATCTAGGCTTAACAGGTTTTGAGTTAGCTCACCGACCAAATCAGCGACAACCTCAGCTGCAAATTCTTCAGAATGAGTATTATAATCTCTATCGCCTCGGAGTAGAGGTGCCAGCTTCTCAATTTGAGTAGATATTTCAGAAGAAACCTCGGATCTTGCACTTTCAGTTTCAACCGCAAGCAGCGTAGGCGCCGCACGAACGACCCTTTCCACACGTTGAGACAGCTCCAACCATGACAATGCTTCGGGTACACGTTGCTCTGTGATTTCTTTTAGAGCGCCGCCAACTTGAGATAGGGAATAATACCCGGAAGCCGCAGCAACCAGAGAAAACATACAAACTCCCAAAAACGCCAATAACAAACGGCCACGCACACCCATATTCATTGATCCGGCGGTTTTACTCATTTTGAACAATCATTAGTATTTTGGTCGACGACATCGGAGCTGCGCACTATTTGTCTAAAACGTAACTTTCTTCCTCGAACACATACCAAACAAAGCCGCTGATACCTGTCACATCCCCCTTTTTATCAAAACCAATTTCGCCTAGAACAGTGTCAAATTTTCCACTCTTCAAAGCTGAAACAACAGCATCAGTCTTCGTGGTTTTTGCCCGCTCAACGGCCTGCGCCCAAGCTTGAACTGCACCATAGGCGTACAAAGTATATCCATCTGGCTCATAGGCATCTTCATCACGAATAACAGCAACTACATCTTTAGCTTCTGGATTTAATCGCATATCCGGCCCAAAAGTAAACTTGGCGCCGATACCTGCTTTCCCGGAAATTGTAATAAAATCCAGATTAACGAGTGAATCGCCCGCAAGGAGTTGTAGGTTGGGTAACTTCGTTTTTGCCTGCCGAATAATTATGCCGATGTCACCCTGATAGCCGCCTATATAAACGACATCGGCATTAACTTCGACGAGTTTATTAACGACTGATTGATAGTCATCTTGTTCAGGCTTAAAACTATCAAAAAGAACTTCAGTGACCCCTCGCTTGTTAAGTTGTTGCTTGGCAAACTCAGCTATTCCCAAACCAAAAGCTTGACCATCATGAAGAATAACAATATTTCCATTCTTGTTATTGTCAGCAAGGTAATCTCCAGCAACTAGTCCTTGTTCGTCGTCCCGACCAATTACACGAAATACGGTCGAAATTCCGGCGTCTGTTATTCTGGGATTTGTTGACGACGGCGAAATCATAATAATTCCAGCATCTTCATAAATTTTGCCAACAGCCAGAGAAGCTCCTGAACATGCATGACCGACCACAAAAACAACTCCCTCGCTTACTAGTTGTTTGGCTGCGGCCTTCGCTTGTTTAGGTTCACAGGCATCATCAACTGACGTAATGACGATTTCTTGGCCAAGTAAGCCACCATTTGAATTAATGTCAAAAATAGCCCTTTGAGCCCCGATTTCCTGCATTTCTCCTACATTTAGAGTGCTACCGCTTAAAGGCCCAGCAATGCCAATTTTGATTTCAGATTGTGCGATGGTTGCAGTGAAAATTGTGGAAGTAATAATGCCAGCTACACAATAAAAAGAAGTAAAAATATTCAAAGCGGTTCCTCCAAAGATGTTAATTGGAATTTTCTTTATTCAATATATTATTAAATTCTTTTTGAGTTAAAGCTTATTCATTGTCAAGCAGAATAGATTTAATCTAAAAACAAATATAAAGAGCAAGAATTGAACCTAAATTTGTAGCTCAAAGAAACGCGAACACTATTGATTTTACTCACTCAACTTACAACCCATATATGTTTCTGCTATCTTGAGATGAGTTGATAAAAAACCTTAAGATAAATATTTAGACTTCGTGAAAGACTTTCATCAAAAATTAGCAAAATTAATACACTAAATTAGGGATAGTACGCAGGATCAATTGATTAAGAGGTGATGTTTCCGACTTCGCTATCGACGACAATGTGCCTCGGTCGGTGCCTAGCGTCTGCACGTGCGCCTTAAATATGGCCAATGACAATAGCTCGACAAATGTCCGTTTTTGGCACATAACGGAACAAGGAACAGCCTCCACTCGCGGTGTGTAAACATCTGCGGTCGCAGGGAAAGCATACTGTATGATCTGGTCACGTCTGTTCGGTCAAACCTACTAACTCAAGTTTTGACATATACAGGTTAAGGCTTAGGGCTAGAGCTCAATTGAAAGAACAGTCCTAACTAATCAGTTTTTTGTAGCGACTTTACGAGAGGATATATGTTTGTGCGTTCTTGCAATTCATGCCCCTCTGTCCCCGTCCAAGTTCATTTTTATTACCCTGTATAGGGCAGCATGAATGCCCACCCTGCGGATTGATACTTCTTGGCTTTTATGGCTGTCACTTGTGAGAATGATGGTTGTGTCGCCCTGTTCTTCGCAGCCATTGAATTAAGTCTTCAGATCTGCGCTCATAAAGCCTCCCATGATTTGGAACATTTCAGCTCAAGCAAACAGCGGGTTTCATCGTCGCTTTCAATTCGTTCAAATAATTAGACATGTTGAGGCTTCCATTGTCGGTTGGCGGCAAGTATTTCGGCTAATTGTTTCTCCGTGAAAGGTTTTGTAAGAACGTCATTCATCCCGGCTTCTTTAAACTGGGCGTGACGCTCGGCGAATGCTTCCGCGGTTAATCCAACAATTGAGATATTTTTACCTATTGCTGTTTTTCTAATCTCTTTTGCGGCTTCAATTCCGTTCATTTCTGGCATATGAATATCCATGAGGATTAAGTCTGCCCAACCCTCCTTTGCAGCCTCAACGGCTAATTTACCATTTTTCACATGTTTCACCGAATGGCCAAATTTTTCCAAGAAAGCCTTGGCAATAATTGCGTTCACTTCATTGTCTTCCGCAAGTAAAACGTTGAAGGGGGAAATTTCTTGAAGAGGCGTACCTGTGCTTTCAATGGGAGCAACATGTACATCCCCATCTTTAGCGGCTTCAAACGGGATGTGGAGATCAAATTTCGTGCCTGTACCAGTTTTGCTATCGACTTTGATAACGCCTCCCATTAACTCGGTGAGCTGTTCGACAATGGACAATCCCAATCCAGTTCCCCCATATTTTCGGGTGGTCGAGCTATCTTCCTGCGTAAAAGACTCAAAAATAACTTCAAGCCGGTCTTGAGAGATTCCAATACCAGTGTCCTCAACAGACATGTGTATCAAATGTTCTTTTGCATGTTGCACCAAGCTGCCTGTATCGCCCACATTTTCTGCTGTTTCGATTGTCAGGATAATC
>Ga0105357_10002350_pt1 | contig 10151 bp, 7 predicted proteins | sample GOMGulsemesocosm_4_FD_83660 | JGI IMG/M metagenome (GOLD analysis project Ga0105357, IMG submission 83660) | Methane-oxidizing microbial communities from mesocosms in the Gulf of Mexico - GOM15B Gulf of Mexico | ecosystem: Environmental > Aquatic > Marine > Cold seeps | place: USA: Gulf of...
CACTTGTGACTCTTGGGCTCAAAGACACTGCGGATGAAAATAGCCGAGCAGCGGATAAAGGTTGTAATAAATCATGGCTACAAGCTTTTAAATACTGACTTTTTTTCACGTGTGCCTGTTCTGCTTTAGCTTGTGCTTGTGCTAATTCAAAGTTGGCTTGTGCAAGCTCCATATTCGCTTGTTCTAGCTCAGCAGTGCGAAAGCGAACTCTTGTTTCGAGGTCAGTATTTTCATCTTTGAGTACTTTTTCAGTTTGACGGTATTTAGTGATATCAGAAAATATCATCACAAAACCGCCACCAGGTATTGGATTACCTTCTATATGAATGTTCTTGCCATTTTTAAGCTTATATTCAGAGTTATGGCGACTGCCTGCTTGGATAAATTGAATACGCTTCTCTACTTGTAGGGCAATATCTTTAAAAAAGTAGCCTTGTTGGCTAAGGTTAAAGTGAATTAATTGACTAATAGGGCAACCAATATAAATAAAGTTATCGGGATAATTAAAAATATCTAAGTACTGCTTATTCCAAGCAACTAATTTTAGCTCGCTATCAATAACCGAGATTCCCTCACTAACATTTTCTATAGCACTTTGTAGCACGGTGCGGCTAAATTCTAATTGTTGAGTGGAATTATCTTCTACGAGTTTAGCCACTTGATCAAAAGCCATACCCTGACCACTGATTGCAAATGAGGTGACTAGCTTTGCGGAAGCTGAACCTAATACTCGAGCAAGGGTGTTTTCTGCATGAAATAATATTGCCTCATTAAATTTCTTGTTGCTTTTACTATTGTCAGAACCCTTAAATTGTTGAAAGCATTGTTGGGCTTTTTCTTGGCCAATAAAGCGGGCGACTAAAAACTCCAATTCAACAATATCGACTTTAGGCTGAATAGGTAAACTCCATTGTGTTTTTATCCTATCTTTATAGAAAAATTTACTCTGCATTTGCTCTCTAATGCTTTGCCTTGTTAATAAGGAAACCAACCAAAGAGAGATAATGTTGACGAGTAGCCCTATTAACGTGATAACCGTAGTCTTAGGTAAATCACTTTCTGTAAGGGGATGGTTATAAATTCCTAATTGTGGCAATAAGTTAAATAGTGCCCAAATAATAAAACCACTGCTTATGCCTACAAGCACACCAGCAAGTGTCGCTTTACGCCAATAAAATGCAACAAATAAGGCAGGTCCTATTTGGGCTATAGCACCAAAGGCCACTTCGCCTAATGAAGATAAAGTATCAGGAGGCGACAATAACAATAGACCGTAACTTAAAAAGATAACAAACAATACTAACGCTTTACGAATGAGTAAAAGTTGAGATTGAAAGTGGTTAAAATCATGTCGCTGTTGGGATGAAAACTTAAACATTAATGGGAAAACAATTTCATTGCTAAGCATGGTGCTTAAAGCGATGGTTGAAACAATTACCATTGAACTTGCTGCCGAGACAGCGCCTAAAAAGGCAAATAAAGATAACCACACTTGGCCATTAAAAGCGGGTAAGAAAAGTACATAGGCATCAGCCTCGAGAGAGTTACCATAATTCAAATTACCCGCTAACCCAAGTGGACCTGCAAAAAAAGCAAATATAAGTACATAAACAGGAAGAAGCCACCGTGCCATAGAACTTAACTTTTGCTCTTTTATTTCAACAAACATAACCTGAAATTGCCTTGGTAAACATAAAAAAGCGGACATCACGATAATCAACATTCCGAACATACCAACAAGGCTGGTAAATTCAAATTGCTTCTCAATATTCATTTGATCTTTTGAAAGCTGCCAAATATCCATTGGAGAATCGTAAATAACAAAACAAACAAATAATCCCACGAAAAGAAATGCTATTAGTTTTACCAGAGATTCGAAAGCAATAGCGATCATTACGCCGGGATGACGTTCGGTTATGTCGATAGTACGAACACCAAAAATAATGGTGAAAACGGCAAGGATGATACTGACAATTAATCCTAATTGCCAAATAGGTAAATCTTGAGTTTCTTGTAAAATTTGATAGGAATAAATAATCGCTTTTAGCTGTAAGGCAATATAAGGCATGGTGCCTATTAATACTACCAAAGTAATAATGACAGCTAAATTTTGAGATTTACCAAAACGCGCCGATAGTAAGTCGGCAATAGAGGTTATTTTAAGTTGTAAGCTGGTTTTTATAATTCGCTGAATAAATGGCCAAGCAAAAACAAATAATAAAATAGGTGCTAAATAAACAGAAATATAGGTGAAAGAGTGGTTGGCTGCTTGCGCAGTCGTACCTAAAAATCCCCATGAAGTACAATACACACCTAAAGATAAAGCATAAATAATAATGTGCTGTTTGGCTTTAAGTTTATTTCTATATTTACCGCCTAGGTAAGCGATAAGAAATAACAAGCCTATATAACCAATACTAACACTCACCAATAACCAATTCGAAAACATACTTATTCCACAGTACTAAATACTCATAGTAAATTTATCACAATTTAAAGACAGAAAATGCCTATATCTCTACAACTTAAGTACTAGTACTTTCCATTTGAAAGGTTTACGACCAAAGGACTAAGTACTAGGTGCTAAGTCTTATTGCCGATTGTTACATTTTTGTACTGTTCTATTATGTTTTTGGAAACAGAGAATAAACAAATACAAAAATAAACATAAATACATACAACAGGGGATACAGCAATGTTTAACAAGAAGTCTAAAAAATTATTACTCGCATCAAGCTTACTGGTTGCTGCTAGCACTGCTAGTGCAGGTTATGACATTAAATTATCAGAAGAAGACAAAATCTCTTTTGGTGGTTACATCAAAGTAGATGCTCGCTATGTTGACGGTGATGTTGGTTATCGACCGTTTTGGATTGGTACAGGCGCTAAGCTTGATGAAAGTGCTTCGCAAATAAATCTTTTTGCCAATGAAACTCGCTTCAACATGAAATATACCCATGGCGACGTGATGGGCTTCATTGAAATGGATTTCTGGGGCGGAGAAGGTAATGAAATTGTTTCAAACTCTGCTCATCCTCGTCTTCGTCATGCCTTTATTAAATATAAAGACGTGCTAGCAGGACAGACTTGGTCAACGTTTATGAATACAAGTGCAATTCCTGAATCTGCTGATTTTGCAGGCGCAACAACTGGTTTAGTTTTTATACGTCAAGGTCAAGTTCGTTACACCATGGGTAACTTTCAAGTATCACTTGAAAACCCTGAAACGTGGGGTGGCGATACTGCAAATGACAGCGTACCAGATGTGGTTGCGCGCTATAACTTAAAAGGCGATTGGGGTAGCGTTTCATTCTCAGCTCTTGGCCGTCAGTTAAATACTAACTTAGGCAATAGCGAAACGGCAATTGCTGGTTCAATCGCAGGTCGCATTAAAACGTTTGGAAAAGATGACTTTAGATTTCAACTTCACCAAGGTGAGTTAGGTCGTTATGTTGGTGTTGCTTTTTCCCAAGATGTTGTGGGTGAAGAAGTTGAAGAAACGACTGCTTATCTTGCTGCGTATCGTCATTATTGGACTGAAACTTTGAGAAGCACTGTACTTTATGGCCGAGCTGAAGCCGATGTTTCCGGTGCTGATCGTAGCCAGTGGAGTGTTAACTTATTTCAAAACTTAACTAAGCAATTAGCGGTAGGTATTGAAGTAGGTAATTTCGAGATGAAAGACAAAGATGCTGATTCAAATTACGCACAACTTTCATTGAAATACGTACTTTAGTTTTTTGTAAAAACTTTGCCGACGTAACAGTTCCCATTTTGTTGTTACGTTTTTGGAGGGGGACCTTCCCCCTCCTTTTTTCTAACGCATACATTATTTTTATCAATTTAGGAGTGTGAGTATGACTGAGTCAATACTCAAAGTAGAGCATATTTCATTAGCGTTTGGTGGCGTAAAAGCACTAACCGACGTTAGTTTTGAAGTTCCCCGAGGCTCCGTATTTTCAATTATCGGACCTAACGGTGCTGGTAAAACCTCCATGCTAAACTGTATTTCCGGACGTTATCAACCTAATTCTGGAAACGTAATTTTCAATGAAAAAAATGTCACTAATCTACGTCCAAATGACAGAGCAGATCTTGGTATGGGACGAACCTTTCAAAATTTAGCCTTGTTTGGTCACATGTCGGTTTTAGACAATATCATGGTTGGCCGACATCATTTACTGAAGAACAACTGGTTAACAGGACCTTTATATTGGGCGTCACCTGCACAAAAAGAAGAGCTTGCCCATCGTCGATATTGTGAAGAAATCATCGACTTTTTAGAAATTTCTCATATCAGAAAATCTGTAGCTGGCACCTTATCTTATGGTTTACGTAAGCGTGTTGAGTTAGCGCGTGCAATGGCATTAAAGCCCGAATTAATTCTTCTTGATGAGCCTATGGCAGGTATGAATCTAGAAGAAAAAGAAGATATGGCGCGCTATATTCTCGATTTAAATGAAGAATTTGGCATTACCGTGGTGATGATTGAACATGATATGGGCGTAGTTATGGATATTTCACACCAAGTAATGGTGCTTGATTTTGGTAAGAAGCTAATGTCAGGTTTACCCGATGAAGTTATGGCTGACCCACATGTTAAACGTGCTTACCTTGGTATAGAAGATGATGAAGATGAAGCCATTAATACCAATGAAGAGAGGGAGGCTAGCTAATGTCAAACGTACTAGCAGTTAAAGAAAATTATGATATGGGTGAGCTCGATACTTTTCCTAAAATTTTACGTCATAACGCTAAAAACTGGCCAAATGAAATCGCCATGCGTGAGAAAGAATTTGGTATTTGGAATGAGTTTTGTTGGAAAGATTATCATGATCGCGTTAAGTGGTTATCGCTAGCGCTAAGAAAGTTAGGTGTTAAGCCTAAGGATGCAATTGCTTTATTAGGTGATAATAGACCTGAGTGGGTTTGGGGCGAAATAGCAGCGCATGCTATGGGTTGTTATTCTATCGGTATTTTCCAAGACTCATTACATGAAGAGGTCGTTTATTTACTGAATAAAAGTAATGCCACTGTTGTTATTGCTGAAGATGAAGAACAGTGCGATAAATTACTTGAATTGGGTGATGAAATTTCTGATGTGAAAATTATTGTTTATTGTGATCCGCGTGGCATGCGTAAATATGACGATAAGCGCCTTGTTAGCATTGAAGATATATACAAACAAGGACAAGAGATAGATAGAATATCACCAGAATTGTACGATCTTTATGTTGATTCAACCTGTGCCGATGATACAGCCATTTATTGTACTACTTCTGGCACAACCTCTAAGCCGAAAATTGCCTTTCTAGGTGGTGGTAATTTTGTTAAGCACTGTAGTTCATATTTACGTGCTGATCCTCGCCAGCCTGGTGATAATTATGTGTCAGTTTTACCTTTGCCATGGATTATGGAGCAAGTTTATGCTGTTGGCCAAGCGCTAATTTCACGTCAAATAGTAAACTTTGTTGAAGAGCAAGAAACATTAATGGCTGATTTACGTGAAATTGGTCCAACTTTTGTACTATTAGCTCCTCGTGTTTGGGAAGGGATTTTAGCTGATGTAAAAGCCCGCATGATGGACTCAACCCCACTTAAACAAAAAATGTTTAATTATGCCTTTTCTCTTGCTGAAAAAGCACAAGCAGAGGGTAAACGTTCAGGGTTTGCAGATTTTTTATTGATGAAGGCCTTAAAAGATAGATTAGGTTTCACTAATTTAAAATCAGCGGCAACAGGTGGGGCAGCAATGGGGCCTGATACATTTAGGTTCTTCCAAACCATCGGTGTACCGCTACGTCAACTTTACGGACAAACTGAGTTATGTGGTGCTTACACAGTCCACAAAGAAAATGATGTTGATTACGACAGTGTTGGCGTTGCTTTTGATACTGCTGAAGTGAAAGTTATTAATACTGATAAAGAAGGTGTTGGTGAGGTTATCGCTAGAACGGTTGGTATGTTTACTGGCTATTTAGATAATCAAAAAGCGTACGATGAAGATGTTATAGATGGGTGGATGCATACTGGTGATGCCGGTTATTTCAAACCATCAGGACATTTGGTCATTATTGATCGAATTAAAGATCTAGCTAAAACCAGTTGTGGTGTGCAGTACTCACCACAGTACATTGAAAACAAACTGAAATTCTCATCATTTATAGGTGAAGCGGTTATCTTAGGTAAAGACAAACCCTATTTGAGTGCCATTATTTGTATCCGTTTCTCTATTGTTTCTAAATGGGCAGAACAACAAGGTTTAGGTTTTACTAACTACACTAGTCTTTCAGCTTTACCCGAGGTTTATCAAAAGCTCACTGAAGAAGTGGAAAAAGTTAATGCGTCATTACCTGAAGCACAAAAAATCAATAAGTTTATTTTGCTATATAAAGAGCTAGATGCAGATGACGGCGAATTAACGCGGACGCGTAAAGTACGACGTACTGTTATTGCTGACAAATATGGTGACATTATTGATTCTATTTATGACAACAAAGAGACGGTTGATATCGATACCGTGATCACTTTCCAAGATGGTGGCAGTTCACGTATTCAAACGACACTTAAGGTGGCTACGGTAATTGAAAATGATGGTAGTGCTGTTTCATCAACAAATAGTCAAACTCAAAGGAAAGCATCATGAATTTTGAACTCTTAACTCAATTAATCGTCAATGGCCTCATTGTTGGCCTGTTGTACGGTGTTATAGGTATGTGTTTTGTGTTGGTTTATAAATCAACACAAATTGTTAACTTCGCTCAAGGTGAGTTTTTGCTTATTGGCGCTTGGGTATGTTGGGCTTCGTTGATTTACTTAGAGTTGCCATTTTTTGTAGGATTTTTATTATCACTTGTATTTATGGCTGGTTTTGGTGTGCTGTTACAAATGATAGTACTACGTCCCATGATTGGTGAACCGATTATCTCGGTGATCATGGTAACTATCGGACTATCGATATTTTTCCAAGCATTAATGAAATGGATATTTGGTGTTTCACCACAAAGCTACCCTCAAGTGTTTGAAACTCAATCAATAAACATCTTGGGACTCAACATCGAAATGGCATATTTGATGAGTACGATAATAGCCTTAATTATCATGGTAGCGTTCTATTTATTCTTCAAACACTCTAAGCATGGCTTAGCGATGAGGGCTACGGCTTTTGATCAACAAGCGTCTCAAAGTTTGGGTGTATCTGTAAAACATGTTTTTGCGATGAGCTGGGGTATTGCTGCAACAGTTTCTGCAACCGCAGGGATAGTTATTGGCATGGTTAATGGTGTTTCAGATTCACTTTCTATTATGGGTATCAAAGTATTCCCAGCTGTTATTTTAGGCGGATTAGACTCAATTGTTGGAGCAATTGTTGGCGGTCTCATCATAGGTGTATTGGAAAATGTAGCTGAGTTTTTTGATAGTCAATATTTACACGTTGGTAATATGTACGATATCGCGCCATTTTATGTGTTGTTAATTATTCTTTGGTTCAAACCTTACGGTTTATTTGGTACCAGAGACATTGAGCGTATTTAAGCGCAACTTAACTGACAAAAGCTAACAAAGACAAACAAAAAATTAGCAATTATTTAGGAGTAACTTATGTCGAGTTTAACTATGCGCCCGTGCGGAGATTTTCGCACTAGCTATAAACAAGATAATACAATTTTTGAAACGAAGACCATCCGTTGGGTGACTATTTTTACCATTATCGCGTTGTGTTTCGCACCGCTACTGGTTGATGCTTACTTTATTACCTTATTAATCCAAATTTCATATTTGGGTATTGCTGCATTAGGATTGAATATTTTAGTGGGCTACACCGGGCAGATATCGTTAGGGCATGGTGCTTTCTTTGGTTTCGGCGCGTTTGCCTCTGCCTGGTTAAATACAAGTTTTCATATACCTGTATTTTTATGTATTCCTTTAGCTGGCTTCTTAACCATGGGTGTTGGCATGATGTTTGGTGCGCCAGCCGCTAGAATCAAAGGTTTATATTTGGCGATAGCTACCCTAGCTTCGCAATTTATTATCGAAGATTTCTTCGCCCGTGCAGATTGGTTCTCAGGTGGTTCATCAGGTTCAATGGCTGAGCCGATTAGTCTATTTGGTTTTGCTTTTGATACCGATGAAAGTTTTTACTATGTAGCGTTGTTCTCGCTAGTATTTATGTTTATCTGGGGCTGTAATTTAATGCGTAGCCGTGATGGACGTGCTTTTGTTGCCGTACGTGATCATTACTTATCCGCTGAAATTATGGGCGTAAAGTTAAATAAATATCGTCTACTTTCATTTGGTATTTCTTCTTTTTATGCTGGTATTGGCGGTGCGTTATATGCTCACTATTTAGGTTATGTATCTGCTGAAGGTTTCACCATTATGATGTCTATTCAATTCTTAGCGATGATTATTATTGGCGGCTTAGGATCGATAAAAGGTACGTTGATGGGGGTCATCTTCATGGTGTTCTTACCAGAGGTATTAGAAAGCGGTGTTGGCTTAATGAAAATGACTGATTGGGGCAATATTCCTATGGTTGTTGATGGTTTAGCGTACATCAAAGAAATGGCTATTGGCCTAGTAATTATCGGATTTTTAATTTTTGAACCTGAAGGTCTAGCACACCGTTGGACACAAATTAAAAACTATTGGAAATTCTACCCATTCGCTTATTAATTTTGTTTTAAAAACATTAAACAAGCAAATGGAGAATAAAGCACAGTTAAGTTAATGGGGAAAGTAAATTTACTTAACTGTGCAAAGTAAAAGCAAACATAAAAATAATACTTACCTGCTTTACTTATATCAATAGGTAGATAGGTAATAAATAACAAATTAAGGAACATCACATGAGAAAAGTTATGAATAAAAAATTATTATTAAGTTCAATCGCTGCAAGTATCGTTTTAAGTGTTACTAGCCAAGCGCAAGCACAAGATTCTGTTTTTGTTGGTCACTTAGCCGATATGTCAGGTCCTACCGCTTTTGTGGGTAAAAACTACGCCGATGGTATCCGTGATTCACTCGCTTATATTAATGCTAACGGTGGTATTAATGGTACTAAGCTTGAGTCTGAAACAATTGATTATGCTTATAAAGTACCACAAGCCATTGCTGCATATAAAAAATGGAAATCACGTAAAAATATGGTGGTTATGCAAGGGTGGGGCACAGCAGATACTGAAGCATTAATTTCTTTCGTTGCTCGTGACAAAACGCCAGTATTCTCTGCTTCTTATTCTGGGCATTTAACCGATCCTACTGGTAAAAACCCTCATACGAAAAAACCAGCACCTTATAACTTCTTTTATGGTGCTTCATATTCAGATGCTTGCCGTGGTTTAGTTCAGTGGGCTTCAGAAGACTGGAAATCTAAAGGTAATAAAGGTCAAGCAAAGTTTACTCATATTGGTGCTAATCATCCATTCCCAAATGCGCCAAAAGCTGCCTGTGCTGAATACGCAAAAGAGTTAGGTTTTAACGTAATGCCACCAGTGGTTGTTTCAATGAAGCCGGGTGATTTTAAAGCGCAATGTTTGAGTATTAAAAGTTCTGGTTCAAATTATGGTTATATCGGTAACTTAGGTGGTTCGGTACTGTCTTTAGTAAAATCTTGTAACACAGTAGGCGTTGATATTCAGTTTATGTCAAACATTTGGGGTGGCGATAAAAAGGTATTTGAAGCGGCAGGTGAAGGTATTAAAGACTATATTTTCCCAACAATGACTCCATTTTGGAATGATCAAGTACCCGGCATGAAACTTGTTCGTGAAATTTCAAAGATGTCTGATAAATCAGGTAAAAAAGAGCGAGTACATCACTATATGCGTGGCGTTTGTTCTACTTACTTTATGAAAGAAGCAATGGAGTGGGCTAAAGGTAATGGCGGTATTACTGGTGAGAATGTGAAAAAAGGTATGTACGTCCATAAAAACTGGGTACCTAAAGGTTTAGAAGGCGTATGTTTAGCCGCTAACTGGAGCATGGAAGATCATCGTGGTATTAACCAAGTGAATATTTATAAAGGTAATTACAATGGTGGTGATATTGCAATTGAGCAAGTATCACAAGTTACATTGAAACGTCGTGATGACTGGTTAGGTTATTAATCCTCGTCATACTTGACACAGCAGCTGCATTGTCGTCGTTGC
>Ga0105357_10002351_pt1 | contig 10150 bp, 10 predicted proteins | sample GOMGulsemesocosm_4_FD_83660 | JGI IMG/M metagenome (GOLD analysis project Ga0105357, IMG submission 83660) | Methane-oxidizing microbial communities from mesocosms in the Gulf of Mexico - GOM15B Gulf of Mexico | ecosystem: Environmental > Aquatic > Marine > Cold seeps | place: USA: Gulf of...
AGACTTGCCCTTATCGAGCTTTAGCAGCTCAATTACATTATAAACTATGCTTTATCATTGTAAACAAAATACTCAAAAAAAATTAATACTCTAATAAAATTAGAATATTATTAATGCTAGGTACATTTCAATTTAATGAGAACATAGTTACAGAAATTATCTAGGGTATTACTTCTTTAATAAACGGGCAACTGAACGAATTTAAAAGTGTTGGGGGGAATACTGGGGAGTATTACTATTTTAAGTTCTAATGACAATATCTGGTGAAGTATCTATGTCACCTTCACCAGAGATAGTTGCAGCATTGCCATTACATAGCAGTATAGCTAAATTACCCATATTGCTGTTTCGAATATAGGTAAGATCATAACCAAACTGAGCTAAGCTGCTGGCGGCAAATTTTTGTGCTAATGAAAGCTTACCCCACAAAGTATTTACTGCTACACCTTGTTGGCGCCTTTCTAATAACACTTCTCTTTGGGCTAATGCCTGCATACTGAACCTCTAAAACTGAAATACCAGAAACGCATGTAAAACGTTACTGTACTTTAAACCGAAACCGAGCTTAATATTTAAGCCTATTTTTTACAATATCTTACTTTTCTCTATAGATCAATAATTATTTAACAAATAATTCTGTTATGATCGCTGGTAACCCAATGGCAGTAAGTTAGTATAATTTGGCATATTCATAATAACGTATAAATATGGCTATTTTGTTATAGCCCTTCTGCAATTAATGGGCGAGTTTTGAGTTACGAAACCCTCATCCTAAGTATTTAGCTCTTCGTAACTATTAACTCGTTATTTTTTGTTTTTATCATTCGTCATTGAATGCTTCCAGTCAAAACCACTTGGGTGTTGAAATACTCGTATATCAAAGTGCGGGGCTATCGCAAAAAGGTGGTCGAACATATCTGCTTGTATTGCTTCATAGGCAACCCAGTCGGTGGTGTTGGCAAAACAGTATATCTCTAATGGCAAACCACTCGCTGTAGCCGGTAATTGTCTCACCATACAAGTTAAATCATTACGTATATGATTGTTTTGATTTAGATACATTTCAATATATGCACGAAAAGTACCGATATTCGTCAATTGACGCATATTAATTTTGGTTAATGCTTCATCCTGAACCACACTTGAATCAAGTGATTCATTTTCTACAGCAAGTTGCTTCTTTTTATCTGTTAAATAACTTTTTAATAAATGGGTGTTCACTAAGGAATCTATTTTCTCTAAACTATAAAAATCAATACTTGCAATATCAACAATTAACGTACGTTTAATACGCCTTGCGCCTGTATGATACATATTACGCCAGTTTTTAAAAGAATCGCTGATTAATGCATAAGTAGGTATTGTCGTGATGGTTTTATCAAAATTTTGTACTTTTACCGTACTTAAGCCAATTTCAATGACATCGCCATCAGCTCCATACTTCGGTAATTCAATCCAATCTCCAGCCACAACCATTTTGTTAGCTGAAATTTGAATGCTAGCAACTAAGCCTTTAATCGTATCTTGAAAAATTAACAGTAAAACAGCCGTCAGCGCTCCTAAACCACTGAGTAAATATATCGGCGAACGGTCAATAACAAGCGCAACAATAATAATAGTAGTGACTAAATAGATCACCAACTTAATAACCTGAATAATAGAGTTAAGCGGAAGGTAGCGCTGTTTAGCACTTTCACGATACAAACTTTCACTTACATTAAGCACAGCACTAATAGATTGCGCTATTTGAAAGACTAACAGTACCTTAGCAAAAGTCACTAATAGACTAGCGAACAGGATTCCATCAGGTAAGATTAATGGCGTTAAGAACAACACTAAGATAAAGGGTAGTAATAACGTTAAACGGCTTAATACTTTATGCTCAATTAAGGTATTATCCCACGTATTTTTTGTTTTTAAGATAAGCGTGCTTACCATCTTAAGTAGGTAATTTTTAGCTACATAATAACTCATGGCAGAGATGAACAAGATAAGAAATAAACCAATACCAATAGCGCTTGTTTCTATATAGCTAGAATTTATGTCCTGCTCTATCAACCATATTTTTATTAGCTCATTCATTTACAATCCTTTTCACTTTATTTACCTGTTGATTTTTCTATCATGTTTTTAAGCCTAACATCTTTATCATGCCAAAATTGTGTTAACCATTTTTGAAAATTAATTTTAAAATTTCGATCATTAAAATAATCTCCAGTTAATTCCTTCGTGACTTCAGTAGTATGTACCTCTACCTGCACTTTTTTAACCCGACCACATAAAAAATCAACAAAGGTTGGAATGCCATCAGGGTAATAGATGGTAACATCCACAATCGTGTTTAAATGTTCTCCCATGGCATCAAGCACAAAAGCGACACCACCCGCTTTAGGTTTAAGTAAATAAATAAAAGGTGAGTTTTGCTTATCATGCTTTTCTTGAGTATAGCGTGTACCTTCAATGAAACTCATCACGCTGACCGGTTTATGTTTAAACTTAGCGCAGGCTTTTCGAGTAGTTTCTAAATCCTTACCTTTTAGATGAGGATTTTTTCTTAAAAATGATTGGCTGTAGCGTTTCATAAAAGGAAAATCTAGCGCCCACCAAGCCACACCTAAAATAGGCACATAAATTAGCTCCTTTTTTAAAAAAAATTTTAAAAAAGGGATTTGGCCATGCAAAGCACGTTGTAGCACCACAATATCAACCCAGCTTTGATGGTTTGCTAAAACTAAATACCAATCTTTTCTATTTAACTCCTCCAATCCTGTTATCTCAATTTCAACCTGAGTAAATAACTTCTGATTGAGTGTATTCATTGCAACCCAGCTACTAGCCATTATATCTAATAAGTAACTGAAAATTTTCTGAGAAGTTTTTATTGGTATTAATGCCTTAAATAAAGAAAAAATCAAAATAGGCAGTAACCAAAAAATGGTATTCAGGGTATATAGTATCAGCGACAATAAGCCAATAAGTTTAGCGGGAAGAGAATTAAGCATGGACGATTTTTAACCACGATTGCGATATTAGTTTCATTTAATCATGCTTTAAGTTGAGACTCAAACGACTTCAATTGAGTGATTTCACTATTTTTTCGATAAGGATACAATAAAGTGATTAAAAAGCTCAATTTTGCCTACTCTTTTAGCCTATTGACTTAACAGTTTGGTTGTAATTTTTGCTACGATACCGCATGCTTACTGAGTCTATTATATAGGAGTAACAATGAATTTTAATCGAGCTGTAATCAAAGTGGGTAGTGCGCTAGTTGCGCCAACTCAAAAAGGTTGTAGCGGAAAATACACTTTAGCAATAGCGCAATTTATTACTAAGTGCCAACAACAAGGTAAAGAAATAATTTTAGTGTCTTCGGGTGGCGTTGCTGCTGGGCGTAGTTTGATACAACATGGTTCTCCCAAGTTATCACTTTCCACTAAAAAAGCCATGTCTTCTGTTGGACAAATGCAAATGATGGCTAACTGGCAGCGTTTTTTTGACATTCCTTGTAGTCAAATTTTGATAACCCAAGAAGATTTAGCCGACAGGCGGCGTTTTATTAGTATTAAACATACCATAAGAATTCAGTTAGACAATGGCATTTTACCCATAGTAAATGAAAATGACACCATAGCTAGCGCAAGTTCATCTGTAGGTGATAACGACAACCTTGCCGCTTTAGTCGCACAAGTGTGTGAGGCTGACAGCTTCTTTATTTTAAGTGATATTGATGGTGTTTTCACCAAAGATCCTAACGTTCATGACGACGCGGTTCTGATCCCTGAAATTGATAAAATTACAGACGAAATTTATGCTATGGCCGGCGTGAGTAAAAATCACCTTGCCACTGGCGGTATGAAAACCAAAATTCAAGCAGCAGAAAAAGCTGTTGAGAATGGTATAAATACTTATATTATCAATGGTACTCGTAGTGAAGTCTTTGCCTCTTTACTGCAAGAAATAAACCCCGGCACCCGTTTTTCTGCTGATAAAAATATCATTACAGCGAAAAAGCACTGGCTTAAGCATAGCCTGAGAAGCTACGGTAAAATTTATTTAGATGCCGGCGCTGTAAATGCCTTAATAAATAAGGGCGCATCTTTATTACCTTCGGGTATTACATCGGTTAATAATAAATTTGAAGCTGGCGATTCGGTTGATTTAATCGACGTTAAAAGCAGAAAGCTAATAGCTAAAGGTATCAGTTTATATAACCATAATGATTTAAAACGTATCATGGGTAAGCATAGTGATGAAATTGCTAGTATTTTGGGCCATAACGAAGGCGATGTCGTAGTGCATCGTGATGAAATGGTTATTTTATAAATCTTTCTTACCTATACCCGCTCCACTTGAAGAGTAAATAAAATGTCCACATTTAATATGGCAGCAATGGCTGCTCAAGCAAAAAAAGCAAGCCGAGTTGCTGCGCAATTAACCACTATTGAAAAAAACACTCTACTGCATGCTATCGCTGATTCTATTGAAGAAAACAGTGCATTGATCATCAATGAAAATAGTAAAGACATTGATGCTGGTAAAGCCAAGGGATTAAGTGATGCAATGCTCGATAGATTATTACTAACCGAGCAACGAGTAAAAGATATTAGCTCTGCTATTAAAGAAATAATTACCCTCGCTGATCCTGTCGGCAATATTGCTAACTTGTCATTACGCCCTAACGGCATGCAAGTTGGCAAGATGCGCATTCCGTTAGGCGTTATTGCAATGATTTACGAAGCTCGTCCAAACGTCACAGCTGAATCAGCAGCGCTATGCATAAAGTCAGGCAACGCGGTTATTTTACGTGGTGGCTCTGAGGCTATTCATTCTAACTTAGCGTTAGCAAATTGCTTACATCAAGTGATTGAACAACAAGGGTTTGATAAAAATGTTGTGAGTGTTATTCCTGATACAAGTCGAGACATTATCGAGCAATTATTAAAGCAAAAAGACACCATTGATTTAGTCATTCCTCGTGGCGGCGAAGGTCTAATTCGTTATGTTACTGAACATAGCCAAATTCCAGTGATTCAACACTTTAAAGGTGTTTGTCACTTATTTATTGATAAATCAGCGGATTTAACAAAAGCCGTTAATATTTTAATCAATGGTAAAACTCAAAAACCAAGCGCTTGTAATGCCTTTGAAACACTATTAGTACATCAAGATATTAGTGAACAGTTTCTACCATTAGCGGCCAAGGCACTTGCCGACGCAGCACAAGTAAAAGTACATGCTTGTGAAAATAGTATTAATTACTTTGATGGTGGGCAATTAGCTACAACAGACGATTATCATGCGGAATACCTAGCGCAAGAAATCGCAGTGAAAGTCGTAAACAGTTTTGGCGATGCTGTTAGCCATATTAATGAATATACGTCAGATCATACTGAAGTTATTGTTACGCAAGATATATCACGTAGCCAAACATTTATACGTCAAATAAACTCATCGGTTGTCATGGTTAACGCCTCTTCGCGTTTTTCTGATGGTAATCAATTAGGGCTAGGCTCTGAAATTGGTATCTCTACCAGTAAACTTCACGCATATGGGCCAATGGGATTAGAAGCCCTCACGACAGAGAAATTTGTTGTTTATGGTGATGGACAAATTCGAACGTAATTTATCTCTAGGTTAATAACCATTAACAAAGGTAGGCAGCTATCGTCTACCCTTGTTATTTCTACCCCTATTAGGCTTTTGCTTAGTTATACTAAGCGCTAACCGCTGCGGCCATTCACCTTGGTGCTGTTGCTGGCAAGCCTCTTCACTATCAAAATGCACCTGCTGCTTAATATTTTTCATTACCACCCCAACGCTCAGTAACTGTTTTTGAATGGTAATACGCAATAGTTTATCTTGTTGTTGCGCTTTCATTACGTCAATCTCAGTTTCCGTTTCAAAAATACAAGTGACCACTAAGCTGGCAGGAAAGTTAGTATAGTCCGCTCGATGAGTAAGCCAAGCAAAGCCAGTCACTTCATGTAATGAAACTTCACAAGCAATAGTTAGTGCTTTACACACATTATTATCAATTTTTTGACTGGTTTTATTTAACTTCACCTTAGCGCCTACCCTTATAATTTTTTATTGCACTTATTTTAACGTATTAAAGCCCTTGCGCCTAAGTGATTATCTCAGTATGCTACGCGACCATTTTTAATGTTCATGCAGTAAAATAATAGATGATAGGTTTTGATTACGGCACATCAAATTGTAGTGTCGCAAAAATGCACAATGGTCAACCCGAAATACTACAGCTTGTTAATAGTAGTAAAACAATAGCGTCTAATTTATATGCACCTGACCGTGACATTATCAGCCATTGGTTATGCCAACAGCTTTCCAGCGAACAACAAAAAGCATTTAAAAGCGTACGTGCTCCACAATTACAGAAGAGCCAAAGAGCATTGCGTGAGCTGGCCTTTGACGGCATCGACACTGAATTAGTGTTTGGTCAAGCTGCACTTGATAAGTACCTGGAAGATCCTGAAGAAGGCTACTATATTAAATCACCAAAATCGTTTCTAGGTGCCAGTGGTTTAGCACCAATGCAAATTCAGCTCTTTGAAGACATGGTTGCCGCCATGATGAGTAATGTAAAAAAATTAACTGAAGCGCAGTTAGGCCATCAAGTCAATCAAACGGTGATTGGACGACCCATTAATTTTCAAGGATTGAACGGCGAAGAAAGTAACCGTCAAGCCATTGAAGTATTAACCAATGCTGCCAAACGTGTTGGCTTTACAGACGTTGAATTTCAATTTGAACCTGTTGCCGCAGGCTTCGAATTTGAAGCCAGTTTAACACAAGAAACTAAGGTGTTAGTGGTTGATATTGGTGGTGGTACTAGTGATTGTTCAATGCTATTAATGGGGCCGAAATTCAAAGACAGTGACTGTCGACTTGAACATTTACTTGCCCATAGCGGTGTCCGTATCGCTGGGAATGATTTTGACATTCAACTAGCTTTGCAAGGCATTATGCCGAGCTTGGGTATGAATGGTTTATCGAAAACAGGTAAACCACTGCCTACGAGTAGTTTTTTTCAAGCGCTAGCCATTAATAACATCAATGAACAAACTGAATTTTACAGCGCAAAAAACAGACGATATTTAACCCAACTATCACAAGATGCTAAAGAAAGTAATATAGTAGAACGTTTAGTTACCGTACATGATCATAAGTTGAGTTATCAATTAGTCAACGCGGCTGAGCAAGCAAAAATTGGTTTGTCAGAGCAAAAACAACAAACCATTGATCTACATGATGTTTATGAGCAACTGAGTGTTCAAGTGAATAGAGATATACTACGCTCAGCCAATAAACGTACGTTAGCCAGTATAGGCGAGTTAATTCAATCAGCTGTTGCACAAGCTCAGTGCCAACCTGAAGTGATTTTTGTTACCGGTGGTACGGCAAAGTCTCCGGTATTGAGCGAGTTTTTACAGCAACAAATACCTAACATCCCCATAGTCGTTGGTGATCATTTTGGTAGTGTCACTGCTGGATTAGCGCGCTGGGCTGAGAAAATATACCGCTAACAATTAGAAGCGGTATAGAAGCCACTTTTAAAGCGGCTTAACCAACATAATATTACCTGTTATCGCCACAATTTGGCACTGACTTTCCGCACTTATTGGTGACTCATTTGCATCACCAACTAAACGTGCTTGCCAATTTACCCCTGAATAACGAATACTACCCGTTGTTGCTGTAACTTCGGTACTCACAAGGACTTGCAAACCAATCATGTCACTGGAATTGTCAGTTTTTTCTTTGGAGTTTTGTAGTGACTTCAATGGCTTCCATAAAATAGTAGCAACTAAAGCGGTTAATAAGCCCACTGTCAATATTTCACTTTGCCAACCATCAATAGCACCAATACTGACTAAAACACCAGTAAGTAAACTAGCGATAGCAAAAAACAATAACGGGCCGCTCAAGCCCATTATGCTCAATTCAATCACAAAACTTATACCCGCAATTAAGTACCACAAGTGTTCGGGGTTCTCTAAAAAATAATCCATAAAGCCTCATTGATAAAATAAAAGAGTAAATGTAAATCCTAGATTTTAACTCGATAACTTTAAACTACTCGATACTGCAATGGCTTGCGCGACAGTATTAGCAATATTATCACCCGTTTTACCGTCAGTAAGCACCACAGTGCTATCACTAGCAATCGCTTGATGTGCTGTTATTGCGTTTTGAGCTAACGTTAGCGTTACTGCTGCTTGACCTATTTCAGTATTGGCCACATTACCTACTACCTCTAATGCACCCGCATCTGCCTCAGCGACTAAGCGTATGGCTTCAGCCTTACCCATGGCAGTAAGAATTTGTGATTCTTTTGACGCTTGTGCCGCTAGCACTTGTTCAGCTTTAGCCGCTTCCGCATCCAATACTCGCGCCTGCTTATGACCTTCAGCTTCTGTAATTGCGGCTCTTTTAACGCCTTCTGCTGTTAAGATAACTGAGCGCTTTTCTCGCTCGGCAGTCATTTGCTTTTCCATGTCTTCGCGAATAGTTTGCGGCGGCGTAATATCTTTAATTTCATAGCGTGTCACCATTACGCCCCAAGGCGCTGTGGCTTCAGTCATAGCACCTAAAATTTTTGCATTAATAGCATCACGATTTTGAAAACACTCATCTAACTCCATTGAACCAATAGCATTACGCATAGTTGTCATAGCAAGCTGAGTTACCGATAACTTATAATCGGTAATATTGTTCGTTGCAGCCCCTGCATCAGTTACCTTCATAAACAAGATACCATCAATATCTAAGGTAATATTGTCTTTGGTAATCGCCGGTTGTGATATTATTTCTAATGATTGCTCTTTCAAGTTACGATCAGCGGCAACCGATTGCACGTAAGGGATAATAAAATTCAAACCCGCAGATAACGTTTTACTGTATTTACCCAAGGTATAAATAACATAGCCTCTGTTTTGCGGGACAAAATAAATACCCTTTTTCAAGGTATATAGAATAACGATGGTCAGCCACAATACAGGGCTAGTTAGTAAACTTTCTGCGATATTTTCCATTAATATATCTTCCTTTAATAATAATTGCTTTCACCTAAGTAAGTTAATTTACTCTGTAGTTGAAAGCAACTTAAATTATGTATCAAAAAACCCAATGCTAATTACTTAACATTGGGTTTTTTATAAAAGCGTTATAATTTTACTTTTACTCGCCTTTTATTTGTCTTATTTAAAAAGTAAAAGGTAAAGGCGAATAAAGTTACTCACTAATATAAGTACAACAATAGTCGATAAGTGTTTTGGCTTTAATTTCAAATTCACTGTTTGCTGGTACGTAAAAAGACTCACCACCCTTGATCTTTTGCCATTGCGTAGCTTCTGGTAAAAGAATTTCACAATCACCAGCCGTTATCTCCATTAATTCTTTTTCATTCGTAGCAAACTTATAGTCGCCTTGCATCATAATACCTAACGTTTTAAAGCTACCGTCGCTAAAGGTAATTTTACGACTGGTGACTTTGCCGTCAAAATAGATATTGGCTTCTGCGCCTATTGTTACATTAGTAAATTCAGTCATGGTTAATTCTCATCGATATACAAAGTTGATTATTTCACACTATGCCCATATAAAATGGGCATAGTGGCGCATAAAAAAAGGTACGTAGCTATAAAGCTGGTACCTTTTTGTATCAGGAAGTAAAGTGAATTACTGTGAAGCAATACGCTTCATGTCAGTCATGTAACCACGAAGTTCTTTACCAATCACTTCAACACCATGGCTGCGAATCGCTTCATTTACTTCAATTAAACGGGCGTTATCAACGTTGTTTGAAGTATCTTTTATGCCTTCGCCTAATTGCTCTAATGTTAAATTAGACGTGTATTCTTCAAGTAATGGTACCGCGGCATGCGTAAATAAGTAGTTACCGTATTCAGCAGTATCTGAAATAACAACATTCATTTCATATAACATATTACGTGCAATACAGTTAGCAATTAATGGCGTTTCGTGTAAAGACTCATAATATGCAGATGCATTGATAATACCTGAATCAACCATTGCATCGAATGCTAATTCAACACCAGCTTTAATCATAGCAACAACAAAAATACCTTTGTCGTAGTATTCTTGCTCTGAAATTTCAGTTTCACAC
>Ga0105357_10002354_pt1 | contig 10147 bp, 11 predicted proteins | sample GOMGulsemesocosm_4_FD_83660 | JGI IMG/M metagenome (GOLD analysis project Ga0105357, IMG submission 83660) | Methane-oxidizing microbial communities from mesocosms in the Gulf of Mexico - GOM15B Gulf of Mexico | ecosystem: Environmental > Aquatic > Marine > Cold seeps | place: USA: Gulf of...
CCTGTGGGCTAGCGCTGATACCTATTTTTTATCCATTTATCCAAGATTTAGGCACGAGTCATCATTGCGCAGTATAATAGCGCAATGCGGCAGCTGAAAAACCAGCACTGGTAAAGGCACCCACAAGTTATTCATAGCAGCACGATGAGTTGAAATCATGAAAATAAATACTTTTTTACGCCCCGCGGTAAAGGCCACCTCAGTTACCGCCATCAGCATTATTTTAAGCCTGTCGGCGACTGACGCCCTGGCAGCAAAAAAGTTTTACAAGTGGGTCGATGACCAAGGTGTTGTCCACTACAGCGCAACGCCTCCAAAAGGCCAAAAATCAAGCGTGATAACAACCTACAATCGTCGCGGCACTCCCGGCCCAAATCAAGCCACAGAGAAGCCCAAGGAAACCAACAACAAGGAAGACGACTCAGAAAAGCCAGAAACAAATGAGCGAATAAAGGATCCCAAGCTTTGCGCCAGCGCGAAGAAGAACCTAGAAGTTATAGAAACCAATCATCGAATACGCCTGCGCGGTGACGATGGCCAAATGAGAATACTCAGCGCCGAAGAAAAAGAATCACAAAAAAAGAATAGCGAAAAGATTGTTTCCGATCACTGCAAATAAAAAATGCCGCTATAGCGGCATTTTTTATGGTAAAAACAAAACTACTTTATCACCTTCAGGCTAGGCCTTTTGGCAGGCTTATCCGGAGCCGTAGGTGGTAACGGCGGCTGAGGCTCAGCCTCCACCTCAAATATCATACCCTTACTATTCTCTCGCGCATAAATACCAAGCACTCCCGAACAAGGGACATATATATTAGTGGGGACACCGCCAAAACGAGCACTAAAGCTCACAGCAGCATCATCCATCAACAAGTCACTAACGGCAGACGGCGCTATATTCAGCACCACCTGACCATCTTTATTCACATGCTCCTGCGGAACTTGAACACCTTCAGAGTAAGCGCCAACCAATATGTACGGCGTACACTGGTTATCCACTATCCACTCATAGAGCGCCCGAATCATGTAAGGGCGACTACTACTCATTGTCATAACACGCTCCACCGGCGGCAACCTTAGCCGCGCATCTCTCGCTCTAGCTCAGACAAGCTCTCTTGAAAAGCCTCACGTTCAAACAAGCGAGCCATGTAATCATGCAGCGGCTGAGTTTGCTTAGTCACAGGAATCTTTATGTCTAACAGATCCAGGCGCCACAGTATCGGAGCCAAGCAACAATCAACAATGGTGAATTCGTCACTCATAAAAAACGGCATTTCAGAGAAGATAGGCGCAACAGATAACAAGCTATCTTTTAAATCTTTGCGCGCTTTAGCTGACGCCTCCTTATTTTTGCCACCCACAATGATATCAACCATTGGGCTCCAGTCTTTTTCAATGCGATACATCCACAAACGACTTTGAGCTCGAGCAACAGGATAAACCGGTAACAACGGCGGATGAGGGAAACGCTCATCCAAGTATTCCATCATCACTTTGGATTCATACAAGGCCAAATCACGGTCAACCAAAGTAGGCAGAGCGTTGTAAGGATTTAAATCCGCTAGCTCCTCTGGCTTATTGTTTGGGTCAACATCAATAATCTCTACAGACACACCCTTTTCAGCCAAAACGATGCGTACACGATGGCTGTAGTGATCTTTAGCGTCCGAATAATACGTCATGGATGAGCGTTTTGCTCCAACCCCAACTGCCATGGTCCACCTCTATAGTTCAATCTTTATAAAAAACGAACGGGCGACCCCCAAAAAGAGCCGCCCGGTAATTAGTACAAACCGTTTACTGGTTAGTGAATATCGCGCCAGTACTCTCGGTTCAACAGGTAAACAAATATAAATAATACAGCTATGAACATCAGCGCATATATGCCGATACGCTTTCGCTCTACAGCTGCAGGTTCAGCAACGTACTCAAGAAAGTTTACCAAATCGTAAACTGCCTTTTCGTACTCATCTGCCGACATGGAACCCTTAACAGTTCCAACCTTTAAGCTACCACATGGATCTTCGTTCAGCGGCTCACCAGATACTGGGTCACGCTTAACTTTACCGTGATCATAAACCGGACCAGGAGCGCACTCCTGTAAACCCTGCAACTCCAACATCGCATGAGGCATCGCCACTTTATCAAAGACTCTATTGTTAACACCTGTTGCTCTGCTGTCATCTTTATAAAATGTCAGCATATAAGTATACAGCCACTCTGGATTACGAGCACGAGCAACCAGAGTAAGATCTGGAGGCGTCGCCCCAAACCATGCTTTAGATGCATCGGCATCCATAGAGTTTGTCATCAGCGAACCAATAGACTCACCACCAAAGACCAATTCCTGACTCATCATCTCTGGCGGTATACCCAAGTCACTAGCAACGCGGCCATAACGAGAGAAACGAGCCTCATGGCAACCCATGCAATAGTTAATGAACCACTTAGCTCCGGATTGTAAGGAAGCCTTATCCTCTAAGTCTGGAACCATTTCATAGCAATCTATGGCACCACAAGACTTCGCTCCTGCCGCACCTACAGCCTTGATGGGAACAACCGTTAGGAGAATAAAGAGTATAAACCCACCCCAAACCATCGGCGCCGATAAACCCTTCATCTGCACACGCTCAGGCTCTGGCGAACACTTCTCTCTAGCAGTCCAAAACGGCATTGCCAAGAAGTACAGGAAGTAGATTACCGTACACACCTGAGCCAGCGCTGTTCTCCCATCTGTAGGTGCCTTAACACCCAAGTAACCCAAGATAACGAACGAAGCTGCAAATACTAACAATGCAATTCGACTAAAATTACCCTTATAGCGCATTGATTTAACGGGCGACTTATCCAACCAAGGCAGAACAAACAAAATCGCTATCGCCGCACCCATGGCAATCAAACCTAAGAACTTAGAACTTAGCGGCCCGATATCAAAAGTTATCGCTCGCAAAATGGCGTAGAAAGGCGTGAAATACCAAACCGGCGCAATGTGCGGAGGTGTTTTCAGGTTATTCGCTTCTTCAAAGTTCGCGTACTCTAAAAAGAATCCGCCCATTTCTGGCATGAAGAACAAGATGAAACAAAATACGAACAAGAAAACAGCAACACCAACGAGATCGTGAACGGTATAGAAAGGGTGGAAAGCGACCCCATCAAGAGGAATGCCATTCTCATCTTTGTTCTTTTTAATCTCAACGCCATCTGGATTATTCGAACCCACCTCGTGCAATGCCAGCAAGTGCAACACTACCAATAACAACAACACAATTGGTAACGCGATAACGTGCAAAGAGAAGAAGCGAGTCAAGGTCGCGCCAGAGATAAGATAATCACCACGAACCCATTGAACCAGGTCCTCACCAACGACTGGGATCGCACCCGCAAGGGATACAATTACCTGAGCACCCCAGTAGGACATTTGCCCCCAAGGCAGCACATAACCCATAAAGGCTTCTGCCATTAGGATCAAATAAATTGCCATGCCGAAGATCCACACCAACTCTCGTGGAGCTTTGTAGGAGCCGTACATCAAGCCGCGGAACATATGTAAATACACCACTACAAAGAAGGCAGAGGCCCCCGTAGAGTGCATATAGCGTATAATCCAGCCGTAGTCGACATCTCGCATAATGTATTCAACAGAAGCGAAAGCACCCTCAGCTGTGGGCTCAAAAAACATAACCAACCAAACACCGGTCAGTAACTGATTAACCAAAACTAACAGGGACAACACACCAAAAAAATACCAGAAGTTAAAATTCTTCGGGGCATAATATTTGGCCATATGGGTATCCCATGCACGCTGCACAGGCAACCTTGCATCAACCCAATTCCAAAGGTTCGCTAACATATTCATTCTTAGGCTTCCTGATCTACGCCGATAGTGATGATCGCATCGCTATCGTACTTGTAAGGAGGAACAAGCAAGTTCTTTGGTGCAGGAACTCCCTTATATACTCGACCAGCCAAGTCAAACTTGGAACCATGGCAAGGACAGAAAAAACCACCTTTCCATTCATCACCGCCCAAATCTGCAGCACCCACTTCAGGCCTAAACATTGGCGCGCAGCCCAAATGGGTGCACAAGCCAAGCACTACCATGAACTCAGGTTTAATTGAGCGGTAGGAGTTATCGGCGTATTTCGGCTGATCAGACTCAAGGGACGTGGGGTCACGCAGAAGCGGATCCACTTTGGGCAAGTTATCGAGAATCTCTTGGGTACGACGAACAACGTAGACAGGTTTGCCTCGCCACTCTACCGTCACCATTTGACCAGGCTCGATTTTGCTAATGTTATATTTAACCGGGGCGCCAGCAGCTTTCGCTTTAGCACTCGGATTCCAGGACCCAACAAATGGGATCGCTACCCCTACTGCACCGGCACCACCTACAACGCAGGTAGCAGCGGTAAGGAAGCGGCGACGCCCTTCATTCACTCCGCCATTGCTCATGACGATACTCTCCCATTCCAGTACTGAAAACAGTAACTGATTGAATTACAAAGGTTTACGGTTGATTTTCTACTTATGGTGTAGATTCTAAAAATGCCACATGGTATAGAAATTGCGTTGGACTGACAAGGATAACCATCCTCCCTCAAAGGGTTTGGGCAAGCTTTCGCTCGATATCCCGACCCAGATCATGCTCCCGCTGCTCATTAATGCAGCACTTCAATGTCTCGACGACCTCAAACCCCATAAGCATAGTCGCTTTGAAAACAAACAGACAAAAAAATACCCAGACTGAAACAGCCTGGGTATATCGAAAACCAACTCTTGCGAAAATTAACGCTTCGAGAACTGTGGCTTCTTACGTGCTTTACGTAGACCAACTTTCTTACGCTCAACTTCACGAGAATCTCGAGTAACGTAACCCGCTTCACGCAAACTTGGACGTAGAGACTCATCATATGCCATTAGGGCACGAGTCAAACCGTGACGGATAGCACCCGCCTGACCAAAACTACCACCACCTTTAACAGTGATTTTAAGGTCAAATTTTCCAACGTTGTCGGTGTTTTCTAATGGCTGATTTACAATCATTCGTGCCACTTCGCGACCGAAGTACTCTTCAATGGTGCGACCATTGATAGAAATCTCACCACTACCTTGAGTGATAAATACGCGAGCCGTAGAGGTCTTGCGTCGGCCAGTGCCGTAATATTGTGTAGCTGACATGTTATTGTTCCTTATGCGTCAAGTTCTTTAGGTTGCTGTGCAGTATGAGGATGCTCAGCACCGGCATACACTTTTAGCTTGCTGAATATTGCACGGCCCAAAGGACCTTTAGGCAGCATGCCTTTAACAGCACTCTGAATGACACGCTCAGGAGCTTTATCGATCAGCTTTTCAAAACTAATAGATTTAAGATTACCAATGTAGCCTGTGTGGCTGTAGTACATCTTATCTTTAGCTTTTTTACCCGTTACGTGTACTTTTTCAGCGTTAATAACAACGATGTAATCGCCAGTATCAACGTGAGGAGTAAACTCGGGCTTGTTTTTACCGCGTAAACGGTCTGCAATAACCACGGCCATACGGCCTAAGGTCTTACCTTCTGCGTCGATCACGTACCAGTCGCGCTCGACGGTTTCAGGCTTGGCACTATAAGTCTTCATGTTGTATTTGCCTTTAAAATTTCTCGAATGTGGAGCTGTAGCCGCAAAACACGGACAGACCTGCCACAAAAATGGAGGCGGGATTTTATAGGCCGCGCAACTATAAAGCAAGCCTTTCATGGTCAATTACTAACCGTTAAAGCGCGACCGATGGAAGTTAAGGTCGATGCGGCAAGGCCAAATACTCATGACTTTGCATTTCCAGCAATCGACTGACGGTACGATCAAACTCAAAGCCCAGTCGTCCACCCGCATATATGTCGTGCAAACCAACCTCACAAGAGATTATTAATTTCACATTACGATCGTAAAATTCATCGACCAAGTTAATAAAGCGGCGCGCCTGGTCGTCAACCTTGAGTCCCAGCTGAGGCACATCTGAAATCAACACAGCATGGTACTCCTTAGCCAATTCTATATAGTCATTTTGAGACCGAGGACCGTCACACAAGGCATAAAAATCAAACCAAACAACATCCTCCGCCTCGAAACGTGCCAATATTTCCCTCCCTTCGACATCCAAAGGGACATTTGCTCGCGCCTCCTCTAAGTCAGGGACCAAGCCCTCAAAGCTTTTCTGCAAGCTGTGGTCAGCCATGTCGTCTAGAGGCGAATGGTATAGCTCAGCCTGCTCCAAAGTACGTAAGCGGTAATCAACCCCACCGTCGACATTAACAACTAAAGTGTGCTTATTGAGAAGATCAATCGCGGGAAGAAACCTAGCCCTTTGCAAGCCATCTTTGTACAAGCCATCAGGAACGATATTCGATGTGGCGACCAAGCTAACCCCTCTGAAAAACAGCTCCTCCATAAGAGTACCTAAAATCATTGCATCGGTAATGTCAGACACAAAAAACTCATCAAAACAAATAACCCGAGCTTCTGATGCCAGGCGATCAGCAACAACATTTAACGGGTTCTTCTCCCCAGACAAGGATTTAAGCTCCTGGTGAACTCGTCGCATAAATCGATGAAAATGCACCCGCATCTTATTATCGAACGGGAGAGACTCATAAAAGTTATCCATCAAATAAGTTTTACCGCGCCCAACCCCACCCCAGAAATAAAGACCTCTGACAGGCTCGACGCCAAGCACCTCACGACCGAACCACTTCGAAAGAAACCCTGATTTGGGCGCAGCTGCCGACTGACTCGCCAACAGGCGATCATAAAGATCCTGCAACTGAGCAACCGCCGCCTCCTGGGCCGAATCATACTGAAAACCATCTATTTTAAGGTCTCGATGATATCGTTCAATCGGACTACCGTTCATATAACTTACATCCTGCACACGAGCTTTTAACTGACTTGAGCGAGCTTTTAAATCCGCCAACTATAGAATGGGCGCCACTATAACCATAATATAATTTCCCGCAAGCCCATAAACCAGCATCCCAACAAAATCTATCTGCCAACCAAAACCTAGACCAATGCTTTTATTAAACCACGCAATTCCGCCCAAATATCCTATATAATGGAGCTATACTGTTACCGGTAGCACGCCTTCTCGCCCGCGAGCTTACGACACAGAAAAGCCGGTCCAAACCATGGCTTTCCTGTCGCGCCCCCAGGCAGAAGCAGACTCCCCGAACAGGTACGACATAATTTAGGGCCGACGTTAGTACGACAACCATACCGTTGTCCCACAGAACATTGACACCAAATGCATCTCGGCGCGCCCAACCTAATTCGCGCCGTAGCTTTACAAGGAGACACGCTGTGTACGAAATGAGCGAATTAACCCAATTAATATTTGTCGGCGCAGGAATGCTTGCAGCCGGTGGCATCATAGGTTTTGCAATTGGCCGCAACTCCAGCCCACAAACCAAAACAACCGAAGAATTAAAAGAGCAACTTCACCAGAACCAAGAAGAGAAAGAAGAATACCAACGCGAAGTCGCAGATCATTTTGCGCAAACCGCCGAGCTTGTTGACCAGATGAACCAAAGCTATAAAAGCGTTCATGAACACTTAGCCAGCAGCGCCCTCAAACTCACCAACCCCGACATCAGCCGCCAGATCCTAGAAGCTGGGAGTTCACCCGTCGCCATTGAATCCAGCACTATGGAAGAGCTTCAAGAGCAACCCAAAGATTGGGCCCCCAAAAGCCCTGGAGACAAAGGAACTCTCCGCGAAGATTTCGGCTTAGAAAAAAAGCGCGAGAAAGAAGAGTCTAGCGAAACCGAAAAGCCCACAGCCTGATCAACAAGCTCATAAAATAAGTGCGTTCAAGGGGAATTAACGTGGCTTTTAAAAAGCTATTCGACTTTATAGGCTGGCCCGTAACAGCTGGAATATTAATAGCCTTGCTCGCACTCACACTTTTCCCACAATTGGGCCAAGTATCAAGCTGGCAAGAACAAAAACAACCTTCGGGACGCACCGTATTATCCTATGCCAGCGCCGTTCAAAGCGCCGCGCCTGGGGTTGTTAATATTTACACAACTAAAAAAATTCAAATACAGAACCACCCCGCGTACAAGCACCCGGTTTACAGGAAAATGCTTGAGCGACAAGCAGCCAACAAGCAGACCAACAACTCCCTCGGTTCCGGCGTCATTATTAACAAAGAAGGCTACCTGCTAACAAACAATCACGTCATTGCTGGTTCTGATAGTATTTTTGTCCAGCTATATGACGGTAGATTCACCGCTGCCGACCTTATCGGGTCCGACCCGGAAAGTGATCTCGCCGTCCTTAAAATCAGTATCAAAGACATCACCCCGATACAACAACGAGAGTCAAATGACGTTCAGGTCGGCGACGTTGTACTCGCCATTGGCAACCCATTTGGCGTAGGACAAAGCGTAACCCAAGGGATTATCAGCGCGACTCGTCGCGGCTTATTAGATGTAAATGCCTTTGAAAATTTTATTCAAACTGATGCTGCAATCAACCCCGGCAATTCAGGCGGAGCCTTAGTTGATGCCAACGGGAAACTGGTAGGCATCAACACTGCGCTGCTTAACAAAACAGGCACATCCGTTGGGATCAGCTTCGCCATACCCGCGGACTACGCCATAAGCGCCCTACAGGATATTATCGAGTACGGCATAGTCGTCCGTGGCTGGCTTGGGTTTAACGCCGAGCCTTTAACCCCAGAACTGGCTGGACGCCTGGGCCTCAAACAATCCCTAGGCTTAATAATTACCAACACGATTAAAAACGGCCCAGCCCACACCGCAGGGATACGCCCCGGCGATGTCATCATCGCCATAGACAACAATTTTATAACCAACGGACTTACCAGCCTACAAACCGTTACTAAAATCCGCCCCGGCACCAAGCTACTGGTTGAATTTATTCGCCAAGGCCAGACAATGTCCAGCGAGATAACCGTGGGCCTACGACCGCAACCCAGCCCCCTATAATGAGCCACTTCCACCCCGGGCACGATTGGCTCGAAGAACTTGACGCCACAACCCAGCGGGCGATTCGAGAAAAGATGCACACCCATATCTTGAATGATGGCGACTCGATGTACCAACCGGGTGAAGAAGCGACTGCTTTTTATCAAGTCGTTGAAGGGCTAATTATTTTAAAACGCCACAGCCGAGAAGGCACTGAGTACTTAGCCACCATGCACGGGCCGGGCGAGTGCTTTGGGGAGGTTCCTCTATTGATGGAAAAACAACTCCGCGGATTCGAAGCCGTAGCGAGAGGAAAAACTCACGTCGCGTCGCTATCACAAGAAAACTTTCAGCAAATCGCCCTAGAACATCCCGATGTTTATCCCCGTCTAAGCAATAAATTATGCAACATTATTATAAGTTTACTTGAACAAGTTGAATCCCAGTCACACACAAGCCTAAGACAACGGCTCGCAAAACTTCTCAACGAAGCCTGCACCCGCCACGGAAAAAAGAATAAAGATGGAATAATTATAGACATCCCACTTTTACAATCTGACATGGGAAATATGCTCGGAGTTACCCGCCAAAGTATTCAGCGAGAATTACGATACTGGAAAGATCAAAATTGGATAAGTAAACATGATGGAAGGATTCTAATCCTAGAACCCGAGGCAATTATCGGGCTGTGCGAATAAATCATTGCTAAAACACGCTCAACTATACCTACCCAACTAGCACCACCCACCTAAAACTCAGCACAGAAAAGCCGTCAAGAGCATTTAGGGCAATGTTTATTCTTTGCCAACGCCATCGACTGCCAGACAGAATTTCGAGCATCGAAAAACTGTATCCTACAAGGGTTTTCAACGCCAACATTCAGCAATAACTTTAACGCCTCCAAGGCTTGCAAACTTCCAACCACCCCCACCAACGGCGCGATGACACCAGACTGAGCGCAGCTCATACCCTCATCTTCACCACCTGGGTACAAACAGCCATAGCAAGGCTCATTGTGGCGACGACGATCAAAAACGACCACCTGCCCATCAAAGCCAATCGCCGCACCGGAAACCAAGGGCGTACCTGATGAAAGAGAGGCCGCATTCGCGGTAAAGCGAGAAGAGAATCTGTCAGTGCAATCCACTAGGACATCAACACCCTCCAGCTGCTGAGCTA
>Ga0105357_10002357_pt1 | contig 10145 bp, 8 predicted proteins | sample GOMGulsemesocosm_4_FD_83660 | JGI IMG/M metagenome (GOLD analysis project Ga0105357, IMG submission 83660) | Methane-oxidizing microbial communities from mesocosms in the Gulf of Mexico - GOM15B Gulf of Mexico | ecosystem: Environmental > Aquatic > Marine > Cold seeps | place: USA: Gulf of...
CGGATAAAGCATGGAAACTTTGTTATGAAGTTGAAACTGATGGTGCTGGTGCATTCATTCGTACACACGAAACTTCACAGTACGTTTGGGCTGATCAGCTAAAACATCCAGAACCAGAAATTCAGCAGTCAGTGCAAGTATTTGATAAAGATACGCATGAAATTGTTAAAACTATCCGTGTAACAACTGAGCCAGGCAAAGCGGCTTTACACATGGAATTTAACAACGATGGCTCTGAAGTTTGGGTTTCTGTTTGGAACCGTAAAGATGCTAAAAACCCGACGGGTGAAATTGTAGTTTATGATGCAAAAACGCTTAAAGAGTTATACCGCATCAAAGGTTTAACAACACCAACAGGTAAGTTTAACGTTTATAACCGTATGAACCATAAAACTTAATTAACTTATTCATCTTATTGCTGAATAGTAATTAAGTTGAATATAAGAACAAATAGGGCATGGCTTATGCTATGCCCTTTTTTATTTCAAGAATATATAGGCAAACCACTTTACTAAAATCAGTTCACTTAAAGTTGTTTGGGTATATATACGACACTCTGTTATTGAAATTAACAGATAATTTGATCTAATCATTACGAGTCATTCGCTCGTAGGAATCAGCATGACAAATAACACATTTACAAAACCGAGTTTCTGGTCACGTCGACTAATACTGGGTACTACCGTTTCTGGGGCCGTTATCTTCTTCATTGTTGGTATTGTCTTCTGGGGTGGGTTTAACACGGCAATGGAAGCAACAAACACCACTGAATTCTGTATTGGTTGTCATGAAATGGAAGACAACGTTTATGAAGAATACAAGCCAACAATTCACTTTACCAACCGTACTGGCGTTCGTGCAGGCTGTCCTGATTGTCATGTACCTAGACCTTGGATACATAAAGTCGTTCGTAAAATACAAGCATCTAAAGAAGTATTTTCTTGGTTAACAGGTAAACTAGACACCAAAGAAAAGTTCAATGAACATCGATTTGAATTAGCTCAAAATGTTTGGCATGCAATGAAATCAACAGATTCAAGAGAGTGTCGTAATTGCCATAATTTTGAATCTATGAATCCTGAATTTCAAAAGCCCCGTGCGCGCAAGCAACATTTAAATGCTTTTGAAACCGGGCAAACCTGTATTGATTGCCATAAAGGCATTGCGCATAACAATGTACGCGACAAGCTTTCTGATGAAGAGTTAGAGAAGCTAGAAGCGCCTAACCCAGATTTTATTCGAGAAGTGCCACAAGCTTATCGTGATGGCTTAGCACGCGTTGAAGCGAAAGAAGCGGCAACAGCTGCGACAGTCAAAGCAGAAAAAATGGCTGAAAAAGTAAAAATTGAGCAAAAAATAGCGGCTGCTGTAGAAGAGGCGTTAGCTAATGCTGTTTCTAGTGCAACAACAAGTCAGTCGTCAAAAACATCTGAAAACGCTGCATCTGCAACAAGTAATATTAATGTTGATTGGGGCAAAGCCAGCTCAAAAGATATTGGGGTTTTCTATCCGGGTACGGCCTCCATTGAATGGGTTTTAGGTCGTAGACATGGCGGTAAACGTGCTTTTACTAAAGGCGATCGTTGTATTGAATGTCATGGTGAAGAGATAGCTGATATTGGTAACAATATCGTGTCAGGTGAAAGTGAGAAGAAACTTGAACCTAATGTTATCCCTGGAAAACGTGGTTATATTGATGTCACTATTGATTCAACTCATGATGCTGAAAATCTATATTTGAGATTTAGTTGGCCTGAAGGTGAACATGCTGCAGTTCCTTTTGTTGATGGTGGTAAAATGGATCCAGAAAATCCAATGAAATTAGCCTTTATGCTAGCAACTGATGATGTTGAATACGCAGATAGAGCTGGTTGTTGGGGTACGTGTCATGCCGACGCTAATTCTATGCCGTTTGCACCAGATGTTGACACATTGAAGGGCAGTGATTTAGCGAAACGTCTTAACTTCAATACGGGCTCAGGTATGGGTGTCACTAAGTACCTTAAAGAGTCTCGCACTAAATTAGAGCTTAAAGGTCGTGGTGGTAAAGCGTTAGGTGGTTGGGATAAGCTTAAAGATGAAGCAGATATCACAGCCTTACAAGACGCGAACCAATTTATGGATGTTGTTCGCTATAAATCAGGCACTAAAGAAGTGGAAGACGGCCAAATCTTAGCAGAACGCGACATGCATAAAGGCGTGGGCGCAACGGTTGAAGCTTCACTGAAAAATGGGACTTGGTCTGTAATTGTTAAGCGTAAGCTTAAATCAGATAAAGCGGGCGATGTTAGCATTGAAGCCGGTAAAATGTATAACTTTGGTTTCGCTATCCATGACGATTACTCAAGTGCTCGTTACCATCACGTTTCATTTGGTTACAAGCTAGCGCTTGATAATGATGAAGCCGAAGTGAATGCTAAAGCTCAATAAGTAATGACGAGCAATGAGTTTTGTGCGGTGAAAATAATTTAATTTCACCGCACTGCTCATATCTCGAAACATTATTCACTGTCTCTGTTTTAGTTTTAGTTTTAGTTTTAGTTTACATAAGGCAATAAATTGTATTTTATTGCCTTATTTTAAAAAACACTGTTAATTATCTTTTATTCCATTTATCAAACAAAGCGCTAGCCTTCTCTTTAACCTTGTCTTTAATCTTCTCTTTGGCTTGCTCTTTTAACACCTCTTTTTGTGAGTTTTTGGCTTCTTTCCAGATAGCTGATAATGCTTTTTTGATCATTACACCGCCTAACTCATTAGCAGGCAAGCCGTCTTCACCGCCAATATCGGATAAATTGATATCAGGTAGTGTTTTTTTATGGGTTGTATTACCTAGCTTAGTTAAATCAACTCTTAGCGCTACCCCAGCTAATACAAATTTTTTCACGCGTATTTTTGGTGAATTAGATTGACTAGCGTTTGTTTCGTTATTTACTGAAGATTGAGGTGTATTTTTCTTGATGGCATCAAGGATCACTTGAATGTTAGAGCCACCAGTTTCATTAAACTCAACAAGTGCTTCAGGTTTATCTATAATAACTGCATCTATTACAACAGGTTTGCCGTCACGTACTCCTGCTAAGCTCTCAATGTTAATATCTAAGGTGATTTCGTTTAGAGCAAACAAAGGCATTGAGGTAAAGCCGCTAGGATTATTTAATATTAAACCATTAATGGTGCCTGCTCCGCTAAACAATTGCATATCAACTTTTTCTACTGTGACTAATTGACCAGTAAATTTTTTACCTTGTACTTCTATTTGCTCTGCAATAATTTCATTCAGCTTATCACTACTGAGAAACCAGAATGCACCGCCACCAATCGCTAATATTAAAGTGACAAAGATAATTAACTTTTTCATAATACGTTTTCTCCAATTACATAGTTTAAGACACCAATTTATCCCCAAGCTTAATTTGTTAATTAAAGTATTACAAGGCAATAATTGGGAGTGTATTGGTAAATAAAAGTGCAGGTAATGCTAAGCTAGTAGGTATTGAACAACATATTTATCCCTTTATTTAAAACGCAGGATATATCTGATAAGAGAGCTTAAATGCGATTTTTCAAAATAACATTCATTACTACTGTCGCCTTATTTGCTATTTTTAGTATCATTTATAGTGCACGAATTTCTGTTATAAAAACCCTCGCAGAAGAGCAACTGAATTTATACCAGATCAAAATTAGTTGTCTGGATGTCAGCCTTGCGAGCAATATGACCATTATTGTCGATAAAATATGCTTACAAAGCGCTAAGACCTATATTGAAATAGTGGATATGAGGCTTCAATGGCAATATTTACCACGATTTAAGATAACTAATGTTGATGTTAAGCGAGTAAACGTTAAGGCTACTGAACATTTATTCTCTAATATAAAGCCTATTATTAAAGAAAATGAACACGGTTATGACAACCAAAATATTCGTCAATTATTGTCTAATACATTACAGCCTTATATTAAGAAAATTAAACAATTTCAGATGCCAATAAACATCAATATTGCTGAGATTTACTACTTACCTTTTCCGGTTAAAAACCAACCAAAATTATTAAGCACTATCCCTCTAAGTCAACAAGAAATAGGCTATATGGCTAGTCTATCAGCAGTCGATGGTAAGCTGTCTTTTTCGTTACAAGACGCAGATAAAGTAGCATTTATTAAGGCAGAGCTGAACAGCATAAAAAACAAAGTAACAACAGGTTTCCTTATTACATTATCAAGCGAATTAACGTTACTAAAAACGTTTGTTCATGCACACCAGCTGCCTATATCAACTGAACTACAAAACACCTTAAAGGCTAATAAAATATCAGGCCATATTGATACCGCAATAACATATCAAGCAGACATACTCAGTATGCATAATCAAATAACAGATCTCGTCATCGCTTCTGATAACGGCATAGGTAGCAGTGGCGCTTTTAAGCTAATGGCTACCCTAAATTTTGACAGCCAATTACCACTAATACCAAACACAAGAGCCAAAAAAGCCAAAACTGCTAATAAGACTAAAGGTAAAAAATCGAATAAAAACAATCAAAACATAGCGTTAACCTTTTCCGGGAAAAATGCCGTGTCGTTGAAGTATAGTCAACCGAATTTTATTGCCATGTTAGAACGAAATCGCCTACCCCCAAAAATAATATCACTACTTAAAGATAATCCATTGGCGCAATTAACCATAGAACCAAAAGACAAGACGACACTTACCTTAATCAATCAACAATTAAATTTGAGTGGTCTTGAAATGAGTGCTGGTGGTGATAAGCGCGTTCACCACATTAAACTTGATAATATAATGATGGATTTTGCCAACAGCCCTAAAGGTAGTGAAAGTTCTGCTATTCAAGCCTTCAACGCATTAACAATAGAAAGCTATATTATTGATAGCGAACTTAACTTAGCAGAAATAGCCACATTTACTACTCAACCCGTTGTTTTGCATCTAGAAGGCTCACTAGACAAAACTAAAAAGCAAACCAAGCTTACCTTAAGTAAAGATTCTTTAATCACAGTAAAAAACATGTCCTTAACTAAACAGCAAAGTCGATCTGCTGCAGTACCGGTGACAGCACAAAGTAACGTGTTATTAATATTGAAAACACTCACAGCTCAGTTAGCCGGTAATTTACAACTAATGGCCGATAACACGCTTAGCGTGAATTTAAAAGCCCATAGTCAAGCGTTACAAATTAGTATTCCCAAAGTATTACATATTGATTCGTTCGATATTTTTAGTGAGATTAAAGGAAGTTTTGATGATATTCATATTAAGGCTACCACCAATGCTGACGGGGTTGATCTTGGCAGTATTACCGTTGTTGGTTCTGTACTATCGCCCAAAGTAAAAATAGCAGCAAATAAATTACTACTTACCGACTTATTATCATTAAATATTCAGTTACCGATCAAAGTTGAACTTATTGATGGCATAGTGGATTACCGTCTCTCTGGGCAATTAACCGATTTGAACAAGTTCGAAAAAAACCTGTTCAGTGTATCGGTAGCGTTAACATCAGTTAGTGGTGAAGTAGATGACATTTGGTTCCAAGAGTTAAACTGGCAACAAAATTTCACTTTACTCGCAGGTAAAATAACCACCTTACCCAAGGGGACTGAAAACCTAACCGTCGCGCTAATTGAAACGCCCACCCCTATTTCACAGCTTTCAGTTAATACCAACTGGACATTTGACAAAAGTTTTATATTTTCAGCAAAAAAGCTTAAAGTGGATGTATTAGGTGGCAGCTTATATATTCCCGAAATAAAATGGCCTTTTGAAGCTAAACATTCAGTTAACGTTCAGCTTAATAGTATAGACTTAGAGCAACTATTAGCATTAGATAAAAAGCAAGGCATTGTGGTTACAGGTAATATCTCAGGGCAAATCCCTGTTAAATTTGATGGTGAAAAATATAGAATTGAAAAAGGTCAGCTGTATAATATTAGTAACGGTCGAATACAGGTAATGGATAACCCAGCCGTGGTAGAACTTAAAGCAAATAATACTCAGCTACAACTGGCATTTGAGGCGCTGCAAAATTTACATTATCACCAACTTTCTTCTGCAGTTTCCATGGCAGATGATGGTTATATGCTGTTAGAAACAGTGATAAAAGGCCGAAATCCCGATATCAACAATGATGTTAACCTTAACTTGAACTTGAACTATGACTTATTAGGCTTGCTTGAATCCATGTCAATAACACAACGTTTTGAAAAAAGTATTATTAAAGATTTACAAAAATAAGGAGTAAGTATGAGTAACATACTCACCGCCGTGTTAGCTATTTTTATAATGAGTGGCTGTACACATAGGGTAGAAGTTAGTGCAAAAGAGCCGATCACGATTAATTTAAATTTAAAAATTGATCATGAAATCAGGGTAAAAGTAGATAAAGAACTAGATAATATATTTAGTAACGAAAGCGACTTATTTTAGGGAGGTGAAATGAATAATTTTATAAAAAGATCAGCTTGTGCTCTTTTAATTTCAGCGATGGCTTTTTCTGCTTGGGCTATATCACTTAGTGACGCCAAACAGCAAGGGCTAGTGGGTGAAATGCCTAATGGTTATTTAGGTATGGTGGTTGATAATGCAGAAGCTAAAAACTTAGTCGCGAGTGTTAATAAAAAACGCAAAAGCATTTATATAAAGTTAGCACGTAAAAACAAAATCACCATGCAACAGGTTACGGTTTTAGCAGGTAAAAAATCTTTAGCTAAAACGCAATCAGGGCATTTGATTAAAAACGCTGCGGGGCAATGGGTAAAGAAATAATAGCGGCTATTTGAAATTACACTAGGAGTTAACCATGCACATTTTGATGATAATAAGTTTACTACTTATACCTAATAGTGTTCTTGCAACAGAGTATGTTGTTGAGATTTACAAAAAAAAATATATTCCAGCCGATATTACTATTGAGCCAGGCGATACCGTCATTTGGAAAAATATTGAAAAACGTCAATATCACAATGTTTGGTTTAAGCAAATTGATAAAGAAGAGCCTGATTACTTTTTTCCTGAAGAAACGTATCAACGTGATTTTGATAAAACCGGAGACTTCCCTTATGAATGTGGGCCACATCCGCGTATGAAGGGGCGGGTGATCGTTATTAAAAAATAGAGTAGAAATTAATACCAGGCAAAGTAGCTACCGAAGTCGTACTAGCTTAAAGCAAAGATAGTAGTGAATACCTTTGCTTTAAGCTTCTTTGAATACTTTTGAAGCGGTGATAAAACCCTGTTATTATATAGCCTTATTAAATGTAAGGTTATATAATAACAGGGTTTTTTACTTAACTAACCTGATTTTTTTGATATGGCACAACAATAATTAAATTTTTGACACATTTTTACACAACTTATCGTAAACTTTGATTTCTATCAAACTATCTACCTGCTTTTCTCGGTATTATTCCAGAGCTTTACTCATAGTAGTAATTTTTTATTTGCAAAATGTAAATAATTTATTGCAAGTTAATACACATAATTAACGCATGAATTTTAATCATTCATTAAGGGATACACCATGTCAGAGAGCTTTACTAAAGGCATGGCAAGGAATATTTATTACGGAGGAAGTGTCTTCTTCTTCTTAATATTCTTAGCTTTGACTTTTCATACAGTAAAAGAGATGCCTAAACGGGATCATCGAGAAAATATCACCGAGGCTGTTGCCAACGGTAAACATTTATGGGAAAAAAATAATTGTATCGGTTGTCATACATTAATAGGTGAAGGTGCATATTTTGCTCCAGAGCTTGGTAATGTTTATACCCGACGTGGTGGTGAAGCTGGCTTTAAAGCTTTTTTCAATGGCTGGATGAAAGCGCAACCGCTAAATATCCCAGGTCGTCGTAGAATGCCTAACTTCCACTTAAATGATCAAGAAATTGATGATTTAGCTGAATTTTTAAAGTGGACGTCGGAGCTTGATACTAATAACTGGCCACCGAACATAGAGGGGTAACGAATGAATACTTTAAAATATCAATCACAAGCAGTAGCAAAACCTTATTTTATTTTTGCTATGATTTTATTCGTTGGCCAAATATTATTTGGCTTATTAATGGGCTTACAATACGTTGTTGGTGACATTATTGGTGATTTAATTCCCTTTAATGTTGCTCGTATGGTGCATACCAACTTGCTTATTGTTTGGTTATTATTTGGTTTTATGGGCTCTGCTTATTATTTAGTGCCCGATGAAGCTGAAACTGAACTTTATAGCCCTAAGCTAGCGATAGCACTATTTTGGATTTTTGTTGCTGCAGGTGTTGCCACCATTCTAGGTTATTTACTGGTTCCTTATTCAACCTTAGCGGACTTAACCTTTAACGAATTATGGCCAACCATGGGGCGTGAGTTTCTTGAACAACCAACCATCACTAAAATTGGTATTGTTGTGGTTGTCTTAGGTTTTTTATTCAACTTAGGTATGACTATCTTAAAAGGTCGTAAAACTGCCGTTAACATGGTGTTAATGACTGGTTTAATTGGTTTAGCAGTATTCTTCTTATTCTCTTTTTATAACCCAATTAACTTAGCACTAGATAAATTATTCTGGTGGTTTGTTGTTCATTTATGGGTTGAAGGTGTTTGGGAACTAATCATGGGTGCAATTTTAGCTTATGTATTAATTAAAGTTACCGGTGTTGACCGTGAAGTAATTGAAAAGTGGTTATACGTGATTATCGCTATGGCGCTTATTTCGGGTATCTTAGGTACAGGACATCACTTCTACTGGTTAATGGTTCCTGAATATTGGCAGTGGGTTGGTTCTATCTTCTCTGCTTTAGAGCCGTTACCTTTCTTTGCTATGGTTTTATATGCCTTTAATATGGTTAACCGTCGTCGTCGTGAACATCCTAACAAAGCTGCAACATTATGGGCGTTAGGTACAGCAGTTATGGCTTTCTTAGGTGCTGGTGTTTGGGGATTTTTACATACGCTTTCTTTTGTGAACTATTATACCCATGGTACGCAAATTACCGCTGCTCATGGTCACATGGCTTTCTATGGCGCTTACGCTATGATTGTTATGACGATTATGTCTTATGCAATGCCTAAGCTTCGTGGTATTGGTGAAGCAAATTGTAATAAAGCGCAAGTTGTTGAAATGTGGGGCTTCTGGTTAATGACGGTTGCTATGGTATTTATCACCTTATTCTTAACGGGTGCTGGTATCTTACAAGTGTGGTTACAACGTATACCTGAATCGGGTGAAGCATTAAGCTTTATGGCAACACAAGACAAGTTAGCTATTTTCTACTGGTTACGTGAAATCGCTGGTGTATTTTTCTTAATAGGCTTAATTTGTTATATTGCTAGTTTCTTTATTTCAGAAAAGAAAAAAGCATGTTTGTAAGCTAAAAGTAACGAATTAATTGCTATGAATTAATTCGTTATAAAATAATGGAAACCGCGAACTTAGCTTCGCGGTTTTTTTGTAACAGCTCACCTCCTCCTGCAACTTAAAATCAAAAAACGTCATAAGCTCTTGTTTACCTACCTAAAATCCACTTAAAAAGTTAACAACCCTGATAAAACAAAAGTGATACCCAGTGCGCCGATCTAAATCAGTAAAAGGTTTGAGGTGAAAGCCCTCTACTAGGTAAGGCCTGCCTTTTAGTCGCATCTTTTTCTGTAACTTGTTACTACTCTGTATAACTAATGCTAGATGCGCAAACAGAAAAGTGAACGGGTTATGCAATAGCAGGCGTGTGTGATTGAAAACAACGATCTTATTGGAATATTTAGAATGATCACATATTTATTGGTATTAATGCTCCAGGGAAATATTATCACGAGAGCGTTTACTGAGCGAAAAGGCAACCTCTTGTGATCAAAGTATTGATGTTAGAATGTCGAGATTAAGAAAAAATATAAGCTGATCATAAAAGCCCTAAAATAATAGGAGAAGTTTATGATGAAGGTTATATTTTTACTTTAGAAGTTACATGGCTGTAGCATTATTGCGTTAATTCGCTGGCAGAAACTACCTTTTGTCTTTATAAACTCGTTCTACGATATTGACGATATTCAGGTTCCCAAAAGTTTTCCTCTATTTTTTCTAGCAATTCATCATCAGTAAGATCCAATGCTAAACCCTGCTCACAGGCCACTTTAGCAA
>Ga0105357_10002360_pt1 | contig 10141 bp, 9 predicted proteins | sample GOMGulsemesocosm_4_FD_83660 | JGI IMG/M metagenome (GOLD analysis project Ga0105357, IMG submission 83660) | Methane-oxidizing microbial communities from mesocosms in the Gulf of Mexico - GOM15B Gulf of Mexico | ecosystem: Environmental > Aquatic > Marine > Cold seeps | place: USA: Gulf of...
ACCATTTAAGTCAGGGAACGACTCTTCACCAATAGCGGTTGCTAATATTGTTGCTCTGCCACCATACTTTTGCCCCATGGTATTCCACACTTCGGGTTGATGCGTAAGGTTGTTAACATCCCCTAATACATGTCCTTCAGGACGAGGGAATTGACTACGCCATGTAACACTACATACGCCGTTAATAGTTACACAAGAAGGATCGATTGAGCCACCTTCAGTGGTAAAACTAACTGCAGTACCATCTGGCACAAGGTTGTTAAAGGCATCAGCTAAACGTGCTGTAACCACCACTTCAGTACCATCTAGATTCCAACCTTCTGGGTTCAAAACATTCGCTGATAAACTAAAACTGTCTTGATCAGGAATACCCGTAGAGACAACTAATACACTTGATTGTGAAGCAATGTTCGGCTCACTACCGTCAATAGTTGCTTGCACCCTAACACTGGTTGCCACCGTACCTGAATTAATTACGGTTTGTACAATGCCTAAGTTGTTAGTAGTAGCGCTGTCTGGAATTAACTGAATACCGCCAACATCGGTATTTAAAGAGAAATTAACCACTTGGTTGTTTACCGGGTTTGCGTTGGAATCTAATACTCTAAATTTAACTATAGAGCTTTCTGATCCTCCTAAAATACCTGTACCTAAAATAGAAATATTTTCAGGGAATGCTGAAATAAACTCAATACTGCCAACATTAGCTTTTAGCACATTAACAGACGTAGTTGCCGACAAATTAATACCACCGGCATTGGCAGTAACATTAATAGGGTCATCTTCAGTACAGCCTTTAGCAAGGTAAGTACTTGTTGCTATTCCATTTGACGTAGTAATGGGAGAGCTTATCTCAGCAGAAGGTGTACTTAAACTAGAGCAACCAGATGAAAAGTTAACTTCAACCGGCTCGGTAAACAAATTCCCTTGATCATCAATAATATTTACCGTAATAACCGTAGTACCGCCTGCAGATATTTGCGCTAAACTAATATCTGCAACACCTTCAACAAACGGCTCACCGCTACCCATAGTCACCGTAGATGAACCAACAACTAATATGACTTTCCCTGTTTCACCACTTTCTATTGAGGCAGTAATTGTTCCTGCACCTAAACTCCCCCCCCCTAATATATCAACACTCGCTTCGTTATCAGCATTTGTTATCGCGGTGGCAATAGGTATTTCCCCCACCGTTGTAACAAAGGTTACAATCAGCGGCGCGCTAATACCATTAACGACTGCAATCACCTTACCTGATTTAGAGGATGTTATGGTATCAGTTGAGTTACCGTCACTATCAACTAAAGTAACTGATATATTGATATCGCCTACCACGCCAATATCATCACCTTGGGTGCTGAAATCGATGCTAGCTTCTTCGCCTGATGCGACAGCAGCAATAACAGTACCTGCACCGCGCACATTACCCGCGGTAAGTGTTATTTCAGCCACGCCTACATCATTCGTTAATGCGGTTCCTGAACTAGGAGAAAATGCTCCTATGTTAGAAGAAAAAGTAACGGTAGTGTTAGGTACAACTACCCCTTTTTTAGTTAATGTCGCGGTAAGAGTAACGGGTTCTAACCCGGTAACATTTGAATTAGAAAGTGCCAGCGAAATAACAACAGGGTTTGTAGCTGTACCACCTTCACCTGTTGAAAGACCTCCATCACCGCCACCACATGCCACCAAAGTGGCTAATGTCATTAATAGCAGAGTAAAACTAAAGCGTCGAAGTAACTCCATAAAGGTATCCCTATTGTCTTTTGATTAATCTTTATTTGCTTAATTATTCATACTAACTGATAAGTAGCAGAAAAGTACAACTTAATACTTTAATTCAAAAAAAAAGCTTAGTCATCAACGAAGTTAACTAAAAACCGATAAATTTAGTGTAAATCTAGCAAAATTGTTTTTTATCACTCAGTTTATTGCTAATCTTACAAATATATTAATATTAACAACGCCTGTTCTTTATATGACATCAACAGAAAGTAATACGAAACTAAAAAAAAGCAGTTTAACCACCCGAATTGTTATCGGCATGATTTCAGGTATTGTCCTTGGTACATTTTTACAATGGCTTATGCCTAATGGCCGTGATTTAGTTATCAATTTATTTTTATTTGAATTATCACTACAGAACTTTTTCGTCGATGGTGTGCTTGAGATTATTGGCCAAATATTTATGGCAAGTTTACGAATGCTTGTTGTACCTTTAGTCTTTGTCTCACTTGTTTGTGGTGTTTGTTCATTACAAGACACCACTAAATTAGGGCGCATTGGTGGTAAAGCTATTGGCTTGTATTTAGTAACAACAGCAATCGCAATCAGTTTTGCAATATTTATCGCGATAATTGTTGGCCCAGGTGAAGGGGTAAACATGACGGCTAGTACCAGTTTTAGCTCCAGAGAAGCGCCGTCTCTTGCGCAAGTTATTATTCAAATGTTCCCTACGAACCCTTTTGAAGCTTTTGCACAAGGCAAAATGCTGCAAATAATAGTCTTTGCTTTACTCTTCGGCATTGCTATCGCTTTATCAGGAAAAGCGGGTGAACGCGTCGCAAGTTTATTTGAAGATCTAAGTGAAGTAATCATGCGCTTAGTGGCTATTTTAATGAACTTAGCGCCATATGGTGTATTTGCTTTACTCGCTACCTTATTTACCACAGTGTCACTTGAAACCTTTGGTAATTTAATCGTGTACTTTTTAGTGGTACTTGCCGTTTTATTTATTCACGCCCTAGTAACTTACCCGGTAATATTAAAATTACTCACTGGTTTAAGCCCAGCTATCTTTCTGAAAAAAATGCGTGATGCGGCTATTTTTGCATTTTCGACCGCCAGCTCAAATGCCACAATTCCTGTTACGTTAGAAACAGCAACGAAAAAAATGGGCGTTAAAAATTCAATAGCATCGTTTACTGTGCCATTAGGTGCCACCATTAACATGGACGGAACAGCAATTATGCAAGGTGTTGCTACGGTATTTATCGCCCAAGTATTCAGTCAAGACTTAACATTAGCTGATTATGTAACCGTTGTACTCACAGCAACACTTGCCTCAATTGGTACTGCTGGTGTGCCTGGTGTTGGTTTAATTATGCTAGCAATGGTATTAGATCAAGTTGGCCTACCTGTTGAAGGCATTGCCTTGATTATCGGTGTTGATAGATTACTTGATATGACTCGCACCGCAGTTAATGTAACAGGAGATAGTATGGTGAGCATTGTTGTTGCTAAGTCTGAGCAGCAGTTTGATAATGACATTTTTTTAGATGAAAATGCGGGTAGTAAAATTGAAGAAATAGACTTCCATCATTTAAAAGATTAAATAGCCAGAAGCGTCTATAAACTTGGACTCAGGAGAATGTAGATACTGCATTCTCTAATAAGTTATTTCGTATAGCATCACCCCATAATAGCGCTGGTATAGTGGGCTATTTTATTAACTCTTTACCTGATTGTTCTACATATACACGGTATTTGATTAGCCTAGTGAAACTGAGGATATTTGTTACACCTATTAATTTCAATTTTCATCATAGTTAGCTATTCTTATTCTATAGGTTAATAAAAGAGATGCGTTATGCCCATCACTAATATACATGAAAAATCGCAATTGACACATCCACCACAGTCCAAACAAACTGATGCTATTTATGATCATGTTCAAAATAAAAAAGAGTTAAATAGCGCTATTGTTCGTTCACAAATGGAAGTTAGCTTGAAAATGGGTAATGAGCCTATGGCTTTACTCTATAAAACAGCGTTAAGTGCAATTAATGAAGCGCTTGATCCAACTAAAGAAACTAAACCAATACAAACCGCTTACGACAACCAAATTGATGTATCTCCAGAAGCGACAGCGACAAGAATTGTAAGTTTAGCAACTGGTTTTTTTAATGCTTTTCAACAACAAAATCCCGACATGGTCCCCGAAGATTCTTTAGATAAATTCATGTCTGTTATTAGAGGCGGTATAGATAAAGGCTTTCAAGATGCACGTGAGATCCTTGAAAGCCTATCAGTACTTGATGGGAAAATTGCCACTGATATTGACAGTACTTATGACCTAGTTCAAGAAGGCTTAGAGCATTTTGTCGATAATTTTTTTACTGAAGAAGACACCGAAAAGAATGAAGAATAACTTTAGGGTCTGGTGATATTTTACTTTATTGAAATTCTTTGAGCTCTTTTAGTGATAAAAAACTCACATGCCACTCTTTTTGCAACAGTTGGCTGATCCCAAGCACCACAAATATCTTTATAATTTTCAGGCGTTCGAGTAAATTGCTGACACTTACCGCACGTATTTGTCACTTTATCCATATTCAAAAACGCCACTTAATTATTAATGTGGCTATATGCTAACAGCAAGTAGAGTCGCCTATTTTGATTAATATCAAACAATAATTAACCTTATTTCACTTCTATATATCCTATATCTGATTGGTTACTATTTTTACATCGGCAATAAACTGGTTAAAAACCGTGCAAGCACTATACTGTATATGGGCAAAATATAACGTGGAGGTTACATGTCTATTTCTACTCGGCTTGACTCATACTTAACTGCGCACAATATTCCTTATCAAGTCATTGAACACGATCACAGCGCTAGCTCTGTTGGCAGCGCTATCACGGCGAGAATACCCTTAAACCACATAGCAAAAGCTGTTATTTTAAAAGATCATGAAGATAGGAAGTTGATGGCTGTTTTACCTGCTAAAAATAAAATTAGCTTTTCGGCAATTAATGATAACTTGATGGGGAGTTACCAATTACTTAAAGAGCAAGAAGTTTATCAAATGTTTAGTGATTGTGAACATGGTGCTATTCCACCTGTCGGCGATGCTTTTAATATACACATGATCTGCGATGAAGTTTTAGACCAGTTAGATTACATCTATATAGAAGCAGGCGATCATCGTAAGCTATTACGTATCAGTCATGAGGATTATAAAAAGATAGCAGCAAACAGCAAACATCTACGTTTTAGTAGTGAACTATTCCATTAACTTTATTTTCAGTAATTAATAATAGTCAAAAATATAAAGGCCTCTGCAAGGCCTTTATTATTTTAATAACCTGACATTTCATCTTAAAATTTATTTTTATCGTATTTTTCGGCAATTAACTGCCGTCTAAAGTGACAAAACTTGTCATTCCCTGATAATAAACTCGCCTTACTATGCATTATAACTGTGCGTACATTACAAACATTGTCCCCGTAATTAAGACTTTTATTGAGTTGTTTATTTATTTTTTTAACTACTCATCAATGGCACACAGTGTGCTTATGTTAGTGAAAAGTAATCTCATATACCCGTTCTACTTGAAAGTGGAACGGGTATGTATAAAGAAAAGGACGTTTATTAAGATGTTGATCAGCAACAACTACGCTCAACAAGTAGCACAAGCAAAGTCTAATAACGTTTCAATCGTAAATTTTGATCATACTATTCCTCCCGTTCAACCAATACCCGCAGAGAAAGATACCCTTACCCTATCAAATAAAGCCTTAGCTATGATGAATGGTACTGAATTGAAAGAAAATCCCCCTACATATGTTAGGCCAGTAACAGCAAGATCCTTGCTAGCACAAAGTGAAGCAGCAAATTCTGCTAATGATGACTCTCTCGTAGAAAAAGCGGCTATTGATAACCGCTTTAGTGATATGATGCAAAAAATAGTGGATCAACGATTAGGTGTCGATCGTGAAAAACTCGAAGAACTCGAAGCATTAATGGAAGAAATTGCCAATGATGAGAACATGAGCCTTGAAGAAAAACAATTAGCATTAGAAAAACTGGCTGAAATGCGAGATAAAATAATTGAGGAAAGTAGGGAAATACAAAAAGTAGCCAAGCAAACAGATTAGTTTAATCATTTATTTGAATAGCCCTATTTAATATCAACAGCTTAGCGCTACTTGTTTTGCTTTTATGATAGTATTAGATCATATAAAAGCTAAAGAAACATGTCCTATGCAAATGAAGCATTATTTCATCATATTATTATTAGTTAGTTTTTCGAATGTAGCTAATGATAAAATCACCTATTTTATTTCAGATAAATCCTCATCACCTTTTCAAATATCTACAGAAAGCAGTAAGCAATCCGGCATTATTACTGATGTAATACACTCAATGGAAAAACAAGATATTTACTTTAGCCATAATATTTTACCTTTTAAACGTATGTTGAAGTATATAGAGAGCTCAAAGTCTCCTTGGATCACCTACGGGTCACCTGCTTGGCCTGGAGTACAGTCATTATCATTGTCTAAAACACCTATTATGTCAGTAGAACACAGCTTTTTAACTTTAAAATCTACCCAATATACTGACATCAGCGACCTCTTTGGAAAGATCATAGTCTTAATTACCGGTTTTGATTACCCAGGATTAGCAACTTACATTGAAGAAAATAAATTTGATATCATTTATGTAAAAGACCATGAAGCGGCTATAAAAATTATCGTTATGGGTCGAGCTATAGCCTTTCCTGAAATGAATATTAGGTTAAATTATCATCTAAAAAAAATGTCACTGCCTCGTGATAATTTCAACTTTCACTACATTGGTAAAATCATTGCTGATTATAATATCAACTTATGTTTTTCACTTAACTTTCCATCCCCTTTAAGAACAAATATTGAAGCGTCGTTAGCTGCCATGAAAAATGATGGCCGACTAGACAGTATCATTAATAGTTATTAACGTACTTTGACTAACTTAATGATTAATAACAATTGAAAAAGATATCATTACTCATTTTCCATTCCCATTTTTGCCTAATTTATTCCTCGATGGCATTATATGTGACATATGAGCGCGATAAATATAAAAACACACTAACTAAGACGAGAGGAAAAGTTAACAAAAACGTATATTTCATATAAAGTAAAGGTATTACAACACCCATGGCAAGACAAAATGCAGCAAAAGCAAACTGTGTTTTGTACTGTTTAGCATAAGTAAAACTTGCCACAAAATTATTTACGACACCTTGGTTATCTATTCGGGCGATTAAACACGGCATTACCCCTAAAACTAAAGATAACAAAGCAAAAAACCAAGCTAAAAATAAGTTTGCCCAAAAAAACTCAACACTTAAATTACCATGATTTACACTAGTAATAGAAAATGATTTAGCTAAAAATGAATTTTGATCTACATAAAGACTATAAACCACAATCGCATCTGTTATCCATATTAAGAAAAACAGACATTGCACCACTAATACTAAACCAAAATTTACTATCAATAATGGCAATTTTAAACGGCCTTTTTTCAACAGTTCCGTAAAAATTAGTGGGTGTAATAATAAGCTAACCAAAGGAGTAAATAAGATAAAACCGGCACAAAATGAGATATACATTGAGCTTAGTTCATAATTTATCAGCAATGAATTTATCGCTTGTGCAATTGAATATATCACTAATGTTGAAAAAAGAAGCAGCCCATAAGAAAGAATTCTCCCTCGTTTTTTTTGTTTAACACTTACATCATCCACCACAATATTACCCAACTGCCATCATTTAATTTTATAAACCGACAAAGATTAGCATTTTTTCATATTTCAACATTTGATTTACATTAATGGATTGAAAACTAATGAAGTAAAAACAGTTGGTGTTTACTCCTTCACATAACACCGCGGAGATGACGGTTCGCTTTACTTCCACAAAATATAAAATTTATAACAGACGTCATCAACACAGCTAAGTGATGCTGCTTAATGAGTGAACATCACCTAATAATAAAAAGCTAACCAGTTACCAAGGTAGCATATCTTCTAAAGCAACTATATCTCCGCAACACACTGGTTTATAACCTGGAAGGGCTAATACCGCTTGATGAAATTCTTTGCTTTTAATTTCTGCAATCAACCGCTGTACCGCGACATGTTTCACTGTTTTTTTACGACAAACTAACACGTAATGCTCTGTGGTTAATGAAATAAAATTTAAGCCAAATTGTCGTGCCGCCGTTTCAATGCCAATACCTACATCAGCCATACCAGATGAAACATAAGCCGCTACTGCTGAATGGGTAAATTCAACATTGTCAAATCCAGTAACTTTGTCAGAGTCTACCGATGCTCTTCTAAACAACTCATCAATTAATAATCGAGTACCAGAGTTTTTTTGACGATTAATAAACTTAATGTCATCGCCTAGCAAATCTTCTATTTTAGTAATACCTTTGGAATTATCTTTTTTTACAATCAGTCCTTGTTCTCGCGTAACAAATCGAATGACTTTATAGGTATTAGGTTTAAAATATTTATTATAATTATCAACTAGCGTTTGATTGACAACATTAGTTGGCAAATGAAATGCGGCAATATCACATTCTCCCTTACTTAACGCCCTAAATGACTCTGCGTTAGTTTTGTACTGTAAATCTAATTTAAATTTATTGGTATATTCAGGCAGTAACGCTACGGCGTAGCCATATGTTGCAGAAATTTTAAGTAAGGGCTCTTTAATCGTTAAATTTTTTTGTATTTCTAAATTCAACTCCGACGCGATACTACTTAAATGCGGTTCAAAACGCGCATTAGCAAGCTGCTCTGCCCATAATAACTTTTCACCTAACGGAGTTAATGACGCTCCCTTGCCTTTATGAAGCTCGACTAATTCAGAGCCAAAAAAATCGGTACACTTTTTTAGAATATTCCAAATGTGGCGATAAGACATACCCAATTTAATAGCCGCCTGGGTTAACTTTCCAGAATCATGAACTGCATTCAGCAAAACAAAAATACGGGGATCAACATTTTCCCCTTGTTCATTATGAAACAACCAAGCGGGTTTAATATATATTCTATTTGATAATGATTTTTTATCCGACATTATTACTCCTATACTTTATATATATATTCTTATATTTTTGCTTTATAAGGTAATGAGTACTAATCCTCTTTTTACCCTAGGTTCAATAAAGCTTAAATCAATAGAAAACTAAGACGCAGTTGAACATAAGAAATATACTTCATATTTTTACATTACACCAAGACTGTTATAGTACTTGCATAAATAAAGACTTACAAAACGTTAAATATGAACTTAATTTCACACGTAAAAATTAAGCTAGTACGTCAGGAGACAACATGAAGATAGAATTTCATTCCGCCTTATCAAGTGTGGAAAATATAATTGATACGTTGAAAAATAAAGAAGGTGCGTTGTTACCGATACTGCACAAAATTCAAAAAGAAATAGGTTATATCCCTTCAGAATCAATTGAAAGAATTGCGAAAAAATTACAGCAATCACCCGCTGAAATCCATGGCGTTATTAGTTTTTACCATCAATTTAGAACATCCCCGACTGGCGAATATAAAATTCAAGTTTGTCGTGCTGAAGCATGTCAAGCACGAGGTAGTCGAGCACTTGAACAACATGCTAAAGACCATTTAGCAATTGAAAACCATGAAACAACTTCAGATAAAAAATTTAGTTTAGATAGTGTCTATTGCTTAGGCAATTGTGCAACAGGCCCTAATATCAGAATTAACGACCAACTTTATGGTCGTGTTAGCAATACTAAGTTTGAACTTATTCTTTCCACATTAAACAGCAGCGTAAAGTGAGATAATGATGAGTACTAAAATTTTTATTCCACGAGAGAGCACCGCATTATCTTTAGGTGCACATGATGTTGCCAAAGAAATTGCAAACTATGCAATAAATCATAAACTTGACTTAGCACTGACAAGGAATGGTTCACGTGGCATGTTTTGGTTAGAACCCATGGTTGAAATTGAAACCCCACAAGGGCGTATTGCCTACGGTCCTGTTGAAACGACTGATGTTACTAGCATTATGGAAGACATCGTTAATAATATTTTCAATAAAAAGCCACAAAACCATCCTTTAGCATTAGGCCTTACTGAAGAGTTAGATTATTTAACAAAACAAACTCGCCTCACCTTTGCTCGGGCGGGTATAACCGATCCAACCTCTCTTGATGATTATCTCTCATTAGATGGTTTTACTGGCTTAAAAAAATCATTGGCATCGTCGAGTCAAGAAATAGTCACCACGGTGCTTGACTCAGGGCTTAGAGGTCGAGGCGGAGCAGCATTTCCAACAGGTATAAAATGGCAAACAGTAAGAGATGCT
>Ga0105357_10002362_pt1 | contig 10137 bp, 4 predicted proteins | sample GOMGulsemesocosm_4_FD_83660 | JGI IMG/M metagenome (GOLD analysis project Ga0105357, IMG submission 83660) | Methane-oxidizing microbial communities from mesocosms in the Gulf of Mexico - GOM15B Gulf of Mexico | ecosystem: Environmental > Aquatic > Marine > Cold seeps | place: USA: Gulf of...
CGACAGGGCTACAGGCATTTCATAATAACGAGGCTATTCATCAAGACTTGAAACCCGCGAATATAATGGTCTGTGAAGATGGCCGAGTTGTATTGGTCGATTTCGGTTCTGTCTATGTGGCGGGTTTGGCGGAGCTGCGCACAATGGATGCCTTTGACGAGGCTTTAGGGACGGCCAGTTATGCTGACCCTATGTATTTACAGGGCAAAAACCCAGGTATTGCTGGAGATGTATATTCGCTAGCGACAATAAGCTATGAAATGTTCACCGGTAAATTACCCTATGGTGCGGCGGTGGAAGAGTTTACCAGTGCCGCCCAGTACCATCGTAAAAAATACCTCTGTGCCTCGGACTTTAACCCAGTTGTACCTTTGTGGTTTGATCGTGCGCTAGAGAAGGGCGTCAAATTCGACTTGCAGGAGCGCTATTCGACGGTCGCAGCGTTTTACCAAGATCTTCGAAATCCCAACCCTGATTTTTTACGCGATGATCCGCCAAGCCAGGGGGGGAGCAACAGCTTATTATTTTGGAAATTACTGTCAGGGTTTTGGTTTGGCGTGATAATTCTTTTGGTATATCTTTTCAGTCAGGCGACTTAACAAAGTTGCTAGCAGCTCGGCCTATTCCTTGCTGCATTATTCTTTCTTGCTTCTCTGCTGTAGTAATTTCGAATCAGGCCGCTGTGGTTTGCTTAGCCGCTAACCCGATTTTGTGAAAATTAACGGCGGACTTTATTCGATCCAGCGGTCAAAGGGAATAATATCGACTTCTTCTCCGGCTTTGACGTTACCGCGTTCTTGTTCGATTCTGATGTAACAATTTCCTCGACTCATCGAGCTAAGCATGCCAGAGCTTTGATCCATACTGCTGTCTATATTCAGGGTGCCGTCGTCGTCTTGTATTAAAATCCCACGTTGGAAATCGGTCCGCCCTGGACGTTTACGAATATCCTTAGGGGCCTTGGCCTTTAATACGAGAGCTGGGCTGCGTATCTCCCCAGACATTTTCAACAGTGTCGGTACCGCAAGCTGGTGAAAGGTAATAGCGGCAGAGCTTGGGTTGCCGGGCAAACCAAAGAAGGGTGTGCCGCCTAATTTACCAAAGGCAAAGGGCTTGCCGGGTTTAATGGCCAGCTTCCAAAATTCAATATCCCCAAGCTCATCCAAAATAGTTTTGGTGTAGTCGGCTTCGCCAACGGAAACACCACCGCTAGATATGATGGCATCACACTCTTGCTGGCAGCGCGAAAAAGCCTGGCGTAGTGCCTTGGGATCATCGGGTATGATGCCAAGGTTCAGAACTTCTATGTTCAAACGTTTTAGGCCCGCGGCAATAACAAAGCGATTACTGTCATATATACAAGAGGGGTCTAAAGTTTGCTGTGGTAAGCGTAGCTCGTCGCCGGTGGAGAATAAGCCAACCTTTAGCGGCTGCAAAAGAGAAACTTGTGATCGCCCGATGGAAGCTAATAAACCGATGTCAGTTGGCGATAAACGCCGGCCCGCATTCAGAATAACCTGGCCTTGCTCGATGTCATTACCCGCTCGGCGAATATTATCCCCGGAGCGAGCGGATTGTAATAAGGTGATTTTTTCCCCATCGGCATCGCAGTTTTCTTGCATGACGACGCTGGCGCAACTGGCTGGGATTGCGGCGCCGGTCATAATGCGCACACATTCACCTGCCTGAACTTCACCGCTGTAGGGGCTGCCGGCAAAAGACTTGCCCTCGACCGTGAATTGATTGCCGGACTCTAATTGCTCGGTATTGTCCCCAAAGCATAGGGCATAGCCATCCATCGCTGAATTATCAAAAGCCGGTACATTGTGAGGTGAGGTGATAGCTTCTGCTAGAATTCCATCCAGAGCATCTTCTATGGCAAGCTTGTGAGTCTTGTTGGTCGCTTGAACAGCGCTTAGCAAGTAATCAAGTGCTTTGGCTAGGGGTAATAATCCGGGGGCGTCACAGCAGGTCATAGGGCTCTCTTCTTTGTTTCTTTAATCACTAACTATTTTAAGATTCGTCTGGGTATAGACAATTAATTTTTCTGATTTACCATCCACACAGCGGCTTCTACGCGGGAACGCAATTCTAACTTTTTCAAAATATGTTTGACGTGTACTTTCACTGTGCCGTCGGTGATATCCAATTCGCGGCCGATAAGTTTATTGGATAAACCTTTGGCGATAAGTTTCAAAATTTCATGTTCACGGCTGGTGAGCTTGGCCAATAAGTTGGTTTTATTTTTATTACCTCGGATGGCGCTAGCCAAGACCTGTGTAAGCCCCTCACTTATGGCCATCTTTCCCACTGCGGCTTCGCGGATCTTTTCTAAAATATCCTCCGGCGGCATGTCTTTAAGTAGGTAGCCATCGGCGCCATAGCTAATCGCGAGAACAACATCTTCTTCGCTATCGGACACCGTTAACATTACTATTCGTGAGCTAACGCCGGCTTCACGCAATGCGCGCAACGTCTCAAGGCCATCCATGCCCTGCATATTCAAATCCAAAATAATGAGGTCCGGCTCATTCTCGGTGGCGATATCAATGGCTTCTCGGCCACTGGAAGCTTCAGCGACAACCTCTAGGTCGTCTTCAAATTCCAGTAGCTGACGCAAACCTTTTCGCAGCAGCGGATGATCATCGACGATGAGAATAGTGGACTTGGAGTCGTTCATTCTTCCCCCTTGTTATTAATATTTTACCGAATCAGGCTAACTCGGTTGATTTAGGGCTATGGTGAGTACTTTATGTGATGGCGACAAGGCCCAGCAGAACTAAGTTTGATGTAAATCATGGTTTGCTGTGTTCGTTTCTAAGTCTATTCTACGGTATTTCAAGGAATCTACCACCTTGTAAGTAGGCTCTTTTATATCTTCTGTTAAGGGCTTGGCTTTTTAATCCAACACTAATATTAGCGCCACCCCACGCAACAGTGAGTATGCTTTTTTACTTGGCTTCCCGGCGTCATGATAGATAGCACCTCGCTACCTAATTGTGAGTAAGTCTTAGCGATGCATTACCGTGTAAAAGCGTACTCCCTCCAGTCTATTGAGTGACATGGCGGCTCTGTCATAGTTGATGCTTACACCAATCCTTGTAAGGGGGACGTAGCATGACTGATTCACAGTCCAATGACCGTAGTTTGGGCGCCGATGGCGGGGGAGGCTCTAAAGCCGACATTCATCGATGGGACCCAGAAGACCAGAGTTTTTGGGAGCAAACCGGTAAAAAAATTGCCAGCCGTAACTTGTGGATTTCGATTCCAAGCTTATTAACCGGCTTCGCGGTTTGGTTGTACTGGGGCATCATTACTGTACAGATGCTCAATCTCGGTTTCGAGTTTGAAAAGTCAGAGCTGTTTTCCCTGATGGCCATTGCTGGTTTGACCGGCGCTACTTTACGCATCCCCAGTAGCTTCTTCATTCGTCTTTGTGGCGGACGCAACACCGTGTTTTTCACAACGGCTTTGTTGATGTTGCCAGCCATTGGTGCAGGTATTGCTCTGCAGGACAAAAATACGCCGCTATGGATATTCCAAGTACTGGCGTTGTTGTCGGGTTTTGGTGGTGGTAACTTTGCATCGTCGATGTCTAATATTAGTTACTTCTTTCCAAAGAAGCAGCAGGGTTTGGCACTTGGTTTGAATGCCGGTTTAGGTAACTTCGGCGTTACCACGATGCAAATCTTAATTCCTTTGGTAATGACCTTCGGCTTGTTTGGCGGCGCCAGCATGGTGCTGGAAAACACTTCGGGCACATTAATCGGCAAGATCCCCGCGGGCTCCGAAACGTTCATTCACAATGCTGGTTTTGTCTGGTTGTTGTTCCTAGTGCCGCTGTTCTTCTTCGGCTGGTTCGGTATGAATAATATCCGTACCAAGGAAGTTTCCCCAGAGATACCCAATCCAGGAACCAGCTTCGGCATTATTAGCGGTATGTTGGCCATTGGTTTTGTTACTGCGGTCGTGGGCTTATGGTTATTGCTACCGGAGTCTGCCAATGGCTCTGGCTTTGGCGTACCAAAAGAGATCGTTTTAGTCTTGGTAATAACATCAACGGTGTTGTTGTTAAAATTATTACCGGGACAAATTAAAACCAACCTCAAGAAGCAGTACGAAATATTTGGTAACAAGCACACTTGGGTAATGAGTGTGATCTATACCATGACCTTTGGCTCCTTCATTGGTTTTGCGGCGGCTTTCCCCCTATCTATAAAGGTTATCTTCGGCTACCAGCACATTATGGTAGACGGTGTTATGACTCACGATACCGTCAATGCAAATGGCCCTAGTGCGCTAATGTATGCTTGGATGGGAGCGTTTATCGGCGCCTTGATTCGTCCTTTGGGCGGCTGGATCGCTGACAAACTTGGCGGCGCTTTAGTGACTCAAGTATGTTCTGTTGTGATGGTAGGCAGTGCTTTGGGTGTGGCTTACTTTATGAAGTCGGCTTATAACTCTGCGACTCCTGAAGAATACTTCATGCCTTTCTTTGTACTGTTTCTGTTGTTGTTTGCGGCCACGGGTATTGGCAATGGCTCGACTTTTAGAACCATTGCGATGGTATTCCCTAAAGTTCAGGCAGGCCCAGTATTGGGTTGGACTTCAGCAGTAGCCGCTTACGGTGCATTTTACATCCCTAAGGTTTTAGGCGAGCAGATCAAGGCAACCACACCTGAAGTGGCCTTGTATGGCTTCGCAGGCTTCTATGCAGTTTGTATTGTTATTAACTGGTGGTTCTATTTACGTAAAAGCGGTGAATTCTACAATCCTTAGTAGAGTTTGACCGAGTACGCATTAACGGTTTGGCTGTACCGTAAACAGCTGTTTACTCACTCGAAGACGACTTTACCCGAGCTTGGCTCGGGTTTTTTTATGCCGGTTTGAAATGCCAGTGAAACTGTTTTTCACGCACAGAATTTATAGGTCGAATTTCAGCTTATCTTTTTCGACATTTTTCAAATACTCGGGCATAAAACTAAACTGAACCAGGGTGCCACCGCCTTCTGCTGAGTTGATCTCAATATGCCCATTCAGGTGACGACCTCGTTCGTTCATGATAGCTAGGCCGTAATGGTTAAGCTTTTCGGGTGACTTTTGAATACCAATACCGTTATCGCGAATACTGAGTTCAATGTTTTGATTTTCGAGTTGGCATAGTTTGATGTGCACCTTGCTGCCTTTGGAATGGTGAAAGGCATTTTGGCTCGCTTCGCGCATGATTTGTAATAGGTGGATTTCTTCAGTCGAACTCAGAGGCAGGTCGGTCAGTAAATATTCCAAATTCACTTCCATATCACTTCGCTCTAGTAGCTGGTTAACCGTGCTCTGCATGGCACCATGCAGGCCATCGGCATCAATCTTTAAACGGAAGGTTGTGAGCAGTTCCCGCAGCTGACGATAGGCTGAGGATATGCCTTCGCGGAGCTCATCAATGATGGGCGGCTGTAGCTCATATTTTTTCATGTCATCGACCCGCTTCAGGCGACTGACTTGAATCTGCAAATAAGATAAGGCTTGAGCTAGGGAATCATGCAGCTCCCGGGCAATGACGGTGCGTTCTGTCAGCATCGCCAAGCGCCGCTCTTGGTGGCTTTGCTCCCCAAGGGACAGCGCGATTGCTAGTTGGTCGGCTGTGGTGCGTAACAGCTGCTCCTGCCAGTTTTCCAGTGGTATGTCGGAGCGCTGGGTAATAACACCATAGCTGCTGTCATTGCGATTGATAGGGTAGTGGGTGTTTCGTTGGTTTTGTTCTGTTTGACTGAAAGGCGCGCAACCTTTGCAGGCACCACAATCGCGTTGCGCGCAATCACTGATGGCTTTCTGTTCTGGGGCAATATGCAAATAGGGGTGTTCGCCATGTTGAGTGAATAAACACAACTCTAATGAATCAACGTTGAGTACCCGAGATAACTCATCCAAAACCTCGTGATAATCTAATTTATGCTGCTGTAGATCGATTATCTTTTGAGCCGTCGAAAATAAGAATTCTAAGGTTATATTATTTCGATGCAGCTCTTCAGTTCGTTCTTCTACCCGTAATTCTAATTCACGGTAGGACCCCTCAATAGAGTCGCTCATCTGGTTAAACACTGCGCCTAACAGGCCAATCTCATCTTCCTCGTTAATTTGTGCCCGTTGACTGAAATCGCCTTTACCAAAACGGTAGACCGTTTGCATTAGCTCGCTTAAGGGTGATTCGACGCGGTTTTTTAATAGGTAGTAAATTAGGCCGCCGACACTGATGGTTACCAAAAATGCTAGTAGCTGGAATGAACGCAGGTGTTTTATTTTATTTTCGGCTTCAGCTTGAAATGAATTTACGACCCGGTCGGTCAGCTCAACTTGCTTGTTTAACAGCTGTATGTCGATCTGCCTTGAACTATCGCTGGACTTCAATGTGCTTAACAAGTTGGGTTTAAGTACATTGTTCCAATGCTGGTAGGCTTCTTCGAACTGCTGGTTAAGTGGGTGTACCTGATCCTGAGGGTGGGTACGCTGGCTGGTGAAGAGACTGTGGTTCCATGTTTGGTCGAGTGCCTCGATGTACTGCTGCGCGAGGACGGGCTGCTTATTTTTAAGCGCCAAACCTATTTGATAAGTCTTCATTCGCATGGAGCCCGAGACATTAATAGCCTGTGCGTCTTTGTCGGAGAGTTCGGTAATCCAAAAGGAAATAAATATCGTCAGCAAGGTCACGATGATGATGGAGATCAGCGATAGGGTGATATAACCCATGACCGAATTTGAATATTGCTGCTTGATCGAATCCATGTTTTCACGCCTTGTGCAATTAGAGCGACGAGATCACTCGAAGCCATTCTACCTATCAATACCCAGCGGTGCCAAAAATTGGCTAAAGTAAAAATAAGTATTTAAAAATATAGAGGGATTTCAACGGTTTAGGGTAATTTTGTAAATACTACTTTGTGGGTACGGCGGGGCCGTAGCCGAAAAATTGGACCGAGCCCAATTGATCTACATCAATTGAATTTGGGGCAGTCGATTTATAGTCGGCTCACCGTGAATAAATGCTGGCATCTCCAGTGAGTGGTGAGGATTATAATGAGTCATTTCTTAGATAAATTACGCTTTTTTAAAACAAAACAAGAGCCCTTTGCTGATGGCCATGGTGTCACCACAGAGCAAGATCGAGGCTGGGAAGATGGGTACCGTCGTCGGTGGCAGCATGACAAAGTCGTGCGCTCAACCCACGGTGTTAACTGTACTGGCTCGTGTAGTTGGAAAATATACGTTAAAGATGGTTTGGTTACCTGGGAGACTCAGCAAACTGATTACCCTCGTACACGCCCTGATCTACCCAACCATGAACCTCGTGGCTGTCCGCGTGGCGCTAGCTATTCATGGTATATCTACAGCGCCAACCGTTTAAAATATCCAAAGGTGCGTAAAGCGCTATTAAAGTTGTGGCGCGAAGCAAAAGCGCAGCATCCCGATCCTGTGGATGCGTGGGGCTCTATCGTTAGCGACCCGAAAAAAACCGTTGAGTATAAATCTCGACGTGGTTTAGGTGGCATGGTTCGTTCCGATTGGACCGAAGTTAACGAAATGATTGCCGCTTCGAATGTCTACACCGCCAAAGAATATGGCCCTGATCGTATTTCTGGCTTCTCTCCGATTCCTGCAATGTCGATGGTTTCCTACGCCGCTGGATCTCGATACCTATCGCTGATTGGTGGTAACTGTTTAAGTTTTTACGATTGGTATTGTGATCTGCCTCCAGCATCTCCGCAGGTGTGGGGCGAGCAAACCGATGTGCCAGAATCTGCCGATTGGTATAACTCTGGTTACATCATCGCTTGGGGCTCCAATGTGCCGCAAACGCGAACTCCCGATGCTCACTTCTTTACCGAAGTCCGTTACAAGGGTACTAAGACGGTTGCTGTCACACCTGACTACTCCGAAGTGGCCAAGCTCACCGATGAATGGCTACCGGCAAAACAAGGTACTGATGCTGCATTAGCCATGGCCATGGGTCATGTCATTTTGCGTAAATTCCACGTTGAGAACCCAAGTGAATATTTCACTGAGTATGTTCGCCAAACAACGGATCTACCTTATCTCGTGTGTCTCGAGGAAAGTGAGCAGGGCTTACAGCAGGGGCGTTTCTTACGCGCTTCTGATCTGGTTGATAATTTACAGCAAGAGAACAACCCAGAGTGGAAAACCATTGCCTTTAACAGCAACGGCGAATTAGTGTCGCCAACCGGATCGATCGGTTACCGCTGGGGTGAAAAGGGCAAGTGGAATATTCGCCAAACTGACGGTCACAGCGGTGAAGAACTCGATCTCTGTTTGTCATTAAAACAACAGCATGATGATGTTGTTGATGTGAGCTTCCCGTATTTTGGTGGCCAAAAACACGATTACGATTATTTTCAACATACCGAACACGCTGAGTTGCAAGCTCGCAAAGTACCGGTTAGACGCATTACCTTAGCCAATGGAGAGACCAAGCTAGTCACTACCGCATTTGATTTGACCTTGGCTAACTACGGTGTCGACAACGGCTACGATTGTCCGAACAGTGCAAGTAACTTTGACGAAGACAAACCTTATACGCCAGCGTGGCAAGAAAAAATTACCGGGCTGCCTCGCGCCCAGGTCATTAAAATCGCCACCGAGTTTGCCGATAACGCCCACAAGACTCACGGTCGCAGCATGATCATTATCGGTGCGGCGATGAACCACTGGTACAACATGGATATGAATTACCGTGGGGTAATTAATATTCTGATGATGTGTGGTTGTATCGGCCAATCCGGTGGCGGCTGGGCTCATTATGTCGGGCAGGAAAAACTGCGTCCGCAAACAGGTTGGTTACCGTTAGCCTTTGGCACTGATTGGCAGCGTCCGCCGCGCCAAATGAATGGTACTAGTTTCTTCTACAACCATGCTGATCAATGGCGTTATGAAAAGTTACGCATGGAAGAAGTTGTTTCACCGCTAGCGGATAAGTCTAAGTGGTCAGGTTCTATTATTGATTACAACACCCGCGCCGAGCGTATGGGCTGGTTGCCATCAGCGCCGCAGCTGGATACAAACCCTTTGCACCTAGTGAAAGATGCTAAAGCTGCCGGTATGGATCCAAAAGATTATGTGGTCGACAAACTCAAAAATGGTGAGATTAAGTTTGCCTGTGAAGACCCGGATGATCCGAAGAACTTCCCACGTAACCTATTTATTTGGCGCTCTAACTTACTAGGTTCATCTGGTAAGGGTCATGAGTATATGTTGCGCCATTTATTGGGTACCAAACATGGCTTGCAAGGCAAAGATCTTGGTGAAAGCGGCGATGCTAAACCTGAAGATGTGGTTTGGAATAACGAAGCTCCAGAGGGCAAGATCGATTTGGTAGTCACATTGGACTTCCGTATGTCTTCTACCTGCATGTATTCGGATATCGTTTTGCCGACGGCAACGTGGTATGAAAAAGACGATATGAATACCTCGGATATGCATCCGTTTATTCACCCGCTGTCCAAGGCGATTGATCCGGTTTGGGAAGCTCGTTCCGATTGGGATATTTTCAAAGGTATCGCCAAACGCTTCTCTGAATTAACCGAAAATCACTTAGGAGTTGAGCAAGACTTTGTCACGGTTCCATTAATGCACGACACCCCAGGTGAGCTAGCTCAGCCCGACGGTGTAAAGGCTTGGTGGAAGGGCGAGTGTGATTTGATCCCAGGAAAGACCGCGCCCAATATGGTCGTCGTTGAACGGGATTACCCGAATACCTACAAGCGTTTCACATCGCTTGGGCCATTGCTCGAAAAACTAGGCAATGGTGGTAAGGGCATTAGTTGGAATACCGATGAGGAAGTTAAATTCCTTGGCGAGCTTAACTACACCCACAAAGAAGAGGGCGCTCATAAGGGACGTCCAAAGATTGAAACCGCGATTGACGCTGCTGAAGTAGTGTTGTCATTGGCCCCAGAAACTAATGGCCAAGTTGCCGTAAAGGCCTGGGAAGCTCTCGGCGAGTTTACCGGCATCGATCACACCCATTTGGCTAAACCAAAAGAAGATGAAAAGATTCGTTTTCGTGATATTCAAGTACAGCCACGAAAAATTATCAGTTCACCGACGTGGTCCGGTTTGGAAGATGAGCAC
>Ga0105357_10002364_pt1 | contig 10137 bp, 7 predicted proteins | sample GOMGulsemesocosm_4_FD_83660 | JGI IMG/M metagenome (GOLD analysis project Ga0105357, IMG submission 83660) | Methane-oxidizing microbial communities from mesocosms in the Gulf of Mexico - GOM15B Gulf of Mexico | ecosystem: Environmental > Aquatic > Marine > Cold seeps | place: USA: Gulf of...
AAGAAGAGAAATAAACCTTATGGAATCTCAACGCAGTCTGCTATTTATTGCGCTTATGGTTGTTACTTACTTATTATTTAGTCAGTGGCAATTAGAAAATGCTCCAGCAGTTGAACAATCAAGCCTCAACCAAGCAGCATCAACAGCGCAAGATGTTAACGGAGATTTTGTACCTGAATCATCCGATTCTACAGCACCATTAATAGACGTAACTAATTCTAGTGCAAAATTAGTTACAGTAACCACTAACACCTTAATTATTACAATTAATACTCAAGGTGGAGATATAATAGATGTAAAACTGCGTAAATTCGATACAGAACAAGGCAACGGTATTCCATTTACTATATTACAAAATGGCAATCAGAAATATGTTGCACAAAGTGGTTTAACTGGTGCAAATGGTGTTGATAGAGTTGTTGTCGGTCGTCCTATTTATAGCAGCTCACAATCAGAATATGAATTAACGGCAGATGAATTAACGGTTGATCTAATCTTTCAAGATGAACGAGGTTTAAACGTTACCAAACGTTTTTTATTTAATGCTGACAGTTATAGTGTCAATGTTGATTATGTTATTAATAACAACACAGCAAACAGTGTTTCTGTGCAAATGTACGGACAATTAAAACAATCGACGCTTACAGAAAATTCATCAGGTCTATTACCAACATACCGTGGCGCTGCTTTTTCAACTAACGAAGACCGTTATGAAAAATATGACTTTGATGACATTAGCGAAGCAAATTTAAACAAAACCACACTGGGTGGTTGGGTCGCAATGCTTGAGCATTATTTTGTCTCAGCTTGGGTACCTAGTGCAACAGACAATAATCAACTTTACACTAGTTATACTAATAACTTAGAAGCTGTTGTTGGTTTTAAAGCACCCACAATCACAATTGATGCCGGTAAACAAGGTATTACATCGGCCATTTTCTATGTTGGTCCTAAAGATCAAGAAGTGTTAGAAAAAATTGCACCTAACTTAGATTTAACCATTGATTATGGTTTTTTATGGATGATTAGCCAACCACTATTCTGGCTATTATTAAAAATTCAAAGCTTTGTTTCTAACTGGGGTCTTGCCATTATCATAATCACCTTAATTGTTAAAGGTGGTATGTATCCTCTTACGAAAGCACAATATACTTCAATGGCAAAAATGCGTGAATTGGCTCCTAAAATGGCCAAATTAAAAGAACGCTTTGGTGATGATAAACAAAAAATGTCACAAGCTACAATGGAAATGTATCGTAAAGAAAAAGTAAATCCAGCGGGGGGTTGTTTACCACTAATTTTACAAATGCCAATTTTCTTAGCGCTATACTGGGTGTTTCTAGAAAGTGTAGAATTACGCCACGCACCATTTATATTCTGGATTCAAGATTTATCAGCAATGGACCCTTACTTTGTACTACCGGTATTAATGGGTATTAGTATGTATGTAATGCAAAAACTGCAACCAATGACAATACAAGATCCAATGCAACAAAAAATAATGCAATATATGCCCGTTGTATTTTCTATATTTATGGCATGGTTCCCGTCTGGTTTAGTACTTTACTGGTTTATAAGTAACTTAATTTCAATCATCCAAATGAAAATTATTTTCAGTGGTATTGAGAAGAAAAAATTAGCAGTTGCTGAAGCAAAATAATAATAGCTCATTTTAAATGCAGATAAACTAAGTAAAATAAAAGCGATTTCTTGAAAAAGAAATCGCTTTTTTGTTAGTTGCAGCTAAATAAAGTAAAATACCTCTCATTAATTATTCAGTAATCAAAACAACATCATGACACCATCATTTAATGAAAAAAGTACCATTACAGCACAAGCTACTGCCCCTGGTAGAGGTGGCGTAGGTATTATTCGAGTTTCAGGACCCGAAGCAAAAAATGTTGCACAGGCTATTTTAGGTAAAGTACCCGATATAAGAAAAGCTGAATATTTACCATTTACCGATGGTAACAATGAAGTATTAGATCAGGGCATAGCGCTTTTTTTTCAAGCACCAAACTCCTTTACTGGTGAAGATGTTATAGAGTTTCAAGGTCATGGTGGTCCTGTTATTTTAGATATGCTACTCAATGCTATTCTTGCGCTACCCAAAGTAAAAATAGCCAAACCTGGTGAATTCAGTGAACAAGCTTTTCTCAATGAGAAAATGGATTTAACCCAAGCAGAAGCAATTGCCGATTTAATAAACTCTAGCTCAGAGCAAGCAGCTCGCTCTGCCCTACACTCCCTTCAAGGTGATTTTTCTAAACTCGTTAATGAAATGGTTGAGAGCATAATTCACCTGCGCATGTATGTTGAAGCCGCCATTGATTTTCCAGAAGAAGAAATTGATTTTCTCGCTGATAAAAAAATAGTCACCGATCTAAAAACGATTATTAGCCAAGTTGAAAATGTTCAAAAACAAGCACAACAAGGTAGTATTATTAGAGAAGGAATGCGCGTTGTTATAGCTGGCCGCCCTAATGCCGGAAAATCTAGCTTATTAAATGCATTAAGTGGCAAAGAAACTGCGATAGTCACCGACATTGCCGGTACCACCCGTGATGTATTAACAGAACAAATTCATATAGACGGTATGCCATTACATATTATAGATACGGCAGGTTTGCGTGACAGTAAAGATAAAGTTGAACAAATTGGCATAGAGCGCGCTTGGCTAGAAATAAAGAAAGCAGATCGCATATTGCTAATGGTAGATGCCAGTGAAAATCATGGCGTGTTAGAATATGAGCAAGATATTAAAAATTATTACCCTGAGTTTTTTGAAAAACTACCCAGTAATATAGGCCTCACGTTAGTGAGAAATAAAGCAGATATTAACCAATCGGCTAATCAAACCAACATAGGATTAACAGAATTTTCCGATCAAAACCAAGTCAAGCATACTATCGTGACCTTATCAGCAAAAACTGGCGCTGGTATTGATAGCTTAAAAGAACATTTAAAACAGATCATGGGTTACCAAGGTAGTACTGAAGGTGGCTTTATGGCAAGAAGGCGTCATTTAACCGCTTTAAACAACACCCACCAACATTTGATTATCGGTTTAGATCAACTTGAATCTTATGTCGCTGGCGAAATACTCGCAGAAGAATTAAGAATATGCCAACAAGAGCTAGACCAAATCACCGGTGAATTCACCAGTGATGATCTGTTAGGTAAAATTTTTAGCTCTTTCTGTATCGGTAAATAGCTTTATTTATTGTTAATACATATCCCTCTAGTTTTTAATAACATCTGCATATAATTAAGCTAGAGATCGTATTCTGAAATTTAGACTAAAATTTTAGCCTGTTTAGATCTAAAGCAAACATTGAATCATCCAACGCTTTTTTTCAGTAAAGAATACGTATTCCATATTTGTACCGTATGCTTAAAACTCAGTTGTCTTGGCAATAAATTGTGATCAACCGAGGCTTGTGCCACCAACTGACTGAGTCTTCAGGGCTTCCCACCCACTAAAAAACTCACTAAAATACCTCCTGTTTTATGTAGAAAAACATACTGGTATGGCATTAGCCAAGCTGAGCGTAACTATTAGATTTGTTATCCTAAGTACTCCTTATTTAATCAGTTTCAAAAAACCTACCATATACAACTCGATCAAAAAATTGTATTCAAAAGCTGTTACTTTATTACTTATATCAGTTAAATAAACCGCTCGATAATATTACAATAAACACATAATTAATCATTAATTAACTATTGGGAAATTGTCATATGAGCTCATTTCAAATCATTGTTGGTAGCATGCTAGGGGGAACAGAATATGTTGCTGAAGCCTGTGAAGAACAGCTAATTACACTAGATCATCAGGTAAATTTACACTTAAAACCAAATTTTAAATCGATACTTAATGATACTTTTACTGAAAAAATCAATAAAAAATCAGTTTGGCTAATTTGCACCTCAACTCATGGTGCTGGTGACTTCCCCGACAACATTCAAGCTTTTGTTAACGATCTTAAAAATTGTGAACAAGATCTATCCTCAATTAACTATATGATCCTTTCGATCGGAGATTCTAGTTATGATACTTTTTGCAAAGCAGGAAAAGAATTGAATACAATATTAAAAACAAAAGGTTGCAATGAATTAGTAACGATCAATATGCTAGATATAAGTGAAGATATCGATCCAGAAGCGCTTGCACAATCATGGTTAAAACAGGAAAAAGATCTTCTATAGTGATCTTACCCATAACTTACTCACAATAAATATTACATTTCAAACCTATTGTGGGTAATTTAGTTAATAAACTATTAATTTAATCTTATTATTCAGTGATTAACTTTTAAACTAAATACCCCTGTGTATAACTCGACGTTTTGATCATAACTTATTTACTACTTGATCAAGCATTGATCACAGACTTATCATTAACTTAATATTATAAAAAATATAGAAAAAAATGGCTTATACACAGAAATATAGTTCCTTAATAGTAATAGTAATAAGATCTTTATAAAGATCTTATTATATATTTAGTAAGATCACTAGCGGATTTTTTTAATCATTTGATCGTTTCCCTCAAGGCAAAAAAGCGCTAAAATATGTCTCCTGATTTTTCAAATTACTTTTTTTGCACGAAATAATTTCATCTGGCGAGTAATTTATTTTTGTATTAAAAACGTAACCCAAAGGTTTAGATTTATGTGGTATCAAGAATTTTATGACGTAATCGTTGTTGGTGGTGGCCATGCGGGCACCGAGGCCGCACTGGCTTCTGCACGAATGGGTTGCAAAACGATGTTGCTAACCCATAACATCGACACGTTAGGACAAATGTCTTGTAATCCTGCCATTGGTGGTATTGGTAAAGGTCATTTAGTAAAAGAAATTGATGCCTTAGGCGGATTAATGGCTACTGCCATTGACCATAGCGCCATTCAATTTAGAACATTGAATGCTAGCAAAGGCCCTGCCGTACGCGCTACACGTGCTCAAGCAGACAGGGCGCTGTATCGATCTTTCGTTCGAAAAAGCTTGGAAAATCAAGAGAACTTAACTATTTTTCAACAACCCTGTGACGATCTGATTTTAGAAAATGATCGTGTCGTAGGTGTATCAACTCAAATGGGATTGAAATTTAAAAGCAAAACGGTGGTGTTAACCGTAGGAACTTTCCTTTCGGGACTAATACATATTGGCTTAAATAACTATCAAGGTGGCCGAGCAGGTGATCCTGCTAGTATGAATTTAGCCGCTAAAATGCGTGATATGCCCTTTAGAATGGATCGTTTAAAAACCGGTACGCCACCCCGCTTAGATGCTCGATCGTTAGATTTTTCAGTGATGGAAGAACAACCAGGCGATACACCCCGGCCTGTTTTTTCATTTATGGGATCACAACAGGATCATCCTGAGCAGGTTTCTTGTTATATCACCCATACTAACGAGCAAACTCATCAACATATTCGAGATGGTCTTGATCGTTCACCGATGTATACCGGTGTCATTGAAGGAATAGGTCCAAGATACTGCCCTTCTATTGAAGATAAAATCACCCGCTTTGCTGATAAAAATTCTCACCAAATATTTGTTGAACCGGAAGGTTTAACTACGCACGAAATTTATCCAAATGGAATTTCAACCAGTTTACCTTTTGATGTACAAATGAATTTAGTACGTTCAATTAAAGGTTTTGAAAATGCTTTTATAACACGTCCTGGTTATGCCATTGAATATGATTATTTTGATCCCCGTGATTTAAAACAATCACTTGAAAGTAAATTTATTGAAAACCTATATTTTGCCGGACAGATTAATGGCACTACAGGTTATGAAGAAGCCGGTGCTCAAGGTCTAATTGCAGCGACTAATGCAGCTAATCGCGTTAAAGGTAAAGATGAATTTACTTTAGGTCGTGATCAAGCTTATATGGGCGTGCTTATTGATGATTTATCTACATTAGGCACTAAAGAACCTTATCGAATGTTTACCTCACGTGCCGAGTATCGTTTATTGTTACGTGAAGACAATGCTGATATTCGTTTAACTGAAAAAGGACGATCAGTGGGTTTAGTTGATGATCTTCGCTGGCAGCGTTTTAACGAGAAAATGGAAAATATTGAATTAGAGCGTCAACGATTAAAAGATACCTGGGTACAAAAAGATCATGTTTGCGTTGAAGAAGTGAATAAATTACTGAAAAGCCCGATGAGCAAAGAAGCAAGTATTGAAGATCTTATTCGTCGTCCTGAAGTGCGTTATGAAGATTTAATGAAAATTGAAGGCTTAGGCCCTGCCATTGCAGATAAGCAAGCATCAGAGCAAATTGAAATACAAACTAAATATGCCGGTTATATTGACAGACAACTTGATGAAATAGCCAAGAAAAATCGTAACGAAAATACTTTAATCCCACTGAATTTTGATTATCAGCAAATATCAGGCCTTTCTAATGAAGTGGTTGCTAAGTTAAAAGATGCACGACCAGAAACACTTGGTAAAGCTTCTCGAATTTCTGGTATTACTCCAGCGGCAATTTCGTTATTATTAGTGTACTTAAAAAAACATGGTTTACTCAGTAAAATTTCTTAATAAATTCAGTTAGCATTAAAGCCTTATAAAAAAGCAATATAAATATAACTAGGTAAACGGTCCAGGCTTCAGTCCAACAAAAGGGCAATAAATTACCCCTATAATAGAGATAACACTCTGTCCCAAGTGAAGTACAAAGGCACAAAATATAAAATGACTCTAACAACTGATTTACAAACATTACTTTCGAAAACAACATTACAAGTATCTGAGCAACAAGTGCATTTACTTATTCAATATGTAGAACTTCTACATAAATGGAATAAAGCCTATAACCTAACCTCTATTCGTGATCCACAGCAAATGCTTATTAAGCATATTATGGACAGCTTAATGGTAGGCGAAGTTTTACAAGGTGAAAACTTTATAGATGTGGGAACTGGTCCTGGTTTACCGGGTATTCCACTGGCTATCTTATATCCAGAACGAAATTTTGTCTTATTAGACAGTTTGGGAAAACGTATTACTTTTTTAAGACAAGTAGTATTTCAATTAAAATTAACTAACGTACAGCCAATAAAAGCTAGAGTAGAAGAATATCAAGTAGAAATACCTTTTGATGGCGTGTTGAGTCGAGCCTTTTCTTCACTCAATGACATGCTTAGTTGGTGCTCACATTTAGTCACTCTTGAACATGGACAGTTCTTCGCATTAAAAGGACAATACCCAACGGATGAATTAGATCAATTACCTACCAATATACAATTAGTCTCTAGTCATAAAATAATTGTTCCAGAGCTTGTTGGTGAACGACATGTTATTGTATTGAAAAAATGTAAAGAACAATAATTAATATTAAAAAAGAGGCATTTGTGGGAAAAATAATTGCAGTTGCAAATCAAAAAGGCGGTGTTGGTAAAACGACTACTGCGGTTAACTTAGCAGCCTCTTTAGCCGCAACTAAACGCAAAATTTTATTAATAGATCTCGACCCGCAAGGTAACGCCACGATGGCAAGCGGTATTGATAAATATGAAGTACCCGCCACTTGCTATGAACTATTAGTTGAAGAACAATCTGTAGAACAAGTGGTTCAAACAGAAACCTCTGGTCTTTATGATCTTATTGCGGCTAATGCTGATGTTACCGCCGCTGAAATTAAGTTAATGGAAGTCTATGCGCGAGAGCAAAGATTAAAAACAGCATTAGCACCAGTAAAAGATTATTATGATTTTATTATTATTGACTGCCCTCCTTCGCTAAATATGCTTACTGTGAATGCAATGACCGCAGCAGACTCTGTGCTGGTACCTATGCAGTGTGAATATTATGCTTTAGAAGGCTTAACCGCTTTAATGGATACTATTTCTAAATTAACCTCGGTGGTTAATAGTGATCTTCATATAGAAGGAGTCTTACGAACAATGTATGATCCTCGTAATCGTTTGGCTAATGATGTTTCAGAGCAATTAAAACGTCATTTTGGTGATAAAGTATATCGTAGTGTTATTCCTCGCAATGTTCGTTTAGCAGAAGCACCAAGTTTTGGATCACCCGCTATGTATTATGATAAATCATCAACAGGCGCTAAAGCCTATTTAGCATTAGCAGGCGAAGTTCTACGTAAAAATAGTCCAGTTGAAAAAGCAAAAAAAACTCCCTCTTCACCAGAAAATGAATTGTCGGCAACTTATAAGTTAGCTGAATAAATTCAAGGATTACTATGAGCCCAGCAAAACGACGTGGATTAGGTAGAGGTCTTGACGCTTTACTTGCTCCTCAAACCAAATCACCTGTCCTAGATGGTAATAAAGAGAGCCTTGAATCTTCACCAAAAGATGGTGACTTAAGAAAAATAGCACTAGATAAATTATCACCAGGAAAATATCAGCCGCGTAAAGACATGTCAGACGAAGCGTTAGAAGAACTATCACTCTCCATTCAATCGCAAGGTATTATTCAGCCAATTGTTGTAAGGCCGTTAACTGAGGGTGAAGGAGAGTATGAAATAATTGCTGGCGAACGTCGTTGGCGTGCAGCGCAATTAGCCCAATTAACAGAAGTTCCTTGTATAATTAAAGATGTCCCTGATGAATCAGCCGTTGCTATTGCATTAATTGAAAATATTCAACGGGAAGATCTTAATGCAATGGAAGAAGCGGTTGCATTAGATCGGTTATTAACTGAATTTGATTTAACCCATCAAGAAGTTGCTATTGCAGTCGGCAAGTCGCGTACTACCATTACCAATTTATTACGCTTAAATAATTTACATAGTGAAGTGAAAACGTTTTTAGAAAATGGTGACATTGAAATGGGCCATGCGCGCGCGCTGTTAGCGCTTAATGATGATTTACAAGCGGAAGCTGCTGCAATTGTTGCCACTAAAGAGTTAACGGTACGTGAAACAGAAGCATTGATTAAAAAGATTAAAAATCCAGAAGAAAAAAAGCCAATCAAAGAAAAAGATCAAGAAACAATTAATATAGAAAAAGACTTAACAGATAAGTTAGGGTTGAAAGTTTCTGTTAGTCATAATCATAAAGGCAAAGGAAAATTAGTCATTTCATATAGTAAATTAGCAGAACTTGAAAAATTATTAACGAAAATAAAATAAACATATTTATAGCAATATTACTAAATATATGATCAATTATACTAGTTAAAACAACCAACTATTTCGTTATTTATTTAATAGTTAGATCAAATAGTTACTAAAATAAACGCCTTATATTTGGCTGTTTTTCCTGAGTATAAAATAGATCACCTAATTAATGAAATTGGTATTAGTAAAGTACCGTAGTTTGGACGTTTTTATTTATAGCTAATCTTTTATGAACTTATCACATCATTCATACTTAAGAATGATGTGATTTTATACTTTCGTTAATATAGCAGTGAAAGGCCTAATCCTTTAGTCGTATTTATTTAAAAAATAGCGATTATTAGTATAATTCACTGCCCTATTTTCTTGCAAAAAAAGCCAGTGTGGGTATACTTGCGCAACTTATGAAACTTAAAGTTTTTGCTTTAAAAAAGTAGATTCACTACGATTTTATTCGTATTGCTTTTTTCAACTTTATGTAGACGTAATAATGATAAATAAACTCACTATTGCTGGTCGAAGATTAGCATGGCAACAAAATGTATTAGCCATTAGTCTTGTTTTATTTTGTTCATTGATAAGTTATTTTATTTGGGGAGTAGACTACGCTAAGTCAATTATGGCTGCAGGGGTGGTAACTATAATTCCCAATATAGTTTTTGCGCGTAAAGCATTTAAATACGCTGGCGCCAAATCGTCTAAATTAGTGGTTGAATCCTTTTTTAGCGGTGTAAAATTGAAAATGGTATTAACGGCTTTGTTATTTGTACTCGCTTTTAAATTTTTAGTACTACTGCCAATACCCTTTTTTAGCATGTTTTGTTTAATAATGGCTTTACCCTTAGTAACGCCCTTTTATATTAAAAAATAGCTAATAAAATATTAACAAAAGAATTTTATTTTTAAACTTTAATCATTAGGAACATTAATATGTCTGCTGCTGCTGAGTTAACCAGCCAAGAATATATTAAACATCATTTAACCAATTGGACTGTAGGTGAAGGTTTTTGGACCTTACATTTAGATAC
>Ga0105357_10002368_pt1 | contig 10131 bp, 9 predicted proteins | sample GOMGulsemesocosm_4_FD_83660 | JGI IMG/M metagenome (GOLD analysis project Ga0105357, IMG submission 83660) | Methane-oxidizing microbial communities from mesocosms in the Gulf of Mexico - GOM15B Gulf of Mexico | ecosystem: Environmental > Aquatic > Marine > Cold seeps | place: USA: Gulf of...
GCATCTACAGTAACATCCGCCCTTATAGTCAATACATCCATCGTCATTAGGCCGCCCGCTGTATGTCCATCATAAGCAAGTGCGGCTTCAAGTCGGCTATCCTTCTTTTTCCTCAGGACTTTATCTCTGATTTCAGCAGAAAAATCACCGACTAAATCAGCTAAATCTCTCGGTGCCAATTCATTTGCACCAACCACTAAATCCTGCGCAGAAGTATGCTCAATAAGACCAATGCGCACCTCCCCTTGAAGAGTCACGAGTATCTGCCCCATGACTTCAGGTGCAACAATACCCCATAACTGATATCTATAATCTATAGGCAATGACCTGAGTAATAAAGCAATTTCAGCCGGATACAAACTCAGTAAATGATTACGCGCGTCATACAGCGCACCATCATCTAAGTCCTTCATAATCCGCTCTAAATGTATATCAGAGTGATCTTGTGGTCTATTTACTTGCATATCTATCCTTTTTATTTCCTAGCAACCGACTAAGCAGGCAAACCACCTTTTCACTGTAACTCTCGGTGCCTAATAATGACATTGAATGCCTTGCTCTGAAAGTATCGCGCAAGACTATCTACTAAAAATACCGAACGATGCTGCCCACCGGTACAACCGATAGCAACAGTTAAATAACTACGATTTTCCTTTTCAAAGCGCGGAATCCAGCGCTCTAAAAGACCTGAAATATCTTGAAAAAACTCTGTAACTATTGATTCTGAGCTTAAGAAATCTATTACCGGCTGATCTTTGCCAGTGAATCCTCGAAGCTCCGGACTCCAATACGGGTTAGGTAAACAGCGCGCATCAAATACAAAATCGGCATCTAAAGGCAAGCCATGCTTAAAACCAAAAGACTGAGTTTGTATAGAAATTTTTTGCTGTGAGCCCTCTTGAACATACCCTCTAATCAGCTCTCTTAATTGATGATAGTGAGTACGACTCGTATCAATCACTAAATCCGCACATTTTGCGACAGACTTGAGCATTTCTTTCTCGATGATAATCGCCTCTTTTAAAGGCAAATTCAAATCAGTTAGTGGGTGTCGTCGTCTTGTTTCACTATAACGCTTCAGCAATACTTCAGCTTCCGCTTGCATATAAATCACGTCACAACAGATACCTTGCGCTCTAATTAAAGCTAACTTATCAGCAAAAGCATATAAACTTTCACCGTGATTTCTTGCATCAATCCCTATCGCTGTTTTGCTATAGGTCTTGGGGTCTTGTTGCATCACATTAGTGATAAAATCATCTAACAAGGCAATCGGTAAATTATCTATACAGTAAAAGCCACTATCCTCAAGCGTATCTAAAGCAATACTTTTTCCTGAGCCGGATAAACCGGTCAAAATCAATAATTTCATAGTTTCAGTAGGGAGGACTATCCTTCAGGAATGGAGCCTAAACGAAGAATATAACCCTCTATATTCTTAATAAACTCATTTTTGTATGCATGGCTTTGCTATTTATAATATTAAAACCATGCATACAGCACAAATTAACTGCGGCGTGCTTGAGTTTTTTCTTTATGTTTAATAATTTGACGATCTAATTTATCAACCATATTATCAATAGCTGTATACATATTCTCTTGAGCATCATCAGCAAATAATGTTGCACCACTGATTTGCACTGTCGCTTCTGCTTTTTGCTCTAGTTTCTCTACTGTCAAAATAACATGCACATCAGTTACATTATCAAAATGACGCTTCAATTTACCAATTTTCTCTTCTACGTGCTGCTTCATTGCCTCTGTTACTTCAACGTGATGACCAGTTATGCTAACTTGCATATTTTTAACTCCTAATAGTGCTCAAAAAAACAGTCATTATACTACTTTCTTACAAAAGTCGCTTTCTTTGACTAGATGATGGAATAGATATTGCTTCGCGGTACTTAGCAATGGTCCGCCTTGCAACATTAATTCCTTTTTCTTCCAATAAATCCGCAATTTTACTATCGCTTAATGGCTTTGCGGGATTTTCCGTACTAACTAACTCTTTGATAAACGCCCTAATGGCCGTGGCCGAACATTCTCCTCCTGCAGATGTCGAAACATGACTGGAAAAAAAGTACTTAAATTCAATAACACCATTGGGTAAATGCATATATTTCTGCGTAGTTACCCGAGAAATAGTTGACTCATGCAACTCCAATTCTTCTGCAATATCCCTTAACACCATAGGCTTCATGGCAATCGCCCCATGCTCAAGAAACTCTATTTGCTTAGCAATAATACTACGCCCAACACGCAATAAAGTATCATTTCGGCTATGTAAGCTCTTAATAAACCACCTTGCTTCCTGCAGATGCTCTTTCATGCTGACATTATCTTTACTATTATCTGCACGCTTAATCATGCCTGAATAAAAGGGATTAACACGCAACTTAGGCGCAATATCAGGATTTAATTCAACCCGCCATTCCCCGTTAACCTTAAATACAAACAAATCAGGCACAATATATTCAGATTCACTCTCTTCAATAGATCGCCCTGGCTGCGGATCTAGCGAGCGCACTAAAGTAATAATTTCCGCCAATTTAGTTTCTGAAACAGCCAACTTGCGCATCAATTTAACTTGATCTTGTGCTGCCAATAAATCTAAAAACCGCTCTACCAGCTCTAAAGCCTGCAATTTAAAAGGCGTTGCATCAGGTAGTTGCACTAACTGTAAGCGCAAACAATCTTGCAAATTCTCCGCAGCTACCCCCGCAGGATCAAATCGCTGAATCCGATGTAAAACCGCATACAGCTCATCTATCTCCAACTCATCCAGTTGCTCAACTAAGCCCTGATATATATCATCTGGAGTGCTATTTAAATAGCCATCACCATTTATCGAATCAATAATCGCCATAGCCATAGCTCGATCCCTTTCAGTAAAAGGCACCATCTCCATTTGCCATGACAAATGATCCTGCAAATTATCAGCCTTACTGCGCTGCACTTCAAAATCTGGCATATCTCCAGCCGGCTCGGCTGCCGTGCCCATTTGCACAGACTCGAACACATCTTCCCAAGAACTATCTGTAGGCAGCTCATCAGGGATATCTGTTAGCGAGCCTTCACTGCTAAGTTGGTCAGTTCTATCTACTGAATTTTCAACGACTTTTTGCTCATTTAAAGATGAAGCCTCATCATCAACAACCTCCAGCATCATATTTGAATCCAATGCCTGCTGAATTTCTTGCTGCAAATCGAGCGTTGATAACTGCAGTAACTTAATCGCCTGCTGTAACTGAGGGGTCATAGACAACTGCTGACCCATGCGTAGCTGCAAAGACTGTTTCATTCCGTTAGCTTACCTTAAGATCAAACAAAGAAAATATCATAAAACATCCCTTAAAGACTAAAATTTTCACCCAGATAGACACGTCGCACCTCTTCATTGGCAACAATATCAGCAGAAGAACCTTCAGCAATTACCTGCCCTGCATTTAAAATATAAGCCCGATCACAAATCCCTAATGTCTCACGAACATTATGCTCGGTAATTAAAACGCCAATATTTCTATTTTTTAAGTGGGCAATAATCTTCTGAATTTCAATAACCGAAATAGGATCAACCCCAGCAAAAGGCTCATCCAACAGAATAAACTCAGGATCTGTCGCTAAAGCTCTAGCAATTTCAACCCTTCGACGCTCGCCACCGGACAAACTCATCCCTATATTATGGCGAATATGGGTAATACTAAACTCAGCTAATAATTCATCAATAATTAGCTCTATTTTTTCCTTACTCAGCTCTTGTCTTAATTCCAATACTGCACGAAGATTATCTTCAACACTTAACTTACGAAAGACAGAAGCTTCCTGCGGCAAGTAGCCTACGCCCATTTTAGCGCGTATATGCATTGGGTATTGAGTAATATCCTTATCATCATAAAAAATATGTCCAGAATCTACACGCACCAAACCAACCAGCATATAAAAACTCGTGGTTTTACCTGCACCGTTAGGCCCTAATAAACCAACAATCTCATTACTACCCACATGCAAAGACACACCTTGCACCACAGTACGCTTGCCATAAGTTTTGCCAATATTTTTTGCTGACAAAATCGCCATAATTACTTATTAGACTCACTTTTAGGCTGCAAAATTACATGCACACGTTTACTTGATGAACCCACCTGCCCAGCCTTAACTACTTCGCTAGCACGGTCATATTCTATTCTTTCACTGGCCGTACTGTTGCCACCCTGCCAGACCACAGCTTTCTGTATCATGACTAATAATTCAGTTTCCGGATAATACTCAGCAATCAAAGAGTTGCCATGCACATCTTCTTTGCCTGCTTCTGGTGTTTGCTGGAATTTTACTGGCGCGCCAGTTGCGACCATTTTTTGTATTTCTCTATTTTCTAAATAAACGACAACTTTATCCGCATCTAAGCGCATAGTTCCCTGAATAATAACGACCTTCCCAGCATACGTACTCAGACCTTTTTTATCATCATAAAACCCCGAATCCGACTCAATGGTAATCGGCTGCTGATTATCACTTTCTAGTGCATACGCATGCATACAACAAGCCATCATCAATGCAAAAAGTATTTTCAATAACCATTTATTCATATACATGCCTGCCTTTAACATTTGCTAATAACTCAATATACAAGGGGTCCTGATAAACCAGTTTCATCCCAGTTCCCGACATCCTATCGGTTTCACTCACTAATTCAGCCCAATCATCTGTTTCTGCATAATTCCGTTTCGGCTCTACGCGTAAATTCGTTGTTTTAATATTAACTTCGCGCACCGATTCTGCAGCTGCGCGATCAATATAAACTTGTCCTTGCAGAAATATCTTCTCGCCACCCGAAGTAACAACGCCTGTCTGCGCACGAATAATCCAAGGTGGCAAAAGACCTTGATATAAAGTCATTACCGGCTTAGTCAACTCCGTTTCATCATTATCACTGTAATGCGCTGCGTAATCTGCATCTAATTTTTCTTTTGCAACGCCTAATTCACTCATCTGCGTTTTACTATAATTTACAGCAAAATGATCTGCGCTATGCGCAGCTTTCTCTAAGGGCTTCTGAGTATTTTCATCAGCGCCACGATTAACCGCCCACATTGAAGCCAAGAAAATCAAAAATAGAAAAATAGCACCTTTATATTGCTGCAATATCATTAGCCGGCTTTATACGACTCAACTAGCGCCGCCATCTTGCCTTGCGCTTGCAAGATAAAATCACACACCTCACGCACAGCACCTAACCCACCAACTTGCCGCGTCTGCCAATCCACATAAGGCAGAATTTGTTCATTAGCATCTTGCACAGCAATCGCCAAACCGACCTGCGTTAATACCGGTAAATCAATTAAATCATCACCTACATGCGCCATTTGCTCAAGAGTACAGCCCGTTTTTAGTATAATATCCTGCAGTGCAACGCCCTTATCTAATTGCTCAAGATAAACCAAATCTATACCTAACATTTCCATACGTAAAGCAACCGGTTTGGAGCCTCGACCAGAAATTATCGCAACCTTAATGCCTGATTTTTGCAGTAATTTAATACCCAACCCATCACGCACATTAAAGGATTTATACTCTTCACCTTGCTGATCAAAATAAAGTTTTCCATCCGTTAAAACGCCATCAACATCCAAAATTAACACTTTGATCTTTTTGGCTTTTCCCGTTCTATCTTGCATATCAGACTATTCCTGCATGAATTAAGTCGTGCATATTAAGCGCGCCAACAACTTTCTTTTCGTCATCCACAACGATTAAAGCATTAATTTTCTTTTCTTCCATTACCTGCATTGCTTCAGCCGCCAAAATATCCGAGCGTATCACCTGACAGTTTGCTGTCATTACATCAGCCACCTGCGCGGCATTAATATCGATAGATTTTGCCAATAAACGACGTAAATCTCCATCAGTAAAAATACCCAACAAACAACCTTGAGCATCAACAACAGCCGTCATACCTAACTTTTTAGCCGTCATTTCTACTAATGCGTCCATAACACCCACATCACCTGCAACAACCGGCAATTGACTGCCTGCATGCATAATATCGCTAACTAAAACCAGCAAGCGCCTGCCCAAACTACCACCAGGATGAGATAAAGCAAACTCATCGCGCGTAAACCCTTGCAAAGTCATCAAAGCTACTGCGAGTGCATCACCCATAACAAGAGCTGCCGTAGTACTCGCTGTCGGCGCCAATCCTAAAGAGCAGGCTTCTTTTTCTACCGCATTACTAATATGCGCTGAAGAAAATTTAGCTAAAGTAGAATCCGGCCTACCCGTCATGGCTATCATCGGCACTGCGAGACGTTTAATTAAGGGTAATAGCGTTACAATCTCAGCCGTTTCACCCGAATTAGACAAGGCCAACACGACATCCTGTCGAGTTATCATACCTAAATCACCATGACTCGCTTCACCGGGATGTACAAAAAAAGCCGGTGTCCCCGTACTCGCTAAAGTTGCGGCAATCTTCCCGGCAATATGTCCCGACTTGCCCATTCCCGTAACAACAACCCGACCTTTACACGCCGCAATCAAATGACAAGCTTGAATAAAATTTTCATCAATTTTTTCGCTTAGCGTATGAACGGCCTGCGCTTCTATATTAATAACTTCACGAGCTGTTGCAATCAATTGCTTATCATCCATGTGTACTGCCCTTATAAAGTAACACTTTGAAAAATAGTCCACTGATAAAACAAGTAAGCTGACAATAACGCCGAGCCTTCCCAGCGATTAATATTACCCGCCTTAGAAATCCCTACGCCCAAAATAAACAATACTCCAGTCATCCCCAGTAAAACAGGAAAATCACGACTAATAACGGTTGCATCCACAGGACCCGGGGCAAGTAAAGCAGGCAAAGAATACACCGCTAATAAATTATAAACATTAGAGCCAATGACATTACCAACCGCTAAATCATCTTCACCTTTTAAAACACTGCTAATTGATGCAGCCAATTCAGGCAAACTCGTGCCTAGAGCGACGATAGTCAAACCAATCACTAAATCACTCATTCCCATAGACTGAGCAATATTCACCGCTGCCCATACTAAAACTTTTGAGCTAAGCAATAACCCAATCAGACCTACTGCGAAATATATCCAAGCCTTGTTATTAGGCATCGCTTCAGGAATTTCATCTTCTATTTCTTGCGTCAAAACATCATTCTTTCGATCAGCCAGAGCTGTTCTAATTAACCAAAATAAAAATAATGCTAACGCGCCCAACATCATTATGCCGTCAACAACACTTAATCCATCTAAAGCCAACACATAACAAAAAACACTAATAACCATTAAAACGGGCAGTTCACGTTTTAATAAGCCCGAATGAAAAGCTAACGGCGATATCAAGGCCGTACACCCCAAGATTAAGCCAATGTTTGCAATATTAGAACCAATGGCATTACCAATCGCCAAACCTGGATTACCCTGCACTGAAGCCAAGGATGCCACTAAAATTTCAGGAGCCGAAGTCCCCAAGCCCACAATGGTCAAACCAATCAATAAAGGTGAAACACCAAGATTGCGCGCGATCGACGAAGTTCCATCAACAAACCGATCCGCTGCAAAAACCAAGACTACTAAACCTAGAGTCAAAGCAATAAAATCAATTAGCATATTTCTTTTGGTGCAAAAATTGCATATTGTGCCATAAAAAACAAACCAGCCCCTAACCTATCATCATAAATCAAACAATCAGCACAAAAAAGAGGCGATTATAGCTAATACATTAACCATAACCGCCCGCTTTTTATAGAAACAGCAACTTTATAATACTACTAAAAACTAATCACTCCACTTCCAGTCACGAATTTCAGGCATATCATCACCATTCTGGCGCACGTATTGCTGATGATCAATTAACTTATCACGCATCATTTGTTGCACGTACACCGCATGATGACGTAACGACGGTACGCGTTTAACCACATCCATCACTAAATGAAAACGATCTAAATCATTCATTACAACCATATCAAACGGCGTTGAAGTTGTACCCTCTTCCTTATAACCTCGCGCATGAATATTACCGTGATTAGGACGGCGATACGTCAAGCGATGAATCAACCAAGGGTAACCATGATAAGCGAAAATCACCGGCTTATCCGGTGTAAAAATATCTTCAAATTCACGATCAGACAAGCCATGCGGGTGCTCTTCTTTTGGCATCAACTTCATTAAATTGACCACATTAACAACTCGAACTTTTAACTCAGGTAATAACTCACGCAATATTTTAACTGCCGCTAAAGTCTCTAATGTTGGTACATCACCGGCACAAGCCATCACCACATCAGGCTCACCTGTTGCTTGATCATTACTTGCCCAATCCCAAACACCGATACCTGCCGTACAGTGTTTAATAGCCGCATCCATATCCAGCCATTGCTCCGCAGGTTGCTTACCACAAACGACGACATTAATATAATTTCGACTGCGTAAGCAATGATCTGTTACCGATAATAAGGTATTAGCATCAGGTGGTAAGTAAACGCGAATAACCGATGACTTTTTATTCACTACATGATCGATAAAACCCGGATCTTGGTGCGAGAAACCATTATGATCTTGACGCCATACATGCGATGACAATAAATAGTTCAAGGAAGCAACAGGGCGACGCCATTCAATTCCACTTGTCGTCTTCAGCCATTTCGCATGCTGATTAAACATCGAGTCAATAATATGAATGAAAGCCTCATAGCAATTAAAAAAACCATGTCGACCGGTCAATAAATAACCTTCCAACCAGCCCTGACAGGTATGCTCAGATAAGATTTCCATCACTCGACCATCCGCCGCCAAATGGTCATCCTCAGGAATTGTCGCATCTAACCAAGTTCTACCGGTTTCTTCAAACGCAGCACTCCAACGGTTTGAAGCGGTTTCATCCGGACCAAATAAACGAAAATTCTGCTCTTTAGCATTGGCTTTCATTACATCGCGTAAAAAAGCACCTTGTACGCGCGTCGCTTCCGCTTTGGTAGCACCTGGCTGAGGCACATCGACAGCATAATCACCAAACCAAGGCATATGTAATTTTTTCAATAACAAACCACCATTAGTATGTGGATTATCACCCATACGTTTTTGATAAGTTGGTGCTAATGCTTTCAGTTCGGCTAACAAAGTACCATTTTCATCAAATAGCTCTTCTACTTTATAGCTTTTCAACCACGTTTCTAATAACTTTAAATGCTCAGGATTTTCACGCACTTCAGCAAAAGGCACTTGATGCGAACGCCAGAAATCTTCCGTCTTCTTGCCATCAACTTCTTTAGGCCCCGTCCAGCCTTTAGGTGAACGCAAAATAATCAACGGCCAAGTGGGGCGAGCTGGCACACCTGAATCACGAGCTTGTTTTTGAATTGCCTTAATTTCAGCAATAACGACATCCATTGTTGCCGCCATCTTCTGATGCATTAACTCTGGATCAGAACCTTCAACAAAATAAGGTTTATAACCATAACCAATAAATAAACTTTCTAACTCTTCTTTAGGCATACGCGCCAAAAGTGTTGGATTAGCGATTTTGTAGCCATTCAAATGCAAGATTGGCAGTACTGCGCCGTCACGAATTGGGTTTAAGAATTTATTCGAGTGCCATGAAGTGGCCAATGGGCCTGTCTCTGCTTCGCCATCACCAACTACGCAACAAGCGATCAAGTCCGGATTATCAAAAACCGCGCCATAAGCATGAGAAACCGAATAACCTAACTCGCCACCTTCATGCATAGATCCTGGCGTTTCAGGAGCAACATGACTGGGAATACCACCTGGAAAACTAAATTGCTTAAATAAACGACGCATACCCACGGCATCTTCAGAAATATCAGGGTAATACTCACTATAAGTGCCTTCCAGCCAAGTATTCGCGACAATGCCGGGGCCACCATGCCCAGGTCCTGCAATATAAAGTGCATTTAAGTCTTGAGACTTAATCACTCTATTCATATGCGCATAAATGAAGTTCAACCCTGGAGTCGTGCCCCAATGACCTAATAGACGAGGCTTCACATGTTCTAAAGTTAATGGCTCCCGTAGTAACGGATTATCCATTAAGTAAATCTGCCCAACAGACAAGTAGTTAGCCGCACGCCAATAAGCATGTATTTTAGCCAAC
>Ga0105357_10002369_pt1 | contig 10131 bp, 10 predicted proteins | sample GOMGulsemesocosm_4_FD_83660 | JGI IMG/M metagenome (GOLD analysis project Ga0105357, IMG submission 83660) | Methane-oxidizing microbial communities from mesocosms in the Gulf of Mexico - GOM15B Gulf of Mexico | ecosystem: Environmental > Aquatic > Marine > Cold seeps | place: USA: Gulf of...
CCCAATTTCGAGCAATTAATGATATTGACATCTTTGATGAATATATTATTGTTACAGCTAAGAAGATGCACATGTGGGGTAATGGCCTGTAATGCCAAATCATATTGCAACCCATGATGGAAGTAATACTTTATATTCGGAAAAATATAATCAATATTTTCATGATATAAAAACAGGTGCTATTGCTGAGTCTCTAAGTAAACACGTAATACCCGCTTTTACATATCACAAAGACAAAGCACACTTAAATATCCTAGATATCTGTTTTGGTATTGGATACAATACCTTTAGTACTATTTATTATCTTATGAAAAATAAGTTACAAATAACTCTCACTATCTATTCACCTGAATTAGATGGTGAGCTTATCAACTCGCTACATGATTTTGACTTTCCCGCTGAATTTAATGAAATCAAACACATCATTGAAGCTATTTCAAAAGAAAAAAAATACAAAGATGAGCTATTTGATATTGAAGTTAAAATTTGTGATGCCAGAAAATATATTAAAACACTTCAAAATATTGATGTGGTTTATCAAGATGCCTTTTCAAGTGATGTAAATAATGAGTTATGGACTTATGAGTATTTTAAAGATATTTATGATGTTTGTAACGATGATGCCATCATCACCACGTACTCAGTAGCAACACCTGTTCGACTTTCCATGTATAAAGCAGGATTTGAGATTTACGAAATAAGACCCGTTAAAAAGAAACAAACTTTGGGTTTTAAAAACAAACAAAATATAGATGCAAAATATATAGACATGGAATTAAAACAACAAAGAAATAAAGAAGCAAAAGCGATACATGACTAAAAGACCCATAATAAACCAAAATTACGTAGAATATATCCAAGGAAGTTTACCCATCATTCTTTCAGCTCCCCATGGAGGAACTTATGATCCCCTCTATATTCAAAATAGAAAATCTGGCGTATTTGATATTGACTCTAATACCAAAGAACTTACCCATGAAATACTAGATGAGTTTTTAAGTCAAACCAATGCTTATCCACATACTATTCTCATGAACTTATCAAGAAAAAAAGTAGATGCCAATAGAGCAGTTAAAGATGCTCTTGATAATGAAGGCAAAGCGCTAGACGCTTATAATAGTTTTCACAACTTTATTCAAGAATCTAAGATAAAAGTACATGATAAATTTCAAAAAGGAATTTATATTGATATTCATGGACAATCACATGACCATCAGCATATAGAATTTGGATATTTATTATTTAATGATACCTTGAAACTTGATGATGAAAACCTACTTGAACATCAAAAATTATCCAGTATAAAAACACTCGGGAATTATTCTGATAAATGCTTTATAGAACAAATTAAAGGAAACTCATCACTATCTGGATTAATGAACAGTAAAAACTTTAAAAGTATTCCCTCACAAGATATGCCCTATGCCAAATGTGGTAACTATTTTGAAGGAGCATATAATACACAAGCCTACTGCTCACAAGATGATGGAAGTATTTCAGCTATTCAAGTTGAGTTTCCTTATATTGGATGTAGAGATACAAAAGAGAATAGGCAAAAAACAGCCAAAGCCTTTGTAGAGTCACTCATAGAGTTCATGCATATACATTTTGACATCAACTTAAAAAAAGATCAGTAAGCAAAATATTAAAAAAGTTTCCAAGAATAATTAATTAGAATCTGTCAAAAATAGAAATTTAGTCATAAAACAAAGAAACTGCCAAGAATAATTAGTTTGTGTGAGATTCAAGGCAGAGGTAAAATTTGAATAAGGAGCATACTTCCAGTATGTGACTTGTTCCAATTTTTCATCTAACGCCGAAGATTGCACAAAATAATTGTTCTAGATGAAATAAAATAATTATTCTACCCGTATAACTGAGGCACCACGTCTGTTATCACTCCCTCCTTGTAAATCTCCTGTTACTGCCTGTACTCCTCCAAAAAACAAATTAAAGTCATCAAAATAATTTAACTTATAAAGTTTTTCCACCTCATCGCGAATTCTTTTATCACAAGGTGGTTCCATACATACGATTCCTTTTTCATAGTGGGTTCGAGCAGTATTAATACTTGTTTGTATATCCATACCATATTCTAAATAGTTTACCATGGTTTGAATAATAGCTGATCGAATTCGATTGCTCCCTGCACTTCCCAATAATAAATGAGGATGACCCTGTTTTAACACTGCTGTTGGAGCCATCATAGAAGGTAGTCTAATTCCTGCTGGCCAAGAGAAAAATCCATGGGGATTTAAATCTTCTTCTCCCAACATATTATTTAACATAATACCTGTACCTTTGATCACATGTCCACTACCTTCTCCATTGGTGGTTGTAATACTTACTGCTGTTTCATTTTCATCAATGATACTAATATGAGTGGTATTTCCCCATAGGTTTATTCTACTGTTTTGAGAGATGGCAAAGTTTTTAAATAATCGTTCATTGTCTAAAATATCTTCAAGTCCCATATTGTGTAAAAACTCATCCACGTGTTCAGCTCTAAAGTCATTGGTTATATGTAAAGCTTCAATAAACTGTTTGACCTGCTCCAAAGTTCTATATTTTTCTAAATCCATGGTCTCTAATAGTTTCATGGTAAATGCAATTAACATTCCGCCACAAGAAGGTGGAGGATTTGTATACATCTCATACTGTTTGTAGGAAAATTTAATAGGTGTTCTTTTTACTGTTTGGTATTGATGTAGATCTTCTTTATATATTAGACCATCATTATCTTTAGAAATATTTTCAATAGCTTGTGCAACTTCTCCATCATAAAATAAAGAACTGCCTTCTTTCGCAAAGTTTTCTAAAAAATCAGCATAATTAGGATTTTTATATAGATGTGTTTCATTTAAAAGATCTGAGCCAACCGTATAAATATCACGGGAACTTTTGGTTGAAGTAAATATGGGTTCAGTCAATTTAATAAAGCTGGCTTGCATAGGTGATAAATAAATACCTTCTTTAGCATAGCGTAAAGCTGGTTCTATGAGTTTTGTTAAGGGTAAGGTACACTTTTCTTCATATATTTGATAAATGCCTTTAACCATACCAGGAAGTGCAATAGAGCCTGCACCTATATGAAACTCTTGTATGGAAGTTTTAAAATCAACATATATAGGGAAGAATTCAGGTTCTTTGATTCTTTTTTCTGGAACATCTACAAAAAAATCATACACAATAGGTGCGTTATCTTTTTCTACTCCCAGTAAAAAACCCCCACCTCCTAAACTGGTAAATAAGGGTTCACATAAGGGAGCTGCAAGCATAACAGCAACTGCTGCATCATAAGCATTTCCACCCTCTTTTAAAATATCAGCACCAGCTTGAGCACTGTTTTTATCTCCCGCACAAACCACGCCTTTCATTAAAATACTCCCATTTTTTCAACTTCAATTAAAGAGTTTGTTTTTTCATACTTCTCTATCATTTTTGTTGAAATGTTTTTTTCATTACTGATTTTTTCAATTCTCTTTTGCATCTGTTCATCTATAATACCTAAGGCAAAAAATTCCATAGATAAATTTCTCAGGATACTTCTTAGTGTTAGTTTTTCTTCATCAAAGATTAGTTCCGCATCCATTCCATGTCTTACTGCACTCCATACATTTTGTTTGAGTATTTGTCTGGGTAATCTCTCCACTTCAGATATCATGCAATATTTACAAATGGCTTGTGTTAGTGCTATAAGTATCTCTAATCGTTCAAAATCATTATTAGCATCACATACACGAAATTCTACAGTTTTTAGGTTGGGTTGTATTCGTATATCCCACCAAATATCTTTCTGACTTTTTATCACTTCTGTTTTTTCAAGTAAATCATACAAAGATTTTAGTTCTTCATAAGAATCAAAATACTGTGGCACTCCTGCTTTTGGTAACTCATCAAAAACTATTTGTCTATATGAATGTAATCCTGTAGATTTTCCATCAAAATATGGAGAAGACGTACTTATGGCTAAAAGTAAAGGAATGTATTTTAAAGAAAAGTTATAGGCTTTAAGTGCTTGATCAAAATCTTTAAATCCCACGTGTACATGCAGTCCACAGATATTAAAATCTCGTATTAATATTTGATGCTCGTTGAGTATGGTTTTGTATCTGGGATTATCACCTATTTTTATGTTGTCATTTTTTAAAGAATAACATCCAGAGGTACTTACTAACAGAGACTTTTTTGAAGCAATATGTTTAATGGATTTAACGCATTTTTTAAAATATTCTTTTATTTCATAAGGAGTATTAAATACAGGAGAATTAATCTCTACCATTGAGTCTAAAAATTCTGGGGATATGTTTCTTTGATATTTTTTGTCTAAGTGTTCATAGATATAAGCATATTCATTTGCAAGTTGCAGTGTATCTTTATATAATAATCGCAACTCAAGCTCAGCTCCAAGTGAAAATTCTGTACCATTGTCAAATTTTTCAAAATCCATAACGACTCACTTTGAATTAATTTATCTCAAGTTTTAAATCTTACTTAAGTTTATCCTTTATAAGTATATGTCTGTCTTAATTAAAATATTCTATGTTATAGTATTAAATATTAATTTTAAAGGTTGTTTTATGAATGTAGATATCGTACCCTTTATAGATAAATATCAAAACAAAACTACTGAGCTTATTTTTTCTATTCAACAAGATGAACTCAACCTTGATGTCTCCCTTGAAGAGAGAAAAGATTTACAAGACATTGCAGCTTTTTATATGAAAGACAACTCTAGCATATTTTGTCTGGCCTTATATAAAGACAATGTGGTAGGAACCATTTCAATATCATATATTTCCCATCGAAAGATGGCTTTACACAATATGTATATACATAAAGATTTTAGAGGTACTATTTATGATACTGCCAATAAGTTATTAAAAGAGTCTATTAATTTTGGCAAGACGCATCTAACTCGAGAGATATATCTAGGTACAGGATTGGATTTTTACGCGGCACATAAGTTTTATGAAAAAAATGGGTTTATGGAAGTGGAAAAAGAAGTATTACCTTCTGATTTTCCATTTATGTCTTGTGATGAAAAGTTCTACGAACTTATTCTTTAGACAAGTTATCTAAGATATAAACTTCTAATTCTTTTTTTGATATTTCTGCTTTTTCAGCTTTTTCATACAACGCGGCTACTTTTTCATGATATTCACTGTATGGGAAATACGGAAAATGATTTTTCCAAGCATGTTTAATTCGGTTAAGAGTCATTATATCAACCAATTTCTCTCTGAAAATATTAAAGTATATAAAAATTAATGCTGTTAATAATATGGATGCCAGAATAGATATATGTGAATCAATTTTAGTTAAAAGAACATGTCCTACAATGGCTATTGGAAAAACAATGACAAAAGCAATAATAGCAAAAGCGATATAGGCTCTGGCAATATTAAGTCTAAATCCTAATTTTGAAGCATCAACACGCATTTTTTCTGTATACAAATCGTTTGCAGCTAGTAAATCTTTCAGTAACACGGGTTGTTTTGAAATAATAAAAACATAATCTAAAATTTTGTTTTTAATCTTGTCGAACATACAGGTATCCTTCATTTATATTGGTGTAATTTGAATTATTCTATCGAAATATTTCTTAGTTCGTATTAAAGAATGCAAGATTTTTTTCACAGTTTAAAAATAGATATTTCATTACTAAAATTAAATTTGATATAATGCATATACTATCTCTCCAAAGGACAAAAAATGCAAGACAAAATTCATTTTGATAATAGCCTTTGGGAAAAAGTGTTTCTCTTATTGCAACAAAAAGAATCAAAAGAAACACACAAAGGTTTACTATACCACTACACAACACCATCTGGACTTTTAGGTATTTTACAAAATCAGCATATTTGGGCTACGGAAGCTTCTTTTTTAAATGACTTGTATGAGATTCAATATGGCTTAGATATTACCAAAGAGATTATTCATAAATATATGAAAAAACAAGATACTTATATACAACAGTTTTGTGAACTGTGTTTAAATTACCTAGAACATATGAACTCCAAAGAAGAAGAGATTTATATCACCTCATTTTGTGAAACCAGTGATTTGCTGAGTCAATGGAAGGGATATACCAATTTTGGAGAGGGATATGCGGTTGGTTTAAATCTAGAAAAAATGATTAACTCAAAAGAAAGTGAAGAGTTTGGTCATATCTCTATCAAAAAAGTAATTTATGACCTGAAAGTTCAAAGTAAAATGGTTAAATCAAAAATCAAATTTATGATACACCAATCCCAAAAACTTATTAATGATGATTTAAACAATAGAGACAATATCATGAAAGCCAGTGCAAAAAGTTTGGCCTATTATCTCAATGCTCAAAGTAAGCGGTTTAAATCAAGTGCCTTTAGTGAAGAAAAAGAATGGAGAGCTATTTATATTAACAATGATTTTGCCAATGAACAACGTATTAAAAATAGACTCAGAATGGTTGACTCTATTCTAACACCTTATATAGAATTACATTTATACAAAAAGAATTCGCAAGATAATAAGATGCTTCCAATTAAAGAGATTATTATAGGACCAAAAGTTGATGGCAAGAAAGCTGGAAAAAGTATCAACTTGATTTATAAAAACTTAGAAGTTAAATTGCCTAAAATAAAAGAGTCCAAGATTACACTACAGTAGTATTTACTGTAGTGTAGTTTATAACTAACGAAGTTTCTACTTCATCGCCATTGTTAATATCTTTGAAGTGTGCTCTAAAGTAATACTTGCATTTTCACCAATCTTACTCATTCCATGTTTTTCCAAGGCGGTTACTACATTTGAAATAACATGTTTATCTATTTCATAATCATTTAGATTCGTAGTTAGTCCAACTTTTTCATAGAGTTTTTCCATAGCAATAATAGTGGCTTCAGCATCATCTTTGATTCCAAAAACAGTCTGTCCTAACTGAATAAGTTTTTCTTGCTTTTCATCCATCATCACTCGTAAAAGTTGGGGTTGAACCACAGCCAAACTACGTGCGTGATCAATTCCATAAAAGGCTGTTAACTCATGTCCAATACAGTGTGTTGCCCAATCTTGAGGAACTCCAACACCTAGTAAACCATTTAAAGCTTGATTGGCAATCCACATTAGGTTTTCACACCATTGTAAGCTTTTTCTATCTTCCCAAGTATTGGCCAACTCAACCAAACCTTTTAGTAGAGTTTCTGAGTATCCATCTTGAACCAAACTGCTTGTGGGATAAGTGATATACTGCTCACAAGTATGAATAAACGCATCCACCAAGCCATTTCCCAATTGTCTATCTGATAAGGTACTCATAATACTTGGATCTAATATAGCAAAGGTAGGAAACAAAAATCGTGAATCTAGTGAACGCTTTTCATCTGTTGCCTTTTTTGAAACCACAGCAAAACTATTAGACTCACTTCCTGTAGCTGGTAATGTTAAAATTACTCCCAAAGGTAAAGCTTCTTTGATAACTTTTGATCCGTCTAAAAAGTCCCAGCCATCACCTTCATATAAAGCTGCAGCTACTAAATACTTACAGCCATCAATCACAGAACCTCCACCAACAGCTAATACAAAATCAATATTTTCTTTTTTGATAATATTAATAGCTTTGTTCATAGTTTCAATGGTAGGATTGGGCTCAACTCCATTAAATTCAAATAGGCTATATCCTTCAAGTGCAGTTTGAACTTGATCATATACCCCATTGGTTTTAATAGATCCTCCTCCATAAACTATTAGTATCTTTGCATCTTTTTCTAAAAATCGAACCAAAGATTTTATTTTTCCAACTCCAAATTGTATGACTGTTGGGTTTTGATATGTAAATTTCAAACTATATCCTTTAAATTTTCTAAATTTATTATAGAGTTATTTAATGATATTTCACATAGTATATTAAACAAATTTCATGCTTTATTCTACAATAACTCTACAAATTCCAAGTATTTTAAAATTCTTGTAGGAATAGGCATGAATTTTATAGTTTTGCATATCTATTAAAAATCTAAAAACAGTATAATAAGACAAAGAAACTAATTGAGAATATGGAAAACCATGAAAAAAGAAATTCTAGACCAAGCAAATAAACTACTTCCAAAAGATGGCGGATATGATACCTTCTTAGATGGGGTTAAATTATATAAAACAACTTCCTATGGTCCTAGAGGTCCTTTGATTTATGACATCTGTCTTGTCTTGGTTTTACAAGGAAAGAAGATTGGCTATTTGGGGAATAATACTTTAGAATACAACTGTCATAATTATCTAGTGATTCCAACTATTTTGCCCTTTGAGTGTGAAACCCATGCCACAAAAGAAGAACCATTTATGTGTATGCTAATTTCCATTGATAAAAAAATCATGTATGAACTCATGGACACCATGTCAAAACCAAAGCCACCAGCATGTGATGGTAATTGTGAGCTGGGAATATTTTCAGACAATGTCACACCAGATATTGAAGATATTACCTTACGATTGTTAAAAACACTGGATTCAAAAGAAGAATCAAAAATTTTAGGGCCTCAACTTTTACGAGAACTTTTTTATAGAATTATCAGAGGTGAGCATTCTCACTTTTTACATAAAATGTTTTTAAATACAAATAATGAAGCAAAAATATCCAGATCATTAAAAAATATTCATGATAATTATAGTGAACATTTAGATGTACCTAATTTAGCAAGAGATGAAGATATGAGTGTTTCTTCTTTTCATACACACTTTAAAAAGATTACTTCCCATACACCAATTCAATACATTAAAAAAATACGGCTGAATAAAGCCAGAGATTTAATAGCAAGACATCGCTATCAAGTAAATGATACAGCTTATGAAGTTGGATATGAAAGTGTGGCTCAATTTAGTCGAGACTTTAAAACATACTTTGGATATCCTCCAAAAGAGGCAAAACCTCTTTATGAAGAATATGTTATAAACTAATTATCTCATAGCCATGGTTAATATTTTTGAAGTATGCTCTAGGGTGATAGTGGCATTTTCACCTAAAGCAGTCATACCGTGACTCTCTAGTGCATCTAATACTTTTGGTACAGTATCCTCATCTACTTCGTAGTCATTTAAGTTGGTTGTAATACCTACTGTTTCATATACCTTTTCAATTGCAGTGATGACAGCTTTTGCATCACCTTTGATACCAAATACATTTTCACCCATTTGAAGAAGTTTGTTTTTTTTATCCTCAAACATCACTCTTAATAATGAAGGTTGCACTACTGCCAAACTTCTTGCATGGTCGATTCCATAAAAGGCTGTTAATTCGTGTCCAATCATATGTGTCGCCCAATCTTGAGGGACACCCACACCAATAAGACCATTTAAAGCCTGGTTTGCCATCCACATTAAGTTGTCTTGCCACTGATCCTCTCGTCTGCTTTCCCAAGTATTGGCCAAATCAACCAAACCTTTTAATAAAACTTCCGAGAAACCTTCCTGTACTACTGCGTTTGTCGAAACAGTTAAATACTGTTCACAGGTATGTACAAAAGCGTCTACTAACCCATTTGCAAGTTGTCTGTCTGATAAAGTACTCATAGTTCGTGGGTCTAAAACTGCAAACTTTGGGAAAACAAGCGGTGAGTAAAAAAATCTTTTTTCATTGGTTTCTTTTTTTGATACCACAGCTGCACTATTGGACTCACTTCCAGTTGCTGGTAATGTTAAAATAACTCCTAAAGGTAAAGCTTTTTCAACCTCTTTTGTGCCATCTAAAAAGTCCCAAGCATCTCCTTCATATAAAGCAGCAGCTACCAAGTACTTACAGCCATCAACAACTGAACCACCACCAACAGCAAGTATAAAATCTATCTTCTTTTCTCGTACAAGTTCCACTGCTTTGTTCATAGTTTCTATTGTAGGATTTGGTTCAACTCCACCAAACTCAAACCAAGTATATCCTTCAAGAGCAGTTGATACTTGCTCGTAAACGCCATTTTTCTTAATAGAGCCTCCACCATAAACTACAAGTACCTTTTGCTCTTTTGCAATATGTCCAGTAATAGATTGTATTTGACCTTCCCCAAACTCAATAACCGTAGGGTTTTGATGTGTAAATTTCATAATAATTCCTTAATTTTTTTATGGAAGTATTATAAAAGATATTTAAATATTTGGGAATAG
>Ga0105357_10002373_pt1 | contig 10124 bp, 8 predicted proteins | sample GOMGulsemesocosm_4_FD_83660 | JGI IMG/M metagenome (GOLD analysis project Ga0105357, IMG submission 83660) | Methane-oxidizing microbial communities from mesocosms in the Gulf of Mexico - GOM15B Gulf of Mexico | ecosystem: Environmental > Aquatic > Marine > Cold seeps | place: USA: Gulf of...
CAGTGAACGGGGCAATCGCTAATTTTAAAGGTTGGATTAACGGAAAAATGAAAGGAGTAGCAACAAAGTATTTATCAAATTATCTAGCTTGGTTTAAGAAAAGTAACGCAAGGCTAGATAAACAGAAAATATTAGTCGCTGCTTATGGGTGACAACAGTGTTCTACAACAGAGCCAAATTTTATAACTAAGAGTAAAAACACCTAAATAACAGTGCCATCATTTTGATAATTTAAAGTACTCCTTAGCTGATCGCGAATAGTTGATGGCGAATAAAAATGCTACACTGATAAAAATAACTAATAATAAACTTAAAAAGTAATCTCATGACTGCTTCTTCATCTGAAACGCTATTAGCGCAAGCACAACAAGTATGCAAAAAAAAAGGCGCTCGCTTTACCAAAGTACGTGAACAAGTATTTGTATTACTAGCAAAACATAAAGGTGCTGTTGGTGCCTATGATTTATTAGCTCAGCTTAAAGAAGTTGATAGCGCAGCTAAACCAGCAACAATATATCGCGCATTAGACTTTTTATCTAAACAAGGTTTTGTGCATAAAATAGAGTCTATTAATGCCTTTGTTATGTGTCATCATTTTGGTGATTGTGATCACCCTGTGCAATTGCTCATTTGTGACCAATGCGGTCATGTTGAAGAAATCCAATCAAATAATTTTGATTTAGCACTTCGTTCGATGGCTGATACTAATGGTTTCACTATCAGTCATCAAATTGTTGAAGCTCACGGCCATTGTAGGGCTTGTAATGAATAATTGTGGCATATAAGAAAATTTAATGAAAAAAAACACCTTGATCACTATAATTCAATTAACACGAAGTGCAGGAATTTTATTACTTTTTTTATATTTAGGTAAAGCCATTCAATTTATAAGTCATTTACCCATTCCTGGTAGTATTTTTGGCTTACTATTGTTATTTTTAGGGTTAAATCTTAGGTTAGTGGCATTAGAGTATGTATTACCCACAGCCAGCTTTTTACTCAACTATATTACTCTCTTTTTTGTTCCTGTTGGTGTAGGGTTATTACAATATTCAGACTTATTATCAACACATTGGCTCACCATTATAGTAAGCAGTATGATCAGCACAATAGCAACATTAATCTCTGTTGGCTGGCTTTATCAACGGTTTTCTAAATGATTTATCTTTATCTTATTGCGACGGTATTGATTTTTTTAGCGGCCCGTAAGCTTTTAAAGCCAATAAAAAGTCCACTAGCGAACCCCCTTTTAGTGAGTATTTTATTTTTTATTGGACTTTTTAGTTTTACTCCACTTATTTATCAAGATTACGCAACCGCAAACCTTCCTTTTATTTGGCTTTTAGAACCCGCAGTTGTGGCGCTTGCTATTCCATTATTTTATCAAATAAAACAAATACAAAAACAATTTAAAGCCATCATTCTCTGTTGTTGTCTTGGTGTTGTTATAGCCATTTCAACTTGCATATCAATTGCCTTATTATTAACTGACGATAAAATATTATTACTTTCTTTATTGCCAAAATCTGTCACAAGTCCAATCGCGATGGCTGTTGCCAACGAAATAGGAGGGTTAGCATCTTTAGCTGCCGCAGTGGTTATTGCCGTTGGATTATTAGGTGCGCTAGGCGGTTTTAGTCTACTGAAACTTTGTAAAATAACGAATCCGCAAGCACAAGGTTTAGCAATGGGATGTAGTGCTCATGCGATTGGTACGGCAAAAGCAATGGAAGTGGGCAATGAACAAGGCGCTTTTAGTTCTTTAGCATTAGTTATCTGTGGAATTTTAACCGCTATTTTAGCCCCCTTGTTTGCTTGGTTGATTGGTATAATGACCACTATATAAAACCTCTGGCATAACTAGCCTCTCAAACCTTTAAATTCTCGCACAACCCTGCATATTGAAGTAGAACGGGTATAAAGTAATACTAAAAGTTCTTTTCAGTAAACTCAGCTAGCGAACTTCGTTCAACTTCATCAAATATAAGAACACTTCCTTTTTCATAGTGACGATAAATATTAACCGCAGCGCTAGCACCAGAGCTAATCGCAGTGACAAACCGATCATCAATTTGGGCAAGGTTTCCAAGCACAATTGTACGACAATTTCTTCCACTTCGACTAAGCATTCCTTTCATTTGAGCGCGAGTCATGTTTTGTGCTTCATCAATGATTAATACTGCATCATCAATAGATCTACCTCTAAAATACGCCATTGACGTGAATTCTATATTAGCTCTATCAATAATATGTTCTACTGTCGCACGAGTGCTCTTTTCATCATCATCATCACCTGAGTGCATAGATACTAGCGCATCAGTGATACCCGCTAATAATGGCATAGATTTTTCTTTCAGATCACCCGGTAAAAAACCAGGGTCATCATCCATAAAATCACGACTTCTCACCACAACTATTTTTTTATATTGCTTTGTTTCGATGACTTGATGTAATCCAGCGGCAATCGCTAAAAAAGTCTTACCAGAGCCTGCTGGCCCTAAAATTATATTTAAATCAAATTCAGAATCAATCAGTTGATTTAATGCAATAGCTTGTCGTGGATTCTTAGGGAGTATCCCCCAGATTCTTTCCTGCTTCCTTTGAAGTAATGTCGTAAATACATGCTCGTCATTCACTTCTTTTATTTTTCCAATATGGCCAACTTCATCGTACCAATACATATTTTTCTGAACTTCATCATTGAAAATATCACGGTTAAACCGATATAGTTTTCCACTCATGGCAAAATCTTTTTCTTCTTCGCACCGGTCAAACAAGTCGCCAGTAAACACTTGAACCCCCGTATATAAGAGATCTATATCGTTTATCTGATGATCTACAAGAACATCTTCAGCATCAACACCGATGGTGCGTGATTTAAGCCGCATATTGATATCACGACTCACTATTGTAACGTTTTTCTTCAATTCTTTTTGCAGGTGCAACGCATAATTTATGATTCTATTGTCAGCATCACTACCAATACCGTGTTTTAACTCTTTTGCAAAATCTAACTGAGTATCTATGCCGATAAACAACTTCCCACGCTTTGCCGTTTCTGTTGAAGGTAAATCAATCCCACTTTCCATTTCGTCACTAGAGTGGCCATTAATAATATCTTCGAGCATTCGTATAACAACACGAGCATCTTGGCTAACATTTTTGTCTAGCCGCTCTTTTAAGTTATCTAGTTCTTCTAAAACGGTTAAACAAATATAGATATCATCCTGATAAGCTAACAAACTCTTAGGATCATGCACCAAAGCAGACGTATCAAGTACACGTGGATTTCTATTTTCATTGGGATTTTTCATTAGAAATTCACCTCAAGGTTATTTTTACATGGTATTTTATTGCTGATTAAAAGCATAAATTGTAAAGGGAAAGTATTTGAGTTATGAACTAAAGTTAGCAGTGTTGCAAGTACCGACATTGATACAACAACACTCTGTTTTATATAAAATAAATTATAGAATAAAAAGACTAAGGATTCAGATATTATATTTTTAATTTCGTGGATATAAACAATTTTTTCGTCGCTCATCTAAGCATCTCCAACATTAATGATACAAAATTAATGATAAAAAATTAATGAAAAAAACTGTGCAACAAACTGTGATAGTCAGCTACTATTTAACAATGACAGTTTATTTAGATCTTAACAAGAAAAAATGCCAAAATACTGGTTTTTTAGTAATGCTAGCTATGATTATTAATCACTAACAGTTACTATAGCGCCGTTTTTTTCATGTTAATTTATTAAGATATTTTGGAGTTCTATTATATGCCATTTCAGCCCGGCCAACGTTGGATCAGTGACAGTGAATCAGATCAAGGATTAGGAACAGTCACTGGTATAGAACACCGCTTTGTTAATATTATTTTTACTGCTACGGGAGAATCTCGTCAGTATGCAAAAGCCAATGCCCCATTAACACGCGTTATTTTTAATAACGACGACCTTATTCCAAGCCATGAAGGCTGGATGCTAAAAGTTGAATCAAGCAGCGAAGCGCATGGTATTTTGACTTACCACGGTGTTAGACAAGACACCTTAGAAGCAGCCTCTTTAAAAGAAGTAATGATAGATCACTTTATTAAATTTAATAAACCACACGATCGATTACTAAACAGCCAAGTAGATCGCCTTGATTGGTTCCGCTTGCGTAAAGACTGTTTACGTCACCAGTATGAACAGCAACAATCAGAGTTAATGGGCTTAACTGGTGGACGTGTTAGTCTTATTCCTCATCAACTTTATATAGCTGATGAAGTGGGTAATCGCTTTGCCCCACGGGTGTTGCTTGCCGATGAAGTAGGCTTAGGAAAAACCATTGAAGCGGGTTTGATCATTCATCAACAATTGGTTAGTGGTAGAGCCCAGCGTATTTTGATCATTGTACCTGAATCATTAATGCATCAATGGTTAGTAGAGATGCTACGCCGTTTTAATCTTAAGTTTAGTATTTTTGATCTCGACCGATGTGTTGAAACAGCTGGAGAAGATAACAGTAATCCTTTTAGCAGTGAGCAATTAGTTTTAGTTAATTTAGGCTTTATAACCAACAACCCTACATGGTATGAAGCGCTATTAGCCGAGGATTGGGATTTAATGGTGGTAGATGAAGCGCACCATTTAAACTGGCAACAAGATAAGCCAAGTATTGAATATCAGTGTATTGAACAATTAGCCCAAGCTATTCCTGGAGTATTACTACTGACGGCCACACCCGATCAATTAGGTCATGAAAGTCACTTTGCACGGTTACGATTGCTTGATTCAGACAGGTTTTATGATTATCAAAAATTTATTGAAGAAGAGTCTCATTACCGTGAAGTTGCCGACGCAGCCAATGCCTTAGTTGAAGAAGCACAATTAACTAACGAGCAAGAAAACACCTTAACAGCTTTATTAAAAGAGTCTGATATTAGCGCACAGCTAGTTACGCTTAATAGCGATGATTTAGCTAGTAGAACTGAAATACGCCAACAGCTATTGAAACAACTGCTTGATCGCCACGGTACTGGCCGTATTTTATTTAGGAACTCACGCAACACAATTAAAGGGTTTCCGGCGAGAGAATTACATCCTGCGCCACTGACAATGCCTGAACAGTACCAAGATACAATCAATGAGTTCATGCTGAGCGGTTGCCCTGAAACCATAGCAAACTCTAAACAAGCCAAGTATATTTTCACGCCAGAAATGCTTTATGGCCTTGATCACCAAAATGAAAAATGGACAGACTTTGATCCACGTGTTGATTATCTAATCGAACTATTAAAATCGTTAAAGAAAGAAAAAGTGTTAGTTATCTGTGCTCATGCACAAACCGCCATAGATTTAGAAGCAGTTTTACGTATTAAAGAAGGCATTCGCGCGGCTGTATTTCATGAAGGTTTAACTATTTTTGAACGCGATAAAGCCGCTGCTTATTTTGCTCAAGATGAAGACAGCGCACAGTTATTACTCTGCTCTGAAATTGGCAGTGAGGGAAGAAACTTTCAGTTCTCACATCATTTAGTATTATTTGATTTACCAAGTAATCCTGATTTATTAGAGCAGCGCATTGGCCGTCTTGACCGTATCGGGCAAACTGAAATTATTCGATTACATGCACCCTACTTTGAAGATTCAGCTCAGCATTTATTGTTTGATTGGTATCAGCAAGGGTTGCAAGCATTTGAACATACCTGTATTACTGGCCGAATGGTCTATGAAGCCTTTGGTCAGCAGTTATTATCATTAGCATTAACCGCGCAACAAACCTCCTCAGCGGCAGAAAAGTTAATTAGTGATAGTTGGCAAAAGCACTGTGAAATTAAAGTAGAGTTAGAGCTTGGCCGTGATAAATTACTTGAACTCAATTCATCTGGTCAGGGTCGCGCCCTTGAATTAGTCGAAAAAATCGAGCGCAATGATAGACAAATTGATTTACCTCAGTTTATGTTTCAAGCCTTAGATATTTTCGGCGTTCAACAAGATGACAAAGCCGACAATTCCATTGCACTGAATCAAAGTGAACATATGCTTAATAGCAACTTTCCTTGTTTACCTGAAGACGGTACAACAATAACTTTTGATCGTGATACCGCGTTAATTAATGAAAATTATCAATTATTAACATGGGACCATCCTATGGTGCGTGGTGTGTTGGACTTAGTGCTTAGTGATGAAATTGGTAATACCAGTATTGGCTTATTAAAAAGTGAAGCCTTACCTGTTGGCACTTTTTTTCTTGAATGTCTATTCACAGTAGAAGCAACTGCGCCAGCAAATTTGCAGCTTGGCCGATACTTACCTACAACGCCTATTCGTATATTAGTAGATAAAAAAGGTAATAATCTTGGCGAAAAAGTTAGCGAAGCGGTGTTGGATAAGCAACTAACACCCGTTAAAAAAATAATGGCGTTACAATTAATTAAGGCATTAAAATCACAAATTGCACCACTTGTGACAAAAGCAGAATTCCACGGGGAACAACAAATTTCAGCGATACAAGAAAAAGCCTTAAAGAGTATGCAAAGCAAGCTAGGACAAGAGCAACAAAGGTTAACCGCATTGAAAACCATTAACCCGAGTGTTCGCCAAGCAGAAATTGACTTTCTTGCTCACCAACAAAGTGAACTGAGCCATTACATTGATAAAGCTCAATTAACCTTTGAAGCTGTGCGCATGATAGTGGTAACCCACTAATGGCTGCCAACCCAGACTTTATTTACCAACCTACCATGTCTCCTTACCTTGATATTATTTTTCAAGATGAGGATATTGTCGTACTCAATAAAAGTAGTGGCTTGTTGAGTGTGCCAGGGCGCTTATCTGAGCATCAAGACTGTTTACAAAACCGAGTACAACGCGTTTTACCAACTGCCACCATTGTTCATCGTTTAGATATGGCGACATCAGGTATCATGATCATGGCGTTGAACAAGCCAGCCCATGTAGCCATAAGCCGACAATTTGAACAACGAAAAACTAAAAAGAGTTATATCGCTCGTGTGTTTGGTAAAGTGGCTGAGATTGAGGGCAGTGTTGATTTGCCTTTAATTTGTGATTGGCCAAACAGACCAAAGCAAATGGTTGATCATGATAATGGTAAACAGTCACTGACTAACTACAGTGTACTAAGTTATTCAACACTGAGCTCGGGAGATGAAAGCACACTAATTGAACTTAGACCAGTTACCGGACGATCTCATCAATTACGCGTGCATATGTTAGCCTTAGGCCATCCTATTTTAGGTGATCGACTGTATGCTCATGAAAAAGCATTGGCGGCTAGCTCTAGGTTACAGCTTCATGCTAGGAATTTAAGTTTAACCCACCCAATTTCAGGCGAATTACTCTGTTTTGTTACTCCTTGCCCCTTTGATTAGTGATGAATCGCGATTTACAGACCCTAGCAAAGAAAAATAAAGATAAGGGAAATAATATGCAAGCGCAATGCAAGCTTATACTTATAGTAATACTGTTTATTTGTACAAACTTCACTGTAATTGCCCAAGAAGATAAGCAAACGGCAGTAGATAACAAAAAAGAAAATAAGGTAGCAATACCGTTACCTGTTTCAGTAGAGCAACAGTACAAAGAAGACTTAACACACTACCTTCCTACTAATAGTGTTACGCCTATTTTAGCAGGCCCCGATGAATACCTTACCTTGATTAATGAAAATACAAGTGTTAATAACAAAGGTGTGGTAATTTTACTACCCGATTGGCAACAAGGCGCGGTTAACCCAAAAGCTATTAATTTTTTACGAACCGCATTACCCACACAAGGCTGGACTACCATCAGTATTCAACCAGCCAATAAACCGAACAATTTTCCTTCTAGGGCACTTAAAGTTAGCGAGCAAAAGCAGGCCAACAAAACAATTATTGATGACTACAAAAATAAATTAAGTGCGTTAATTAACGCTGTACTAACTAAGTGTAAAGAGTACCCGGGCATTGTCATTATCATCGCCCAAGGTAACAACGCCGGTATGTTAGTTGATATATTTGATCAACAAAGCACATACCAAAGTGGTAATACACCAAATGCCTTAATATTATTAAGTAGCTATTTATTAAATAGTAATGAGTTAATAGATGAAACGAATACTGATTTTGCAAAAAAGATAGCCAACAGTGATTACCCAATTTTAGATTTATATCTAAAATACGATAACCCCATTGTGCTAAACAAGACAGCGCAGCGTTTAGCCTTTGCAAACCAAGAATTAAAAGCTTATTACCGCCAACGCAAAATTAATAACATTGCTACCGGTTATTATCCTGAACAAGCATTACTTTCTCAAATTAATAGTTGGTTGAAAACTATCGGTTGGTAGGAAGTAAGTTTTGAGCAAGAAAAGTTACGAATCACATATAGATGGCTGTGTAGTTGCTCAAACTTAAAAACACCATAGATCTAAAAGTTGCAATCGAACCTGCACTCGCAAAAGCCACCATTGCAGTCAGTCACTATGTTAGATTGGGATTAACCGTTTATATAAACCAACTGAGGTATAAACTTCTATACTTTAACGTGATGAAGTCAGCTCTGCTATTTCATTATCATTAAATTTATTTCTAATAGCTAAAAACTCATCTAAATTATCAAAAAAAATATCAACCAACTTAGGATCAAAATGCTTTCCTTTCTCATCTTTAAATAGATTGAATATTTTTTCTTCCTCCCATGCTTCTTTATAGCAACGTTCGCTTCCAAGAGCATCAAACACATCGGCTAATGCTGTTATACGCCCGTATATATGTATATTTTCTCCGCTAAGACCCTGCGGGTAGCCGCTACCATCATATTTTTCATGGTGTTCATAAGCCACGATAGCTGCCGTTTTTAAAAGTGCTTTTGATGAGCAAGCAAGCATGTCATAGCCAATCTTCGCATGCGTCTGCATAACGTTCCATTCTTCAGCATTAAGTTTACCTGGTTTATTTAAGATAGCATCGGGTATGCCTACTTTTCCTATATCATGCATTGGACTTGCCTGTTTGATAAGTTCAGCTTCTTCTTCACTTAAACCAGAATAAAGAGCCAGCAACTTTGAATACTCAGCAACTCTTCTTACGTGGTTGCCAGTCTCTTTGCTGCGAGTTTCACCAATAGCCCCCATTCTGAAAATAACTTCACGCTGCGTTTCGGTTATTTCCTCATGGAGTTGATCGACTTTTTTTCTATCTGTAATATCGAATCTTGTGGAGATATATCCAATATGCTTTCCATCAGAATCGAATTCAGGCTCTATTTGTGATTCTACCCAATAGTACCCACCATGCTTCTTTCTGTTTTTCAATATGAACTTGATGCTCTTTTTTTGTTGTATTGTTTCCCATAAGTTTTTAAATATTGATGAAGGCATATCTGGATGCCTTACGATATTATGTGAATGCCCTACCAACTCAGCTAATTCGTAACCACTTATTTCGCAAAATGCCTGACTCGCATGCGTTATCCTTCCTGTTAAATCTGTTTTTGAAAAAATAACACTCCTATCAAAAGCATCAAGTGTTTTCTTTAGTGTATTCTCGGTATTAAAACGGTCTTCAACATCTTTTAACAGCATGCCGAGAAATGCTGTAGCTGGTGTAAAAATAAGAATGAGTGGGAAGGCAACCGTGGCCATTACCCTCCCAACAACATCTGCTGGTAGCTGAGTAAATAATAGTACTTCGACGACATGTACCAAGAAGCCAAACAATAAGAGCTGTATGATGTTAACTTTCATCCAGCCTTTATCAGCACAGTAACGATAGCCTAAACCAAGGCAGCTCGATGCGATAATAACAGCAACACCAACATATACGCCCCCACCACCGAGAAATATCCGATATCCTCCTGTAATAACAGCAGCAATAACTGAAACAACTGGACCACCGAATAAGCCCGCCATACTCAGGACTACCGTACGAGGGTCGAAAATGACTCCTGGAGTAACTTCAATCGGCAGAATCATGCCTATAATACAAATCCCTCCAAATATCGCTCCCGACACCACTTCTTTTGTTAGTGGATGCTTTCCTGTAAAGCGAACGGCAAAGCTCTGTAGTAAGCTAAGTGATAGTAGTAGGGCTGTAGCCTTGATGAGTTCAATTATCATAAATGTAAATGTGAG
>Ga0105357_10002374_pt1 | contig 10124 bp, 9 predicted proteins | sample GOMGulsemesocosm_4_FD_83660 | JGI IMG/M metagenome (GOLD analysis project Ga0105357, IMG submission 83660) | Methane-oxidizing microbial communities from mesocosms in the Gulf of Mexico - GOM15B Gulf of Mexico | ecosystem: Environmental > Aquatic > Marine > Cold seeps | place: USA: Gulf of...
AGGTTTCGCCGCCACCCGGCATGACGGGTATGCGCCAGATAGTCACTTACCCGGTGCTCCAGACGCACGGTAGATTGCGTCACATGTACTGCCGGCTCGGCAATGACCAGTGTGGTCAGCATGCCGGCCCCCATTAACGCCGCCATAGCCGCATAGGCGAGGGTCCAGCTATCCAGCGAGGCGAGATGCAAGGCCCCGGCGCCTGCGGCGAGAATGGCCACGCGGTAACCGGTAACATAGGTAGCCGCCATGGCAGCCTGGCGGTGCTTGGCCTCTGCTTCCACCCGGTAGGCGTCTATTGCTACATCCTGGGTGGCCGAGCCGAATGCGGCGAGGACCGCCCAGAGCGCGACCAGGGTTAGGTTCTCCCGCGGATCGGTGAAAGCCATGCCGATCAGGGCGATGGAAATCACCACCTGCGCCAGCAGCATCCAGGCGCGGCGACGTCCTAGCCAGCGGCTGAGCAGGGGTAGCGGCGCGCGATCGATGAGGGGGGCCCAGAGCACCTTGATCGAATGCGCCATCCCGACCCAGCTGAGAAAGCCGATTGCGGTCAGTTCGACGCCAAGATCGCGAAGCCATGCGCTGAAGGTTCCTCCCACCAGCAGCAGCGGGAGTCCAGCCGAGAATCCGAGAAACAGCATGCCGATGACACGGGGTTTCAGGTAAACGCGCAAACCCTCGCGTTCATCGGTCGCCGAGGCGTTTTGTGCAGGTGATTCAGGGTCGTTCATGCTGCTCCTGTTGATCTGGTTCAGTCCGGCCAGCCGTACCTTTTCATGTCGACACGGCGGTTGCTGACGATGATACCTTCGGCGACCAGCCGTTGATATTGCTCATCAGCGCCTGGATGTCCCTCGGGTAGCGCCAATTGGCCCTTGCTGTTGAGTACTCGGTGCCAGGGAAGGGTAGACCCCTCTGGCAACTGCCCAAGCCAGCGACCCGCTAGCCGTGCGCCTCGACCCATGCCGGCCAGTTGCGCGAGTTTGCCATAACTGGTCACCCGGCCTGGCGGAATGCTTGCCAATACGAGCCAAAAGGACTCTCGGTTATTGGCCGGGTCGGCGCGAGAGATGGATGGCGGGACCGCTGGCTTTCGGTTTTCAGTCATGGATAATGGAGCCTCGCTGTTGCCCTCATCATATAGGTTTCGCATGTTTCCCCATCGCCCTTTGCTCGCCGTTGCCCCGTTTCTCTTTTTTTCCGGTATTGCGGTCGCCGACACGCTCTGGTTGACCAACGGTGATCGCCTCAGCGGCACTATCGAGCTGCTGCAGGATGGCGAGCTGGTGATGAATACCGAGCTCGCCGGTCGCATTCGCGTCGACGTCGAGGATATCAGCACCTTCGAAGCAGAGCATGCGCTGCTGATCAAAACCCCCGGACAGGCGGAGAGCGCGCTAGCGGTGTCCGCATCGGACCAGGCCGGCACGATCAGTGTGCTGAACGGCGGGCCGGAGCCGGTCTTGATTCAAATCAATAGCATCCAGCAAATGCTCGAGCCCCAGCCGGTTATCGAGGACTGGGTCTGGACGGGGGACGCCACCGTAGCGCTGGATATCAAGAACGCAAACACGGAGCAGCGCGACCTCGACCTGGCCTTCGATACCCGGGCACGGCACGGAGATTGGCGGCACGTGGTGGGTGGGGAGTTCGAGCGTGACTACCGGGATGATGTCAAAAGCCGCCACGTGTGGCAGGCCGATTATGACGTGAGCTGGTTCTTTGACGAAAAATGGTTCTGGCAGACTGCGGCAGGATATGAGCGCGACCATATCGAGGAAGTTGCCCGCCGGACGCAGTTCGGTATGGGGCCGGGCTATGAGTGGTGGAATGATGCTCTGGGACGCTTCGAGACCTCGGCACGGCTTGATCGGGTCGAGCTGGAAAACCGCGATGGCAGCACGGACACCTTTAACGCGCTAGGTCTGCAGTGGGAGTTGCGCCGCTATCTGTTTAGCAAACGCTTTGAAGCTATTCATAATGCCGAAGCGCTCATCCCCGACGATCCGGCGATCAATTTCGGTCTGGATGCGGAGTTGGGGATTCGCTATCTGGTCAATAGCTGGGCATCGCTGAGCCTGCTTACCGAGTGGGATTACGTCGACGGCAACTCGCGTAACAGCATCAATCACACCCGCTATCGTCTTGGCTTTGGCGTAGGCTGGTAGCGGCGGGGGGGCTCAGAAAGAAGGGCGGGTTGGCCGGCGCCAGCCCCGCCCGGGCTTCACTTTACAGGCGAATGCCGCCGTCGAGTTCCAGAATTCGACCGGTGTAGTAGTCGTTCTCGAACAGATATGCGGCTGAGTGGGCTATCTCGGTGGGTTTACCCATGCGCTTGAGCGGAATGCCCGACGTCATCTTTTCCAGAGCCTCGGGTTTCATGCCGGCGGTCATGTCGGTTTCGATGAAACCAGGGGCGATACCAGCAACCCTGATACCGTAGCGCGCCAGTTCCTTGGCCCAGGTAACGGTCAGTGCAGCTACCCCGGCTTTGGCTGCCGAGTAGTTGGATTGACCCATGTTACCGGCCCGGGAAATGGAGGAAATATTGATGATCAGGCCCTTGTTGCCCAGCTCGACCATCTTGGCGGCCACTTCGCGGGTGCCCAGGAATACGCCGGTCAGATTTACATCAATAACCGATTGCCACTGCGACAGGCTCATCTTCTGGATTTCACCGTCACGCGATTTGATCAGCAGCCCGTCGCGCAGAATTCCAGCGTTATTGATCAGCCCGTTGATGGCGCCAAAATCCGCTGCCACCTGGTTGACCATTTCCTCGACCTGAGTCTCTTCGGCCACGTTACAGATGTACGAGCGTGCGTCGCTACCCGCCTGTTTGCAGGCCTGGACGGCCTCGTCCAGACGCTCCTGATTGAGGTCGACCAATGCCAGCCGGGCGCCTTGCGCGGCGAGGTATTCGGCCATTGAACGCCCAAGGCCCTGACCGCCGCCGGTAATGATGATCACACTGTCTTTCAATTGCATGTTTGGCACTCCTCATAGCCAAAGGGGGGGGAACTTGTGCGACGCAAGCATGCCCGAGTCACGGGAAATTTAGAATACCCGCTGAGGTAATCTGGTCACCCTCTGACCTAAAGCCGGGTTCAAGACAGCTTGCGGTTTGGGTTGAAAGCCGGTCAGAGCGGACCCATATAGAAAGCTGACAAGACAATTGTTCGAGGTTTGCATGCCCTTATTGCGCTTATTGTTGTTAGCGATTCCGCTGATTGAACTGGCTGGCCTGATAGTGCTTGGTCAGGCCATCGGCGTTGGTTTGGCGCTGCTTTGGGTGCTGGTCAGCGGTATTGCCGGTGTCGCAGTGATACAGAGCCAGGGTTGGACCATGTTGCAACGTCTGCAAGCCCGGATGGCGCAGGACAGCTCCCCGTTTGGCGTGCTCAAGTCTGGCATGTGGGGTGTGCTAGCGGGTTTGCTGTTGGTGTTTCCCGGCGTCCTGACCGACGCAGCGGCGCTGCTTTGCTTGATTCTGGCCTGGCGTTACCGCGGCCAACCACAGCCGGGTGATCCGGATGGGCCGGGTGTATGGCGCCAGGGCGACCACGACGTGATCGAAGGCGAATGGGAGCAGGGCCAGGAAGAAAAGATCAAGCGAGAAAGAACCATCGACCGAGAGTAAAAAAAATGGGTCGCGCCCTTGAAATCGTTTGCCGGGGCCCCATTAACGCTTCATCAGTTTGACGGGCTCCGGTTCAGGAGCTCCACCGGACAGTGACGCCGCCTATGGCGCGTCCTTTGGGCCGCGAGGCCTGATTAACTTGAGAGGCCGGTTCGCCGGCAATTGACATCAATATTGGGAGAGATACAACGATGAAAATCCGTCCGTTACACGACCGCGTAGTGGTTCGTCGCAGTGAAGAAGAGACCAAGACCGCTGGTGGTATCGTTCTGCCTGGCTCCGCCGCAGAAAAGCCGAACACGGGCGTTGTGCTGGCCGTAGGTACTGGCCGCATCCTGGATAGCGGCGATGTTCGCGCTCCAGCTCTCAAAGAAGGCGACAAGGTTGTCTTCGGCCCCTACTCAGGCAGCAACACTATCAAGATCGACGGCGAAGATCTGTTGATCATGAGCGAGTCCGAAATCTACGGCGTGCTGGAAAGCTAAGTTACGCATTCCCGGCATTCTTTGAACGACATTACTGAAGGAAAGTAAAAATGGCTGCTAAAGAAGTTAAATTTGGTATCTCCGGCCGCAACAAGATGCTGGCTGGCGTGAACATCCTGGCCGACGCGGTCAAGGCAACCCTGGGGCCGAAGGGCCGCAACGTCCTGATCGAGCGCAGCTACGGCGCGCCGATCATTACCAAGGACGGTGTAACCGTTGCCAAGGAAATCGAGCTCAAAGACAAGTTCGAGAACATGGGCGCCCAGCTGGTCAAGGACGTTGCTTCGCGCGCCAACGATGACGCCGGTGACGGTACCACCACCGCGACCGTACTGGCCCAGGCTATCGTGACCGAAGGTCTGAAGTCCGTTGCTGCCGGCATGAACCCGATGGATCTCAAGCGCGGTATCGACAAGGCGACCATCGCTATCGTTGCCGAGCTGAAGAACCTGGCCAAGCCCTGCGCCGATTCCCGCGCCATCGCTCAGGTCGGCACCATCTCCGCCAACTCCGACGAGTCGATCGGCAAGATCATCGCAGAAGCCATGGACCGCGTAGGTAAAGAGGGTGTTATCACCGTTGAGGAAGGCTCCGGTCTGGACAACGAACTGTCGGTTGTTGAAGGCATGCAGTTCGACCGCGGTTACCTGTCTCCCTACTTCGTCAACAAGCCCGAGACCATGTCTGCCGAGCTGGATAACCCGTATATCCTGCTGGTCGACAAGAAGATCTCCAACATCCGCGAAATGCTGCCGACCCTGGAAGCTGTGGCCAAGTCCGGTCGTCCGCTGATGATTGTTGCCGAAGACGTTGAGGGCGAAGCCCTGGCGACTCTGGTAGTGAACAACATGCGCGGTATCGTCAAGGTTGCTGCCGTCAAGGCACCTGGCTTTGGTGATCGTCGCAAGGCCATGCTGCAGGACATCGCCATCCTCACCGGCGGTACCGTGATCAGCGAAGAAGTCGGTCTGAGCCTGGAAAACACCGGTCTGGAACATCTTGGCCAGGCCAAGAGCGTGCAAATCAACAAGGACAACACCACTGTTATCGATGGCGCCGGCGCCAAGCAGGACATCGAAGCCCGTGTTGCCCAGATCCGCAAGCAGGTCGAAGACACTACTTCCGACTACGACAAAGAGAAGCTGCAGGAGCGTCTGGCCAAGCTGGCTGGCGGTGTTGCGGTCATCAAGGTCGGCGCTGCGACTGAAGTTGAAATGAAAGAGAAGAAGCACCGCGTCGAAGACGCCCTGCACGCTACCCGTGCAGCGGTTGAAGAAGGCGTGGTACCTGGCGGCGGCGTGGCCCTGGTTCGCGCTCTGCAGGCGATCGAAGGCATGGTCGGCGATAACGAAGATCAGACCGTTGGTGTCAACCTGCTGCGTCGCGCGGTAGAAGCACCTTTCCGTCAGATCGTGCTGAATGCCGGTGACGAAGCTTCAGTAGTTTTGAACAACGTCAAGGCAGGCGAGGGTAACTACGGTTACAACGCCTCCACTGGCGAATACGGTGACATGATCGAGATGGGTATTCTGGATCCGGCCAAGGTAACCCGCAGCGCGCTGCAGGCTGCTGCTTCCGTGGCCAGCCTGATGATCACCACCGAAGCCATGATCGCTGAGCTGCCGGAAGACGACAAGCCGGCTATGCCTGACATGGGCGGCATGGGTGGTATGGGCGGCATGGGCGGCATGATGTAAGCCAACCGCTTCCTGTAGTAACAAATACCCGGTACCGCAAGGTACCGGGTTTTTTTTGATGTTTTTCCGAGCGGCCTCTGACTTTCTGCGGCTGCAAATGTTCCCTCTGTCCGCGGTTATTTTGTAAGCCTTCGCCTACAGTGGCTGTAAGTGAAAGCTGCCAGTTGCTGTCAGTGGTTGGTCGAATTTCCTTGGGAAAAATAGTAAGCAATTGATAAATATGGTTATTAATTTGGGGTCAGGCTTGGGTGGCCGCTTTTAACACACTTGCTTACATTCCAGCGAACGGTACTATGTACCCATGTGTGACGGATCACGCAGTCAGGCAGGATGCCAGACAGGGATCATCAGGGTGATGGAGTCAGGACGACTGGATAAGGATGTCACATAGGGAATGAAAGAGTGGGCGGATTATTCCGCCCCTTTTTTTGCCCGCAATTTGGCCAAAAGCGCAACAATGTTAAGTACCGGAAACGAAAAAGCCGGCGCATTGGCCGGCTTTCAAGCGGACTGAGTGAAAGCTTCAGCGCTCCAGGTACTGCAGCTTGTCTGGTACGCCATCCCACTCTTCGGCATCGGTCAACGCTTCTTTCTTTTCAGTGATATTCGGCCAGACATCGGCCAGCTCGGCATTCAGCTCGGTAAATTCCTGCATGTCCTCGGGAACCTCGTCTTCCGAGAAAATAGCGTTGGCCGGGCACTCGGGCTCACACAGGGCGCAATCGATGCACTCGTCTGGATGTATCACGAGGAAATTAGGGCCCTCGTAGAAGCAATCGACGGGACAGACCTCAACGCAATCGGTGTACTTGCACTTGATGCAGTTGTCAGTAACAACAAAGGTCATGGTGGGGTCTCCGGAATAAGGCGGTCTTGATTAATGGCGCGTAGTCTAGCAGTTTTTGCTTTCTGGTACAGAGCGGCGAAGCCATTTGCCGAAGTTGTCGACATGTTCGCCGCGTCTTAATGCAAATATATCTCATTCACAGCTATCAGCGATGCTCCGCTTTCCATTCATAGAGCAGTTCGAGAGCCTGTTTCGGAGTCAATTCATCCGGCTTTATTTGCTGGAGCTGTTCGACCAGCGGGTGGGAAGACACGGCGAACAGATCGTTCTGCTGTGGGGCTCTTACCGGCATACTGCTCTGTCTGGCCTGCTGGCTGAGGCTCTGATATTCGAGAGCCGCCAGATGTTCGCGCGCCCTATCGATGACCTGTCTTGGCACCCCGGCCAACTGGGCGACCTGCAAGCCGTAGCTCTGGCTGGCAGGGCCAGGCAGCACGCTGTGCAGGAATACGATGCGCTCGTTGTGTTCGGTGGCATTAAGATGCACGTTGGCGACGCCCGGATCGGTGTCTACCAGGCCGGTCAGCTCGAAGTAATGGGTGGCAAACAGTGTGAAAGCGCGTACACGGGCCAGGTACTCGGCCGCTGACCAGGCCAGTGAAAGTCCATCGAAGGTACTCGTGCCGCGGCCTACTTCGTCCATCAGTACCAGACTCGCATCGGTAGCGTTATGCAGGATGTTCGCCGTTTCACTCATCTCGACCATGAAGGTGGAGCGGCCTCCGGCCAGGTCGTCACTGGAACCGATGCGAGTGAAGATGCGATCGACCATGGACATCTCGACGTCTTTGGCGGGTACGAAGCTACCGATATGGGCGAGCAGCACAATCAGGGCGGTCTGGCGCATATAGGTGGATTTACCGCCCATGTTCGGCCCAGTGATAATCAACATGCGGGTATCAGGATCCAGCCGCAGATCGTTGGCCACAAAAGGTCCATTCAGCACGTGTTCGACCACCGGATGGCGGCCCTGCTCAATGCACAACTGACTGCGTTCGACAAATGTCGGGCGCTGGTAGTCCAGGGTGCTAGCGCGTTCGCTGAGCGTGGCCAGTACGTCCAGCTCGGCGAGTCCGGCGGCGCTGTCCTGCAGTCTTGCCAGATCTTCATTGAGCCGATCAAGCAGTTCCTCGTAGAGCTGCTTTTCTCTTGCCAGGGCGCGACTACGGGCGGATAGAGCCTTATCTTCGAAAGTCTTCAGTTCGGGCGTGATAAAGCGCTCTGCGCCCTTGAGCGTCTGGCGCCTAATGTAGTCAGCCGGTGCCTGCGCAGATTGGCCGCGAGACAGTTCGATAAAATAACCGTGGACCCGGTTGTAGCCGACTTTCAAGGTCGACAGGCCAGTGCGCTCGCGCTCGCGAGTCTCCAGGTCGATCAGAAACTGCCCGGCGTTTTCGCTGATGTTCTGTAGCTCATCCAGATCGGCGTCGTAACCGGGCTTGATCACGCCGCCATCACGTAGCACTGCCGGCGGGTTCTCGATCACCGCCCGTTGCAGCAATTGCGCCAGCTCCGGATACAGTCCGACCGCTTCGGCCAGTTGCCGCAGGTGGAGCGTGTCCAGAGGTTCCAATGCCTGTTGCAGAGCGGGCAGGGAGGCGAGTGAGTCACGCAGGCGCGCCAGATCGCGCGGTCGGGCCGAACGCAGGGCGATGCGAGCCAGAATCCGCTCGATATCACCAATGCCCTTGAGCACCGGCTGCAGCTCCTCGTGATAATGCTGTTGCAACAGTGTGGTGATGCTGTCCTGGCGCGCTTGCAATGTACGAGCATCGCGCAATGGTCGATTCAACCAGCGTGCAAGCAGGCGGCTGCCCATGGCGGTCGCCGTGTGATCCAGCACTTCGAGTAAGGTATTTTCGCGTCCGCCGGACAGGTTGCAGTCGATCTCCAGATTGCGCCGGCTGGCGCTATCGATCACTACGCTGTCCTCGAAGCGCTCGAGCAAGATGCTGCGAATATGCGGCAGGGCCGTGCGCTGGGTTTCCTTGGCGTAGCTCATCAGTGCGCCAGCAGCGCCCAGACCAAGAGTGAGATCATTGCAGCCAAAGCCAACCAGATCCTTGGTACCGAACTGTTGGGTAAGGGACTTCAGGGCGCTGTCGCGGTCGAACTCCCAGGGCGCACGCCGGCGTACGGCGCGGCGCCGCTCTATCGGCGTGTTGCTTTCCCAGTCATCGGGAATCAGCAGCTCAGCCGGAGCGAGCCGCTCCAGCTCGCCCAGCAGGGTCTCCCAGCCTTGCAGCTCCATCACACAGAACCGCCCGCTGTTGATGTCCAGCGTGGCCAGACCAAAGCCCCGTTCGCTGCCTACCAAAGCTGCCAGCAGGTTGTCGCGTCGCTCGTCGAGAAGGGCTTCGTCACTGACCGTCCCGGGCGTCAGGATGCGAACTACCTGTCGTTCCACTGGTCCCTTGCTGGTAGCCGGATCGCCAATCTGCTCGCAGATCACTACCGACTCGCCGAGTTTGACCAGTCGGGCCAGGTAGCCCTCTGCGGCGTGGTAGGGGATGCCGGCCATCGGGATCGGCTGGCCACCGGACTGGCCGCGGGCGGTCAGTGTGATGTCTAGCAGCCGCGCCGCCTTCTTGGCGTCGTCAAAAAACAGCTCGTAGAAATCGCCCATGCGATAAAACAGCAACTCGTGCGGATGGTGCTGTTTGATCCCGAAATATTTTTGCATCATCGGTGTATGGCTGACGGATTTCTCGGCGCGGCTCATGCAGATCCCTGATATGTGAAAGATTGGCCGCGCTTAGTCTACGCAAAGCACTGGCAGCTTTTAAGCGCAATTTGAAGAGGCAAGCGATATGTCCCAGTACGACCCCCTGATCGATTCCGCCGCCGCTCGCCTGGGCAGTGTCTTGCGGCGCCAGGGCTATCAGGTCACGGCGGCAGAATCCTGCACCGCCGGTGGTATCTGTGAAGCAATTACCCGTGTAGGAGGCAGTTCCGCATGGTTTCACACCGGATTTGTAACCTACGCCAACCAGAGCAAAAGCCGCTGGCTGGGCGTACACGAAGAAGACCTCAATAACCACGGCGCGGTCAGTGAGCCGGTAGTCCGGGGGATGGTCAGCGGGGCGCTGAGCGCAGCAGGTGCCGATATCGCCGTAGCTGTCAGCGGGATTGCCGGTCCGGATGGCGGCACGCCCGAGAAGCCGGTGGGCACGGTCTGGTTCGCCTGGGCAATGCGCGACGGCACCGTCACCGCAGGGTGTCGCCGCTTGCAGGGCAACCGGCGGGAAGTCCGTGCACAAACGGTGCTGCACGCGCTGGAGGGCCTGATCAAGGCCGCGGAACGATTGGCTGTGAGCCAATCCTCAACCTGATCAAACAAGGGGTAGGCGGCGGCAAGCTTCTGTGAAATAATACTGACCATATATACAGTAGTTTTCGTTTACCGGGCACTTGCGTACCCGCCACTCCAAGAGGATGCACAATGGACGACA
>Ga0105357_10002376_pt1 | contig 10121 bp, 6 predicted proteins | sample GOMGulsemesocosm_4_FD_83660 | JGI IMG/M metagenome (GOLD analysis project Ga0105357, IMG submission 83660) | Methane-oxidizing microbial communities from mesocosms in the Gulf of Mexico - GOM15B Gulf of Mexico | ecosystem: Environmental > Aquatic > Marine > Cold seeps | place: USA: Gulf of...
CAAAATTGAAACCCGTTTGCTGGTATTTGGTGCTGCCGATGAACGCTCTGACCGTGCGCCTGCCAGTGCGATTCGTGGGCCGGTAGAAGCCTTCGCTAACCGTTTGAAAAAGAACATCAAGAATCTTCAAAAGTGGGCGAATCGCGAAAACGTCCATTGCTATCGTTTATACGATGCCGATTTGCCGGAATACGCGGTAGCGGTTGATCGTTATGAAGATTGGCTACACGTACAAGAATACGTACCCCCTAAAACGATTGATCCTACGGTGGCTGAACGTCGTTTACTCGATGTACTAGCTGTATTGCCAGAAGTCACCGGCGTACCGGCTGAGCAAATCGTACTTAAACGTCGCGAGCGCCAAACGGGTCGCAAGCAATATGAAAAGTACAACGATGAAAAAAGCACTATGGTCGTGCGTGAAGGCCAAGTGCAATTACAAGTAAACCTAAAAGATTATTTAGATACTGGCTTGTTTTTGGATCACCGCCCAACACGTTTAGAAATTGCTCAGCTTGCCAAAGGCAAACGCTTTTTAAACCTGTTTTGCTACACCGCGACCGCCAGTGTTCATGCCGCCGCCGTGGGCGCGCATTGCACCAGCGTGGATATGTCGCGTACCTATTTAAACTGGGGTCGTGAAAACTTCCGTTTAAATAAAATAAACGACGAACTGCACAAATTTATCCAAGCGGATTGCTTGCAGTGGTTGCGTGAAGATAAAGGCAGCTACGACATTATCTTTATGGACCCGCCAACCTTCTCTAACTCAAAACGTATGGAAGGCGTGCTGGATATTCAGCGTGATCATGTTGATTTGATTCGTTTAGCAATGGCACGGCTAGCGCCGGGCGGTACGATGATTTTCTCGAACAACCTGCGTAAGTTCGATATGGATGTAGAAGCACTGAGCGAATTTACGATTGTGGATGTGAGCGCCAAATCCATTCCTACCGACTATGCTCGTCGCACCAATATTCATGTGTGTTATCGCATTAAGGCGAAGGATTAAGGTTTCAATGAATAAGGACGACCCGAAAAAACTATATCAAACTGTCGAAGGGAGGGTAATTGCTGGAGATTCTAAAATAGATATTTACGGCGATTACCTAATGACTGGTGAGGCTACTCGGGTCGCTAATATTCTTTCGCAGATTGCTGTGCCTAAGAATCGAGTAGCATTTTTTCGATTAAATATGGGGTTAGCCTTTATTCAGATTTTGTTAACGATTAACTATCTGATATTTATCCCTCATGAAGGTTTATTGATGTGTTTACTTTTCTTTGGACTTTCGATTATAGGTATTTTGAATATCGTCAAATTCAGAGCCTTTGGTTATATCTCGGTATTGCTGATTGGATTGTTAGGTTGGTTGATCGGCGTCCGCTGGTTATTGGTGTCTTCCTGGACAACTAATGAAGCAGCATTATTTACGATGATAGCGGCAGCTACGTTGATGGTTTTAGAAACACTGGTGATTGGTATCGCAGTTATACTCAAGAAAAAGCTGTTTCCTCATACTCATTATCTGCTGATCCCAATGAGAGATGGAAAAGGCAAACCAATCTTTGAAAATAGTTAACTGGTTGGATTGGCCTCTCTTTACTAGGACAACGCTTGCTTTTGCGTGGGCACCAAAAAAAAGCGAAAAAACCAATATTGCACCATGTGTGTGCAATATTGGTTTCGTCCTTCCCGCATCGCTCTGCAGTAAAAATCCATAATCGCGACATATTGAAACTTTTACTCGCGTAAGTGCGCCATATCTGGGCGATATCAAGCTAACTTCAGACAAAGATGACAAACTTGGTATGAAATCTGCTAAACGAACAGCTACTTATTCTTCTTTCTTACCTAGGGCTGGGTTTGATTGTTGTTAAGGCACTGATTTGGGGCTTCGGAGTGAGCGCCTGCCTTAACTTGATCTTGTTAACTATTAAGAGGACCCAACGTGGAAAATATTGACGTCAACAGCATCAATAGTGCGGTAGAAACCTTGATGCAAAGCGCCAACACCATGTTTATTTTGCTTGGTGCCATCATGGTACTTGCCATGCACGCCGGTTTCGCGTTTTTGGAAGTGGGCACGGTTCGTCATAAGAACCAAGTAAACGCGTTAGTAAAAATTATTACCGATTTTGCTATTTCGACCTTGGCGTACTTTTTTATTGGTTATCAAATTGCGTACGGCATGGATTTCTTTGCAGGCGCGACCGATCTTGTCGTGAATAGTGGCTATGAGCTGGTTAAGTTCTTCTTCTTGTTAACGTTTGCTGCGGCCATTCCTGCGATTGTGTCGGGTGGTATCGCGGAACGTGCGAAGTTTTATCCTATGTTAGTCGCATCGGCGTTGATTGTTGCGTTTGTTTATCCTTTCTTTGAAGGCATTATTTGGAACGGCAACTATGGTTTTCAGGCGTGGTTAGAAAGTACCTTTGGTGCGAGTTTCCATGACTTTGCCGGATCTGTTGTTGTTCACAGTGTCGGTGGTTGGATCGCATTTGCAGCAGTGTTCCTGTTAGGTTCGCGTCGTGGTCGCTATCGTGATGGTCGCGTTGTGGCATTTGCACCTTCGAATATTCCCTTTCTGGCGTTAGGTGCATGGATTCTTGCGGTAGGCTGGTTTGGATTTAACGTGATGTCTGCTCAAACATTAGATGGTATCTCTGGTCTGGTGGCTGTTAACAGCTTGATGGCGATGGTTGGCGGTACAATCACAGCCATGGTGGCAGGCCGTAAAGACCCTGGCTTTATTCACAACGGTCCGTTAGCAGGCTTGGTAGCTGTGTGTGCAGGTTCGGATTTAATGCATCCAATCGGTGCATTGGTTGTAGGTGGTGTTGCAGGTGCGTTGTTTGTATATGTCTTTACTCTCGCGCAAAACCGTTTTACTAAGTTTGATGACGTGTTAGGTGTGTGGCCACTACACGGCTTGTGTGGAGCATGGGGTGGTATTGCAGCGGGTATTTTTGGTTTAGAAGCCTTCGGCGGACTTGGCGGCGTCAGCTTTATGTCGCAGTTGATTGGTACATTTGCTGGTATGGCTGTGGCTTTGATCGGTGGTTTTGTTGTTTACGGCTTTGTCAAAGCGGTTTCTGGTATTCGTTTAACGGAAGAAGAAGAATTCAACGGCGCTGATTTATCAATCCATAAAATAGGTTCGACCAGCGAACTCTGATTATTGGATTGGTTCGACTATTAAGACCGAAAGCCCTGCGAGTAATCGTGGGGCTTTTTTATGCGCGACGTTTGAGGTGCAAACTTAAGCTTCGAAGGAGTAGCAGGACCTGCTATTTTATTGAACGATAAACGACACCATGGGGTTTGAAACATGGAGGGTAGTGATATTTTGCTGTTGTATAGGTTAGTGTGGGAGGTAACTGTATGGTTGAGAATAAAGGTCGCTGGCTGAGCTTTTTTAGTACTTGCTTACTGGTTCTGATTTTTTCGTCGTTTGCCTATGATGCACAGGCACAGGTCCGCTTTCGTGATGTTGTAATCCCTCCATCACTAGAGCAGCCCGCAGGTATGATTGAGACGGTTGCCGAAGACGACTCCTACGCAGCTAAGTACCTACCCGATATCATCTATGCTACTTATGGCAAACGAGCTGTAACGCTAAGTTTACTCATACCAAAACAAGAGAGCGCCAAACGCTCGTGGCCATTAATTGTTTATGTGCAAGGCGCTGCTTGGCGCAATCAAAACCTTTATCAAGCACTGCCACAATTAGCGGATTTTGCCCATCAGGGTTATGTCGTTGCCAGTATAGAGCACCGTCCCTCGTCGGAAGTAATCGCACCCGCGCAAGTTCAGGATATTAAATCAGCTATTCGTTATTTACGAAAAAATGCCGAAAAATATTATATAGATCCTAATCGAATTGGCATTATGGGGGATTCATCGGGAGGACATCTTGCGGTGATGGTGGGAGTAAGCGACGGAGTCGCTGATTTTGAAACTGAAGATAATCAGCCTTTTTCAAGTTCAGTAAAGGCAGTTGTTGATTTGTATGGCCCAACCGATTTTTTACAAATGCACAAATATCCAAGTCGTATTGATCATAATGCCGAGGATTCTCCAGAGTCGTTAGTTGTCGGTGGCCCAATTCAAGATCCGAAATATCGCGCCTTAGTCGATTTATACAATCCTCTAACCTATATAGAAAAAGATAAAAAATTGCCTCCTTTTTTTATTATTCACGGCGATACAGATGCCCTAGTGCCTTTCAATCAAAGTGTTTTACTGTATACCAGATTACGAGATACGAATCATGAGGTTGCCTTTTACAAAATAAAAGGTGCCGGCCATGGGCCTGGAATTTGGACGAAGGGAGTGATGGATCGGATTCAAGAGTTCTTTGATCAGAAATTGAAATAAATTACTTTTAAATAAATATAATTTTAGCTAGTGAATCTAATTTTACCTGTATTTTCGGAAGTTTTATGAATTCAAATGCTCTTCTCGATAAAAAGACATAAATTAGTGAAAAGGTATTGGATCTAACAAACGCATCCGGTAGAGAAGCACTGTTGCAAGAAAAGGAAATTGAGCTTTATGCAAAGTTTCGCTAAGAGAAGCTGGAGCAAGATTTAGAAGATTGGCGGGGGAGAGTGCATTGCGGAAAAATGAATAAAAAGCATATGCAAGATTGTTTGTCTTGGTCGATTTTCATACAGCTTTAAATGCTCCGGAGTGCATCCTTTTGGGATTGTCCGGCCTAAGGGGGAATGTTATCCTTTCGCCATCTAAGGATGATGACTAAACAAAGGAGTTGTACCCGAATGTCGATGGTTTCTATTAAACGCCGCCAATTAGCCTATAAACTAGGTAGCAAAGCCGATACACGTCAGTTTGTCCCCTTCTCTAAAACCACTAACGGCGACCATGGCCGTAAGGTGTTTATCGACGCCGCTCTTGCGCCACTATTTGCTTCTCTGATCGACCCCAATAGCGCCAAAGGCGTGCAAACCATTATGAAGATTGAGCAACTGCGCGCGATAGCCGGCGGTGTCACCTCAAATAGTAATGTGAATACGCCGTTTGAGTACATGGAAAACTTTGTTGATTTGGCGTTGTATTACCAAATACACAATGGAGTGGCAGAGGCAGGAAATAGCGCCGTGCCGGGTGTGTATATTACCGATATAACGTTTGCGGGAAAGGAGACAAATTCCCCAGCGGCTCTCTATGAGAGTAAGTCAGTTGGCCCGCAGTTAATCACAAATTTGGTTGAGAATGATATTGCTGAAATGAGTGAAGGGGTCGTTTATGCGGATGAAAGTTTACCGGTAGCTGCTTTAAATGCTTCAAAAATTACTGGCAAGGATGGATGGGGGAATTCAGTGAATTTCAATTTATTCTATATTCCCGATATGGTACGTAATGAAATGGGTGTGTGGATGACACCTTGTCGTCGTGCCTTTAGACCACAAGAAGCAGCACAGCACTTTGCGAACACTTTAGTCCGCACACAGCAAAGTCGGCCATCAACCTCACCAATAAAGTGGACTATTGATTCTGATGGTACAAAATTGCTGCAATTAGCTTTGGAACATGTGCCTGGAATCTTGGATAAGCACCAATTTCAGTTAACTGACCCCGTTGGTGACGTTGTACAGGTCATAAATTTACTCGAAAGAAAAGGCGCTAAATTTGCTCAGGAACCTGTCCTCTATTCCAAAACGAATAAGCGAGCATTAGCCACTGCTGCGCTGTCTTTGAGAAACGGTAGTTTAAGTCGTCATCAATCATTTTTAGAAGATAAGCTACGCGATAACATAGTCAACTCTTCATATGGATCGGTACAAAATAATAGCCTGCCAAGCAAAGTTGGCGGGGACTTTTTGACCTATATGAAGAACCTATCGGGTGCGGTTTCATGGTAAAGCAGTTACAAGGTCCAAACTTTGAACAAGCACCGATTACAAGCTTTAATATTGATGGCACGCATCTTTATATTCCAATTCCTCAAGAGTGTAATGATAATACCAAATGCGCTGAATCGCATATCGAAGCATTAGACCGTGACGAAATTTATAACGTAATAGACCCTGAGTTTATGTTCAGAAAATATTTGTTGAAAACAAATTTTGGCTATTCTGAACTAAATGACAAGCTAAGGGTTGGTAGTATTTATATTGATTTAGATCTTTTGCGAGTTGATGGTCATAGGCCTGACTCTTGTAAGACCATTTTAAATGACGATGGGTTACGTGATTTATACTTTGATATGTTGAAGTATGAAGAAGGAAAAATTCGAGCTCAACAAAGTGCGGAAAAATCTGATAAATATTTAGTATTTCCGAAATCACTGGAAGAGATTGAAACGCTTAAATTTGACGGTTCATCTTGGTTATTTGCAATTTGTGGCTATGCCGAAGTTACGAAGCCTTATCGTCGTTTTATGACGTCTATCACTAATAATCATGTGTTGACCGCGATGATTACCGTCGGCGGTTTCGACTTCGGTTCCGTCGAACTAGAACAAGAGCTCGTCGCTGAAGCCGATCAATACATCTTAGATTTCATCAAAAGTATCCGTATAGATTACTCACCAGAAACGCTCGCTGAAATTCAGCGTGTTCGCGGGGACGTTACGGCTTAATGCTAATAACAAGTCACCTTACCGACTCTGCGCTTAGGTTCAACTAAGCGCTTCTATATCCTCTCTTTAAGCTATTGACCCTGAGTCTCAATCAGGCATTCTCTGTATTGTTATTTTTCGGACATTAACGTCAGGGATAGAGTATGTCGATTCTTAAACGCTTTTTTATTTTCGCTTTGGTGGCTGGTTTTCTTTTTCTTATAATTGACAAACTAAATGAACAAACGATAAATATTCCGTCTTTTAAGGTGGCTAGCGCCGCCACTCCTGCTGATTTACCGCTACCTAGCACTATGCCCCTGCAAGATTACGAACGAGTTTTGTATAACTGGTTGATGACTCGTCAGTTCCAACTGTTGGGTTGGCATAAAGACAAAGGTGTGCGTGATACCGGCCCATTTGTGAATGCGCAGTATTATGGTACTCATCCAGCGGTTCGTATTCACTATTCACCTGAAGTGATTACTTGGTTGCAGAATGATCGCAAAGGCGATCTTCCGGATGGCAGCATCATTATCAAAGAGATGTTCACGCCGCCAGCAGTGCTATATCAAGACATGGCCGCTAATCCTAAATATAAAGACGGTGCAGAGTACGAGAAGTTTTTATCCAGCATGGTATTTTCATGGACCGTGATGGTACGCGATAAAGCGGCTTCTAAAGATGGCTGGTTCTGGGCGAATCCGGGTGCCCCGGGATTAACTTCAGCCTGCAAAACCAGTGATGGTAAGACCGTGTTACCCGGTTCTGAGGGAGCGCCTGCAGGCTGTCGAAAAGAAACCATTGCTGAGGCAGTCGAGCGTCAACTTGATACTTTAGAATCCGCTCCCGGATCAGGCTTTGGTGCCCCTTGTTTGCGTTGCCATGCTTCAGCTAAAGAGCAACTTACCTTTAGTGACCTTAAAAATGTAGAGGGCTTTTTTCCTAACGAAGATCCATTGCGCTTTTTGGTTGATACCTCTTGGCGCGCAGCAAGTCACTTCAGCAGTTATCCGCTAATAACGTTAAGCGACGATCCATATGTAAAAGAACATTTCATGCTACCAGCGCCGTTACGGCCTTATCAACCAGACCTTACCAATGCTGCCGTAGTGAGCGCATTAACGGACAAATTCCATGCTGGATTTGATGCAACGCCGGTTCAGAACAGTGTTAACGATCAGCCACTCCCTCAACCGGATCCAACCTTTGTTGCAACATTTAAGAGTATTCAGCCGTTCGATAAGAGCCTTGTGAAGGTGTTTCCATCGCAGTGGAATGATCAGGTGGTACCAGAAGCGCATAAAACCCAAGAATACATAACGTCGGATAACTGTATGAGCTGTCACGGTGGCTTGGGGGGCCAGCCTTATGGCGTGAACATGTTTGTGAAAACGGGGCCAAACTACGGTGATGGCTACAATCTCTCTGAATATGGTGAGTGGCGTTGGTCGCCTATGGGCTTAGCTGGGCGGGATCCGATTTTTCATTCGCAGCTAGAGAGTGAAATGGCGCTGCTTGAACGCGATGCTAAACAAACGCCAACACCACTAAAAGGGCCCTTAAATGAGACAAAGCAAGCGGTTACTAATACTTGCCTAAGTTGCCACGGTGCAATGGGTCAACGTCAGCTAAGCATTGATGCGGCAACCGATAAGACACTTAATCCTAATTTCTCGGTTGATTATTTTTATCTCACTGAATCTCTATCAAGCGAGCCAGACAAGCCTGACTCAACAGATAGCCCATATTTAGAGTATGGCCAGTTGGCGCGCGAGGGGATTAGTTGTGCCGTTTGTCATCATATTGATAAGCCAACGGTCGAGCAGGTTGATGGTTGGACACCGCCGCCGGGTTGGATCAACGACGCAACGCACAAAGAATTGGCGTATTCGTTATTCCATAACAACACCGGACGCTATGAACGTGGTCCTGCGGATAAGTTATTTGGTCCATTCGAAAATGTAGCGGTGAAGCCGATGCAAAATACGTTAGGGGTGACTCCGACCGTTAATCAATTCGTGTCCGACTCCCAGCTATGTGGTACGTGTCACACGATTAACTTGCCTAATATCGGCGCGACGGAAACGCGCTTCCCAATTTTAAATGCGGCAGAAACTAATCCAGCCTTTAAGGATTATCAGCATTCCATTGAACAGGCGACTTTCTTAGAGTGGCAGAATAGCGCCTTTGCGCAGAAACCTGGCGTAGAAGGTTCGCAATTCCAAAGCTGTCAAGACTGTCATATGCCAGGTGGTTTTGAGTCGATAGACGGCAGTATCAACATAGATCAAATCACTACTCAGATTGCCGCCATTCAGGATATCAATTATCCAGAAGCCGATAACCGCTTGGCAAATCAAGATATCGATATACCACTCAGGCCCGATTACAAACGCCATGAGCATGTTGGCTTAAATGTATTTCTACTAGAAATGTTTGACCAATTCCCTGAAGTATTAGGCATATCGAAAACCGATTATATGACCAGTGCCAATAATGGCGTGGATACTGCGGTTGAGAATATGATTTTGCAGGCGCAAAAACGCACTGCCAGTATTAAGGTTAACGTCGATAGTTTTGAAAAAAATACATTAAAAGCCACGGTTAAATTACGTAATTTAACTGGGCATCGTTTTCCGAGTGGTGTTGCGTTCCGTCGTGCATTTATTGAGTTTGCCGTACTCGATGGCGATAAAGAAATTTGGGTATCCGGTGGTACGAATAATATCGGTGTTATTTTAGATGGCGAAGGCAAACCACTAGAAAGCGAGTTTCTACCGAATGCAGATAGCTATCAACCGCACTATCAAGTCATTAATCGTGAAGACCAAGTGCAGATTTATGAAGAATTGAATCAAAACGCTAATCATGAATTTACTACCAGCTTTATTCATCGCGTGTATCCAATAAAAGATAATCGCCTTTTGCCGGATGGCTGGCGTGCGTCGAGTCATTTTAAAGAAGATGGCGATTTGATGATGGAGTTTATGCAATCAACGGATCCAGAGCATACGGGGGATGATCCAGATTATATGGATCAAGGTCCAAACTTTAAGGGTGGCGATCAATTGGTGTATGAGGTGGCTTTACCGAAGGGAATTGATGTGAGCCGCCTAACCGTTCGAGCAACCCTGTATTCGCAGTCAATTCCACCATCGTGGTTGCATCAGCGCTTTTCGACAGCCCCCAACGGTATGGCGACGAAACGGCTGTATTACATGACTAGTCATTTGAATCTGGCGGGTACACCGATGGAAAACTGGAAACTGAAACTCGTAAGCGATAGCACAAGAGTTGAAAAATAGACGCTATGGGATCGGTTGGCCTATTCGCGTCTGTCTATTTTTAGCGACAAATGGCATATTGGCGCGGGCTGAAATGACTGCAGCACCGCCTTAATAACCATAATAATACGTTGAGAGAGAAAGACATGAGTGACGCTATCCGAGCATCCGAAACCCCAATTGCCGTTGAAGTAGAAGCGGGTAAATCTTATTTTTGGTGTTCTTGTGGCCAAAGTAAGTCCCAACC
>Ga0105357_10002378_pt1 | contig 10118 bp, 9 predicted proteins | sample GOMGulsemesocosm_4_FD_83660 | JGI IMG/M metagenome (GOLD analysis project Ga0105357, IMG submission 83660) | Methane-oxidizing microbial communities from mesocosms in the Gulf of Mexico - GOM15B Gulf of Mexico | ecosystem: Environmental > Aquatic > Marine > Cold seeps | place: USA: Gulf of...
ACAAGATTTAGAGAAAATAGCGCGCAAACAAAGCCAATCTATTCGTCACAATGGCTTTGAACAAGTAATGACAGGCGTTACCAGTATTGATGAAGTTTTACGTGTTACTAAGGAAGATTAATGCCCGCATACAGCTATCTTGCTTTAGATAATAAAGGAAAAAAAAAGAAAGGAATTATTGAAAGCGATACCGCACGTTTAGCTCGTCAGCAACTACGCAAAAAGTCACTAACCCCGTTAGAAATCACCGCGGTTAAGACACAAAACAAAAAAACTAAAAGTAGTTTATTTTCTCCTAAACTGAGTGCGTCTGAATTATCCTTATTAACACGCCAGTTGGCTACTTTAGTTCGCGCAGCGTTACCTTTAGAGGAGTCACTGCAAGCCGTTGCTGACCAAAGCGAAAGCCAAAAAATAAAAATGGTACTGATTGCCGTACGTTCCGACGTATTAACGGGGAAGCCTCTCGCTCTGTCTATGCAAGCCTTTCCACGTATATTTCCTAAAGATTTTATAGCGACAGTTTCTGCGGGTGAAGAATCCGGTGACTTAGCAATGGTACTTGAGCGTTTAGCCGATCACGTAGAGCGTAGCCAAGCGTTAAAACAAAAAATTGTTGGCGCGATGCTGTATCCAATTATTTTATCTATCGTCGCTGTTTCTGTTGTGGTTGGTTTATTAACGTTTGTCGTTCCGCAAATTATTCATGTCTTCGATAGTATGGATCAAGAACTGCCACCATTAACACAAAACCTTATTTTCATCAGTGAGCTTTTACAAAATCAAGGGCACTATATTGCTCTTGGCATCATTATCGTCTCTATCCTTATTTATAAACTATTACAAAATCCAGCTATCAAAAAAAACTGGCATTTATTATTGCTAAAACTGCCGCTAATATCACCTCTCATTCGTACCTTAAATAGTGCAAAATTGTGTAGAACACTCAGCACCTTATTAGTTAGTGGTGTTCCCATGCTAACCGCATTGAATATTGCAGCAAAAGTAATCACTAATATTCCTATGCACGATACGATTGAACAAGCAATACAAGAAATTCGTGAAGGTAGCAGCCTATCTCATGCATTAAAACGCGGGATAGGTTTCCCGCCTTTAACTATTCACCTGATTGCAAGTGGCGAGTCCAGTGGACAAATCGATGCCATGCTAGAAAAAGCAGCTGAAACTCAAGAACGAGAATTGCAAGGCTGGATATCCAGCTTTTTAACCATTTTAGAACCTTTATTACTTTTATCCATGGGCGGCATTGTATTAACAATCGTGCTAGCTATCATGCTTCCTATCTTTAACCTTAATGACCTTGCAGGCTAATTTTTATGAATAAACAACAACGCGGTTTTACTTTAATTGAAATCATGGTGGTCGTCGTCATCTTAGGTATTTTGGCATCAGTTGTTATGCCGCAAATTATGGATAAACCTGATACAGCACGCTTAACTAAAGTAAAACAAGATATTCGTGCAATCGAATCTGCTTTAGACCTTTATAAGCTCGATAAATTTAATTACCCCAGCACTGAAGAAGGTATCGAAATTTTATCGCCCAAATACTTAGGCCGTCGCCCGCAAGATCCATGGGGCAATAATTACTTATATTTAAATCCTGGCGAACATTCTGACAGCAGTGCTTTTGACCTTTTCTCTTACGGGGCCGATGGGAAACCTGATGGCGAAGGCATGAATGCTGATATTGGCAACTGGGCGTTAGAAGAAAAGGAAGAAGAATAACAAATGCAAACCGAATGGCAATCTTTTATACACTCAAAACCGCTGGCTGAAACGGTTACTGATACGAGTACACCCTGTCTTTCCCCTCTAACTCACTTATCAATACTTAGTGTCTCAGGCACTGATGCCGCTAAGTTTTTACAAGGACAAGTGACTTGTGATGTTAATAAGCTGGTTGATAATAAAGCGCAATTAGGTGCTTATTGCAATGCTAAAGGGCGTACGATTACTAGCTTTATTATTATAAAAATTGCTATTGATTACTTTTATATCATTTTGCCCAAAGAGCTAATCACTCCAGTGCAAAAAAAATTGCAAATGTATATTCTACGGGCCGACGTTACATTAGCGGAGCAATCAGAACTATGCATTTTAGGTTTATATAATTTCACAGAAGCACCAAAAATACAGCCATATAATTACTTAGATGATCCTAAGCGGCAATTATTCATTAACGACCAAACAAGTTGTTTGCAGATCATTTCTGAGCTATCAACAACTCAATCAGTTCAGTTAATCAGCCCTAATGCATGGACTGCATTAGATATTCTAGCTGGCATTCCTTGGTTAAACACACAGACCAGTGAATTATTTGTACCACAAATGCTTAAGCTTGATGCCTTAGGTGCTATCAGCTTTGAAAAAGGCTGCTATACCGGCCAAGAAGTGATTGCACGCACACACTATTTAGGTAAAAACAAACGCACCATGCTCTTAGCGCAATGTACTGCTGATGCCATTATTCCTGATGCGTGTGAAATCATAACGGAAACAGCGCCTGACAACATCTTGGGAACCCTTGTTTTACAAGCTAAACAAGCTGATGTCACTTTACTACTTATCGTACTAAAAGAGTTACCCAATGAAGAGCTTCAATTACAGTTGAATAACGAAGCGTTTAATGTAATCACCTTAACTAAATAAAACAGGCGATACCCCCTTTATTTTGGTGCGGTATAATTAAAATTTGTCATTACTAAAAGCAATGACGCCTTATAAATCTCTTAACTAAATACGCTTATGCAATTTAATAGTGTTAATGACTTCCTTGTTCACGTAAAAGAAGAACTTGATAATGACCGCTTGGTTCTACCTACTTTGCCTGACATTGCGATTAAGGTACGCAATACGGTTGATAAAGAAGGGTCAACAGCACAAGACCTTGCAGATATTATTATTACTGACGCTGTTTTATCTGCTCGAATTATCCAAGTTGCCAACAGCCCTCTTTACAAAGGTAATGCTGAAATAAAAAACATCCAGTTAGCCGTTGCGCGCTTAGGTAGCGATACAATTCGCTCACTAGTCACCAGCTTTGTTATGCAACAAATGTACACACCGACTTCCAAAACACTTGAATCCCATTTCCAAACTATCTGGGAAGAAAGTATGAATGTTTCTGCGATTAGTCGTGCACTCGCCAGCTTTGCGCCGCACCTAAATGCGGATGAAGCCATGTTAGCAGGCCTTTTGCACCAAATAGGTAAATTACCTATCTTACTTTTAGTAGAAAATATCCCCGAATTTCGTGATAGCCCCACTCGTTTAAATAAACTGCTTGAAAAAGCCCATCCTCTGATTGGAAAAATCATTATGGATACCTGGAACTTTCCTAATGAACTCAAACTGGTTGCCTCGCAGTACACTAATTTCACTTACAAATCAGAAGGCCCTGCAACCTATGTAGACCTCGTTCAAGTTGCCTTTTTACAAAGTATTGTAGGTACTGACCACCCTGCATGCCGAGTTGATTACTCTACGGTTCATGCATTTGATAAACTAGGCCTAGCCGCAGAAACAGAAATCATGGAAATACAAGGAATCACTGAAGAAATTGAACTCGCAAAAGCAAGCCTGTTTTAATACGCTGCTTTAAATATTATTTATAATTAATTTCATTTTAAGCACACATACTTATGCAATTTAAAACCATTAATGATTTTCTTACTCATATCCACAAAGAAATAAAAAGTAATCGCTTGGTATTGCCTTCATTACCCGATGTAGCACTTAAAGTACGTGAAACCATTAATAACGGCAATGCTACAACGCCTGAGCTTGCTGCTATTATTAGCACTGATACAGTGATTGCTGCTCGACTCATTCAAATTGCCAATAGCCCTTTATATAGCGGCACAACTGAAATAAAAAGTATTGAACTTGCTATTTCGCGTTTAGGCAATAATACGATTCGTACTTTAGTCACGACCATAGCAATGCGTCAACTTTATACGCTACAGTCAAAAACTTTAGAGCAGTATTTTAAAAATATTTGGCAAGAAAGTGTTGAAGTTGCGTCTATCAGTCGAGCATTTGCGACCTTTACTCCCCATTTAAATGCTGATGAAGCTATGTTAGCTGGACTGATTCATCAAATTGGTAAACTACCTATTTTAGTTCTTGTTGAAAATATTCCAGAATTTAGAGACAACCCTGCAAGGCTGGAAAAACTGCTAGAAAAAACGCACGCACCCGTTGCCAAAATTATTATGGATAGCTGGAATTTCCCTGATGACCTTAAATTAGTGGCTTCAGAATATTGTAATATGAATTATGATAGTGGGCTTAACCTCCCGCCTACTTATGTTGATGTCGTTCAAGTCGCTTATCTGCAAAGTATAAAAAAATCGAGCACAACGGATACCGAAGTCGACTGGAACAACCTCGCTTCATTTAATAAGCTCGGCTTTGCAGGTGATATTGAAGTGCTTGAAATAAAAGGTATTCCAGAAAAAATAAAAGCGGCCAAAGAAAGTTTGTTTTAATGTTCAATCTCTTGACTACCCACTTTATGTAAAAGTAACCATGCAATTTAAAAGTATTAATGACTTCTTAGTTCATGTTAAAACAGAACTGGAGCATAACCGTCTTGTTCTCCCGTCTTTGCCAGATACGGCATTAAAAGTACGTGATGCAGTCAATAAAGGCACTGCATCCGCACATGATATAGCTGATATTATTACCACCGATGCGGTCATTTCCACTCGACTTATTCAAATTGCCAATAGCCCTTTATATAGTGGGAATACTGAAATAAAAAGCATTCAACTCGCTATTTCTCGTTTAGGTAATAATACAATTCGTACCCTAGTAACAAGTCTTGCAATACGCCAACTATTCAGCACTCAATCTAAAGCACTTGAAAATCATTACAAAAAAATATGGAGTAACAGTATTAACGTTGCATCAATCAGCAGAGCCTTATCAAGCTTTACTCCACATTTATCCGCCGATGAAGCCATGTTAGCGGGTTTAATTCATCAAATAGGTAAACTACCTATTTTAGTTTTAGTCGAAAACCTGCCGGAATTTAAAGACCACCCAGCTCGACTAGAAAAATTACTAGAAAAAGCACATCGTCCCATAGCAAAAATTATTATGAACTCATGGAATGTTCCAAACGATTTAAAATTAGTCGCATCGGAGTATGGCAATATTAATTACAATAGTGAGATTAATTTACCTGCCTCTTATATTGACATTGTACAAGTCGCCTTTTTTCAAAGTATTGCCAGAACAAACCACCCAGCATCCAAAATAGATACGGATACTTTACTTTCATTTCAAAAACTTGGGTTTTCCTCAGATACTGAGGTCTTAGAAATTAAAGGCATCCCTGAAACAATAAAGAAAACTAAAGCGAGCTTATCTTTCTAATGAATATTAAAACAATGCAGCGCTTTAGACGCTTAGGCACACTCACCATTTTTGCGGTTTATTTTGTTATTTTAGTGGGTGGTATTGTCCGCGCGTCAGGTGCCGGTATGGGCTGCCCTGACTGGCCTACTTGCTTTGGGCAGCTTGTTCCCCCCACAAGTGAAGCGGAACTCCCCGAAAACTACCATGAAATTTATTCAGTGGGTTATGCAAATACAGACTTCAATGTTATTAAAACATGGACCGAATACATTAACCGCTTAACAGGTGTCACCATTGGCATCTTAATATTCCTTACACTATGGTCATCACGTCGTTATTTAAAAACCGATAAAGCAGTCTTTTATTTATCCTTAGCCGCTTTTCTATTAGTTGGTTTTCAAGGCTGGCTTGGTGCTATGGTTGTAAAATCTCACCTACACCCGCTACTGATCACGGTGCATATGCTAGTGGCTTTGTTTATCGTTGCATTACTTATTTATGCGATTGCTCGCTCGCAACAATTTTCTTTACAAAACATCAACATCAGTCAATTACCAAAACGATTTAAAAGTGTTTTGGTGGCCGCTATGGGGATGACTCTATTACAAGTTGCTATGGGCACACAAGTAAGAGAAGCCGTTGATGTCATAGCACTTCAGCACGATTACCTTGATAGAGAGTATTGGCGCAGTAGTTTCCCCCTTATTTTTTATGTGCACCGCTCCTTTTCATCAGTTATTCTCTTTACTAATTTATGGATAGTATGGAAAGTTCACCAGTCAGTAGATAAAGATAACCTACTAATGAAATTAGCTTATAGTTTAATTGGGCTGATTGTTACAGCTATCCTAGCAGGGATGGCGCTCGATAGATTAGGCATTCCTCCTATCGTACAACCTATACACTTACTGATCGCTAACTTAATTTTTGGCTTACAATTTTTTATCTTCATTTGTCTGCACTATGCAAGCCAGGCTATCAAGCCTAAGCTTATTGATTAAAGTACGCTTCAAATTCAAAACAATTTACTAAACTTTTACCATGCTAAAATTCACCTTACGTTGCATACTTACCTTACTTTATAAAGTTGAAGTGAAGGGCTTAGAACACTATAAAACTGCGGGTGATCACGTTCTAATTATTTCTAATCACAGTTCCTTTTTGGACCCCTTATTACTCAGTGTATTTTTACCTGATGCGATTACCTTTGCCATTAATACTCATATTGCTGAACGTTGGTGGCTAAAACCTTTTTTAGGCTTATCTAATGTATTTCCATTAGACCCCACTCACCCTATTTCATTAAAAGACTTAATCCATCACATTAAAGACACCAAAAGTAAAACAGTGATTTTTCCAGAAGGGCGAATCACCGTCACAGGCTCTTTAATGAAAATCTATGATGGCACAGGAATGGTTGCTGATAAATCAGGAGCAACATTATTACCTATTCGAATTGATGGTGCTGAATACACTCCTTTTTCACGATTACAAAAAGTAGTTAAATTACGCCTATTTCCTAAAATTACACTCACCATACTACCACCAACAAAATTATCTATTGCGGACGAACTACATGGTAAAGCCCGCCGCCATGCAAGTGGTAGTGTGTTAGCTGATATCATGACAGACATGATGTTTACTACCAGCCGTTATCAGCAAACCTTATTCTCTGCTCTGCTAGAAGCTAAAAAAATTCACGGTGGAAAACACACCGTCGCTGAAGATACTGAACGAAAACCTGTTTCTTATAATGCGCTTATTACCCGTACTATTGCTGTCGCTAATGCATTGAAAAGCATTTCAACCGTTAATGAGAATATTGGTGTGTATTTACCTAATAGTACAAAAACACTCAATATTGTGCTTGGTTTGCAGCTTTATGGCCGTACCCCCGCTATGTTAAATTACAGCGTAGGCGCTACAGGTATGATTTCAGCCTGCCAAACAGCTGAAATAAAAACCGTTTTAACGTCACGTCGCTTTATTGAGTTAGGAAAATTTGATAGTGATGCCACTGCCTTGTCAAAAAAAGTGAACCTAATTTATCTCGAAGACATTGCCAGTAACATCTCTATTTTTAATAAATTAACGGCTGCTATTCAAGCTAAAACCGTGAACCTTTGGTACCCACGCCTAAACTATTCAGCCGACTCTCCTGCCGTTGTTTTATTTACCTCCGGCTCAGAAGGAACACCTAAAGGGGTGGTACTTTCCCATAGCAATATTTTAGCTAACCACAAGCAAGTGTCTGCACGTATTAATTTTAATGCTCAAGATGTCGTATTAAACTTTCTGCCTATGTTCCATTCTTTTGGCTTTACCGTCGGTACATTACTACCGATTATGAATGGTATGACAACCTTCTTTTACCCCTCTCCTCTTCATTACAGCGTTATTCCAGAGGTTGCCTATGAGATTGGCGCAACGATCATTTTTGGTACGAATACGTTTTTGGCTGCTTATGGGAATAAAGCAAATGCTTATGATTTTTATAATATACGTTATGTGGTTGCTGGTGCAGAAAAACTCAATGAAAACACGCGCCAATTATGGTCTGATAAATTTGGTATTCGTATTTTCGAAGGCTATGGTGCCACTGAAACTAGCCCTGTCGCCGCAGTAAATACCCCGATGCACTACAAAAAAGGTACCGTAGGGCGCTTATTACCTAATATGCAATATCAGTTACAAGCTATTCCTGGTATTGAAGATGCAGGACAACTGCATTTGTATGGTAAAAATATAATGCTGGGTTACTTACTCGCTAATAACCCAGGTATGTTAGTACCTGCCAAATCAATTTATGGTGATGGATGGTATGACACGGGGGATATCGTCAATATTGATGATGAAGGCTATGTAACAATACGCGGACGTAGCAAACGCTTTGCAAAAATTAGTGGAGAAATGGTCTCTCTTGCAGCCATAGAACAACACTTAATTACTCTTTGGCCTGATGATGAACACTGTGTAGTCACTATTCCAGATCATAAAAAAGGCGAACAACTTATACTTTTAAGTACACGCTCGGATCTATCGAGCAAAGAATTAATGCAAAAATCACCTGGTTTTTCTAGTCTTAGCTTACCTAAAAAGTTTATTCATGTAGATGCCCTACCCATTTTAGGTGCCGGTAAAATCAACTATGCTAAAGCAACAGAAATCGCTTTAAAAACATTTTCTTAACGACAGAAATTAACACTCCCGTCTAAAATCCAATCTTATGAACAAACTTACCTTACTTTTACTCTTATCTTTTGTCTCACCAATAAGCTACGCACTGAGTATTGTTGTAAAAGAAGAAGCCCCTTATATTGGCAATCAATTACTTAATCAAGGTTTATCCATTGAGATTATAAACACGATATTTCAGCGATCAGGCATTAAACCAAGCATTGTATTTGAGACATGGCCGCGCGCATACGAAGGCGGCTCTATTGGCATTTATGATGTCATTGGTTCTATTTGGAAAACTAAAGAACGCGAAAAAGACTTAGCTTTCAGTCAACCTTACCTTTTCCATGAACTTAAATTTATAAAACGAAAAACTGATACCAATATTCAGTTTAAACAGCTCTCAGACCTCAACGGCTTAATTGTTGGTGTTCTAAAAGGCTATGTTTATAGCGACGATTTTAATCAATCACGAAAAATATTAAAGTTACCGCAAAATCATTTAATTCAAAACCTTATTTTTCTCAACGAAAGCAAAGTTGATATAACGTTAGGGGATATTAGAAAAATTCACTATGAAATAAATACCTATATGCACAGCAATGATACTTTACAAATATTGCCGCAAACACTTTCCACAAAAGGTGTTTATATTGCCGTAAGCCGCTCTAACCCCAAACATACTGATATTATTAATACCTTTAATTTGGGGCTACAAAGTATAAAAGAAGATGGCACCTATGATGCCATCTTAAAAAAACATGCCGCTTTATATAGTGCGAAAACTGTGCAATAACCTTTACAGTGCTAAGATTTTTTCCATGTACTGACTATAGTCTTTAGACTGGCGTGCAGAATAATTTAGGTTTTTAAATAAGCCTGTTAATTTTGTAAAATAATGACGTACGGCATCTTTATCAGAAAATTGATAGTCTTTACTAATTAATTTTATAATTAAATTTAAACTTTCCTCTTGCCTTTCCAAGGGAACAGCAACGTCTACCGCATCAAAAGCATCTTGCTGTAAATAAACATTATCTAAAAATAATGACTGCTGATAGATAATAAAATCTTCAATCGTAACACCCTCCTCACCTGTCACCTGGATCATTTGTAAAATATTTTCACCTTTTGCTAACAATGCTAATAACTGCTGGATCTTATCTGTCCACCCTGCGGAAAGGTTTTCACTATACCAAGGTTTAAGTTGCTCTGAATACCGAGACCAAGATAGTAAAGGGTCTACAGCAGGGTAAAATCGCTTATATGCCCTATCGGCACTTAAACCTAAAAATGTTTTAACCGTGCCTAACGTTGACTGCGTCACAGGTTCTTCAAAATTCCCACCTGCGGGCGAAACCGTGCCTATCATAGTTAGGCTACCTTCGCTCTCATCCGCTGTTTTAATCACCCCAGCTCGTTCATAAATGCCTTTAATCGCAGAATCTAAATAGGCAGGAAATGCCTCTTCACCGGGAATTTCTTCTAAGCGTCCCGACGTTTCACGCATCGCTTGTGCCCAACGCGAAGTAGAATCAGCAATAATAAGTACAT
>Ga0105357_10002380_pt1 | contig 10116 bp, 7 predicted proteins | sample GOMGulsemesocosm_4_FD_83660 | JGI IMG/M metagenome (GOLD analysis project Ga0105357, IMG submission 83660) | Methane-oxidizing microbial communities from mesocosms in the Gulf of Mexico - GOM15B Gulf of Mexico | ecosystem: Environmental > Aquatic > Marine > Cold seeps | place: USA: Gulf of...
AAGAGAACCTCTCGCCTTATCAAGCTCTCCTGCTTCATAACTACGCTGTATTGCCTGAGCAATAAAATGAACATTATCATGGACACTTTCAAGATGAGATATACCATCCTGTCCAAATAAACCTTCTTTTTTAGCCTGTTTAATCCACCGGCCACAGTGGTCATATTTTTCAGCCATAATAGGCCACTGTTGCTTATCTTCTGGTGAAGACTGCACCTTTGATATAAAGGTGTTTTTCCAATGCTCACTAGTCAACCGATATAACTTAATCTGGGTCTCTTTATCTGTTCTGACTTTGTTGTCATCGCTCAACCATTCTTGGTTAGGAATATAAGCTGATAGCCACTCAGGAAAATCAGTAGCAGGCATAGGTCTCGAAATGCCATAACCCTGCACTTCTTTACAGCCCATCATCAATAACATTAAACCATGCTCTGTTGTTTCAACACCTTCAGCAATAACGTCACGACTAAAGGAATGAGCAAGTCCTATCACACCATCAATAATAGTGTAGTCATCAGGATCGTCTAACATGTCTCTGACAAAACTTTGGTCAATTTTAATCGTATTAGCCGTTAAGTTACGAAGGTGGGTAAGTGATGAATAACCCGTACCAAAATCATCAAGAGCAATATTGACTCCTAAGGCTTCTTGGCACGTTTTTATAATACTACTGATAGTTTGCAAATCACTTAGAGCGCTACTTTCTAGTATTTCTAATTGGAAATAGTGTGAGTCTATCGCAGGGTATCTTGCTAGAGCTGCTTCTAAGTTAATAAAGAAGGCGTCTGACTGTAAGTGATGAGAAGCAATATTCACACTGACTTCCAATTTGATACCTTGAGTCAGCCAGCTATCCATTTGTTGCAATGCTTGGTTGATAACCCAGTCACCTACTTGAAGCTCTAAGTCCGTATTATCAATCAATGGTAAGAAGTCTAATGGTGGAATGAGTCCTTTTTCAGGATGTATCCACCGTATTAAGGCTTCAGCACCATAGACCTCTCCTGTCACCATATTCACTTTCGGCTGATAATACAATTGAAATTCATGATTGGCTAAAGCATGTTCAATCTCATCTAGTTGATGATGTTTTTGAATAGTGAGTTTGTCATGTTCTGGGTTAAACAAGTGATAACGATGTTTGCCTTCTAATTTAGCTTGATACATCGCTTGGTCTGCATGACGCAATAAAGTATCAATATCACCAGCATCATGTGGGTATAAGGTAACACCGCTAGAAGCTGTTATTTTATGAGGGGTGTTATCAATTAATAATGGCTGTGCTAATGCATGATGTATACGCTGTAGCGTTTGTTCACACTGAGCAAAGGATTCAATGTCATTAAGGAGCAGGGCAAATTCATCACCGCCTTGACGCGATACCGTATCTTCCTCTCTAATATTATCAGTAATACGCCTGGCCACTTCAATCAGTAATTGGTCTCCTACATCATGACCATAGTTATCATTTACTGGTTTGAAGTTATCTAAATCAAGGAAGCAAACAGCAAGCTGATGTTTAGTTCGTTTGCTGTGAGCTATAGCCTGGGTAAACCGATCAGCAAATAAAGCACGGTTAGGCAACTCAGTCAGTACATCATAATGAGCCATTAAGCTGAGCTGTTCTTGCTGATTTTTACTGCGAGTAATATCAGAAAAGATACCCACATAATTGACTACTTGGTCAGCATCATTTCTGAGTACAGAAATGGTGAGCAATTCAGCATAGAGTTCACCCTGTTTAGAACGATTCCAGACTTCACCTTGCCAGTGATCTTGTTCATGGATGTGTTGCCACATATCTTGATAGAACTCTGGACCTTGTTTACCTGAACTGAGGATGCGAGGGTTTTTACCAATCACTTCATCTCGGCTGTAACCTGTAATGTCAGAAAAGGCGGGGTTAACATCGACAATGTTCATCTCAGCATCGGTAATAGTGATGCCTTCGTGGGTGTTATTAAAAACCCTAGCTGATAGGTGGAGTTTTTCTTCTGATTTTATACGCTCTGTAATATCAAGAATAATTGCCACAAATGCAGGAGAATCCATAAAATTGGTCAGCTGAAGATGAATCTCAACGTTATAATGTGTGCCATCCTTTCTTTGATGAATCGTTTTGAATAAAAGAATTTCCTTTTCACCATTACGAAGAGGCTCAACTAAAGTATCAAACTGCTCAAATGATAGTTTAGGTTTAATATCAATGGGCGTAAGTTGACTTAATTCTTTCTCACTATAACCAATATTCTCACGCGCGCCATTATTTACTTTAATAAAGAGATATGTCTCAGCATCAAAGATAAATATTTCAGTTAATGATCCTTCAAAAATACTTCCATAACGTTGTTCACTCCGTAGAAGTGCAAGCTCAGCTTCTTTTCGCGTTGTAATCTCTTGATGTGTTCCTGACATCCGAATCGCTTTTCCATCATCAGACCATTCACTCACACGCCCTCTATCTAATATCCACACCCAATCACCATTCTTGTGAAGTAGTCTAACTTCACATTCATAGATATCTGCTTCATTTCTAATACAGCGATTCATTAATTCATCAGCTCGTATTCCATCATCTGGATGGATAAGCTTATCCCACGTATTAAGACTAGTCGGCTCAAGCTCTTGAAGACTATAACCAACAATCTCTGCCCAACGTTCATTAACTATAAGATTGCCTGTCTGTATATGCCATTCTTATCTATCAACACCTGCTCCCCAGATTGCATCAGCAAGCCGCTGAGCAGTATTGCGTAATTCATTCATTACCTTGTTTTTTTCAGTAGTCATAATAGCTAAAGTCATACCGCCAATAGCAGTCATCATTCCGAATCCCCAAAAGTTTACTAATCCTGTTTCCTGCATAGAGTTAGCGTAATGCCCTACCCCTTGGCTTGCACTCAACAATGCTTGTATAAAGAACATAAGTTGTAATAAGGCTGTGTCATGCTGTTTAAAACGAGTTGCTGACCAGACAATGAACAAAAATATCCAAGAGATATCATAGTGTCCCGCTGATATTTCCAGCCAATGAAAAAAGACAATTTGCCCAGTAACAAATGATAGTGCAAACAGTGCAATCAACTCTAAGTTAATAGTTTTACTAAGAGGTTGTAGCTTACAGTGTGCCCAAATTAAAATAATCGGCGTCATGAAAGCGATACCAATGGAATCGCCCATCCACCAACGTAGAGCAATTTCTGGCAATAGACTAAGTTCAACAAGATTCAAAGCAACAAGTGATACTGAACCGATGGAGGCACTAATTAGCGTGCTGATAACTGCACCATAAAGCAGGAGGTTAAAAAAGTCTTGGCGATGCGTTAGTGAGCGATCAATTGGCCTTAAATATGTTAATAACCAATATGCACAATATGTTTCTAAGGTATTACCCAAAGCACTCAATACAGAAAAGGAGAGTGTCCCTCCCATTAACAGTCCAGCGGCAACTGCACCAACAAAAATACCAGGAAGATACTTGAGGCCTGTGATTAACAATATCGCTAATGCAAAACCGCCTGCAGGCCAAAAGATAGTGACACCGATTTCTGTAATGGAAAACACAAGACTTAACTTTGCTATAAGTAAATACAGAATTAATACTACAATATTAATTGCGAAATCTTTCAAATTATAGCTTTTAGAAATCTGCATAAATTATTTATGTAATATTAGTAATGATGAGTGAGGTTATCATACCTAAATTCTGTTCTGAGTTCTAATAGTGTAAGCTTTGTTAAAATAGGCATCATTTCTGAATTGTTATTCACTCAGTTATGCAAAACACTAAATAGCTTAAATGAGTTAGATAGATTACCAACTCAAGAAATAGTTTGCTTAGTTATATTAAGTTATCGTTTAGGCTTACGTCGAGTTGAGCTATTAAAACTTCAGTTAAGTGATATAGAAAATTCAGATGAGCAGTGGTTGTATGTGAGAACCATACACCGATATTACCACTTGATGGAAATAGTATTAGTCTTCTCGTTTCAAGTATTTTACGAAAACTAACAGGGCTTTGTCTGCCATTAGTAACTCAAAAGCTAATGTCAGTTTATTGGCTAGGAGCTGAAGTATTGATTTAATCACTCGAAGCTTCCGATATATAGCGCACAATAGAGTAATAACAACAAGTACCACAAACTGAATATTCTAACCTTGCCAGTTTCAATAAATAGCTTTACCATCAAACAGTACTAATATAATGGCAATATGGAATTGAAAAAGCTCAAGTTGAGCTTCATAGGGTTTTCATTATAGGGATAATTTAAGGTTCCCAGAGAAAAACAACTATACCCGTATATGGTCTCCTCCAATATACGGGTATAAGCTCATTAATAACTGTCACTCTGGCAGGAAATAGGGAAACTTTCCTCATTTAGTAACTTGAGAGGAAAACCTACAACACGACATGCTATTGCAATTAGGTGAATGGTAAGTTTGGCTTAACAGGTTGATAGGTTGATATAATCAAGTTCTTTTCTACCCTATTATAAACTAATGTACTTTAACACATTCAAATAACAAGTTTTCTAATTCATCCTCACAGTGGTCTTTGTGATAATTAATACCCCATTCAGACTCATCATTCACATGCCGAATAAAACCATGAATTTTCACTGGTAATCCCGATTTTGGCATAGTTATATTAATGAGAATTTTGCTAGTAGGGATGTTACCTGGAATAGCAGAATGAAGTTTAATTTTAATCCCCTTTTGACTCATATCTAACACGGTGCCTTCAAGGTGGATCCCTTCATCTGGTGGTGGAGGTGAAATAAGAATAACAGCCTTTATACCTGAGGAAGCATAACGCGGGCATTCTCTTTGATCTCTTTGATCTCTTTTATCGCTCTGCATAACAATGCTCCTTCTATCTAAGTTTTTCATTAATAGTTAATCTATACTTTAGGCCAATAATTTTACTTAATATCAATTAATTATCCTTGATCATCGTCATTAGAATAAGGCTTAGTAAATATAATTTTTTATTGTCTGTCACGAAATGGAAGATAATGTCTATAAAGAGTACAAAGAGACTATTCATTATGCTAACCATTCTGGTATTCGAGCTACGTGCCCTGATTGTCATGTTCCAAACAATGGACACATAAGCTCGTTCGTAAAATTGCAGCAAGTAAATAAGTTTACGCCATGCATACAGGTTTAATTGATACTAGAGAAAAGTTCACCGATCACCGTCGAGAGTTGATCGATATTTTTCAAGAACACAGGTTTTTAGTTCCGGACAAAAGCTAAGTACCTACATCAGGAGAATGTGCGTCCTGCATTCTCTAATAAGGCACTTCCTGTACCATCATGTAGGCAAGGCGCTTGATTGAGCAATAACGGGCGAGTGTGATTGAAAGCAACGATGTTATTGGAATATTTAGCCCATTTAAAATGATCACATATTTATTGGTATTGGTATTAAATAAGAAATACTTTTAATTCAGGAATACATGAACCGCAGTTGGTGCCGCATTTTAATTTTTCACCTAAGGCTTCTACCGATTTACATTGCCCTGATTTAATTGCTTCTTTTATGGTTTTTTCACCTACTTGAAAACACGAACAAATCATGGCACCTACATCACTTTTACCATCACTATCAAGGCCTGACATTAATTTAAAGCGGGTTTTCACAGTGTGTATTTTATTTAATTGCCCTTCAATAAAACGGGTATTAAACTTCAGATCTAAATTGGTGCTTGCCACGAAGAAACAAAGCAGTTTGTTGTCAATAAAACCCGCAATACGTAATACCTTTTGTTGTTCATCTTTTAATATTAACCAATCATCAATTTGCGGATATAAATTAGCTAAAATGGTTTCATCATCACCTAATTTTTGCTGATCAGATAATAAATATTTGTAACCTTGTTCAAGCTGAATTTTACTCCAATAATTGCTAGGGCAATTAACCGTTTGTGAAGAAATTAAATAGCCTGACCATACTGAATTGAACGGCTTAATATTAACGGGACAATGCTTAAATTCTGGTTGTCCGCAAATAGAATCTGTAATTGGGTTCACAAGTGCTGAAACACGGGCCGAAGCTGAAAAGTTATCGTTCCAGTGGATAGGCACAAAGATTTCACCCGTGCGTTGTTCACTAGTAATGTTCACTCGGCCAATAAATTCAGCACCTAAATTAGAAAGTAGAGCAAGTTGTTTGTCTTTTAATTGAAAACGTTTAGCATCCTCTGGGTTTACTGCAATATAAGGCTCATCAGAGTGTGTCATTAACTTAGCAACACGGCCCGTTCTAGTCATGGTATGCCATTGATCACGAATTCGACCCGAGTTCATTACCACTTGGTTTTTATCAGGTGATACTTTTGGTAACTGTGCAATAATAGGAATAAAGTTCGCTTTTTGATTTTCCGTGGCAAAAATTCCATCCGTGAATATGCGTTTTAACCCCTTTGGGTTTGCCTTATTAACTGGCCATTTGATCGGTGAAAAATTTTCATATTCGGTTTGTGAAATATTCGCCAAGGCAGAAATATCAAAAACACGATAAACATCATTTTCATTTCTTTTATGAGCGAAAGGGTGACTGTTTTCAAAGCCAGATAATGCCGCATGTTCTCTGAATATATCAACTGGGTGCTGATAATCAAACGCGTCTTTAAAACCTAATGCGTGTGCAACATCGGTGATTATTTGCCAATCATTTTTTGCTTCACCAGGAGCCTTAACCATACTTTTATGCACAGATATTGTACGATCTGAATTAGTGACAGAACCTTGTTTTTCACCCCATGTACTGGCGGGTAAAACGACATCGGCATACTTTACCGTATCGGTATTTTCATAACATTCACTCACCACAACCATCGGGCACTTTTCTAATGCACGCTTCACCAAGTTAGCATTTGGTATACTTACCACGGGATTTGTCGCCATGATCCAAATGGCTTTAATTTTTCCTGAATCAACCGCATCAAATAATTCAACCGCTTTTAAGCCTTGTTTAGTCGCAATATTGGGTGCTTGCCAAAAACGTTTAACTAACTCTATTTCATTTGAATTTTCAAAATGTAAATGCGCTGCTAGCTGAGTTGACAAACCGCCTACTTCGCGGCCACCCATGGCATTAGGTTGTCCGGTAATGGAAAAGGCACCTGCGCCCTCTCTGCCTATTTTTCCTGTCGCTAAATGACAGTTAATTATCGCGTTACCTTTATCAACACCGGTTGAAGATTGATTAACCCCCTGCGAGAAAAAAGTGACTACGTTGTCAGTTTCCGCAAAAATTTGGTAGCTTTCAAGCAATAATGACAGCTCAATATCACAAGCGATTGCCACAGCCGCAATAGTAGAAAATTGGCTTTTCGCCGTTTTTAGGGCTTGTTCAAACCCTTGACAATGTTTTTCTATGTAATCATGATTTAATTTACCTTGTTCGGCTAAATACATTAATAAGCCGTTATAAAAATAAGCGTCACTACCGGGCTTTATCGCTAAATACAAATCTGCATCTCTAGCTGAGGCGGTTTTACGCGGGTCAATCACAATTATTTTACGTGTCGGGTTTTCTTTACGCGCTTTTATCATACGCTGATAAATAACAGGGTGCGCGTATGCTGGGTTAGCACCAATAATGAAAATAGCATCGGCTGAGGTTAAATCTTCATAACAGCCAGCAACAACATCTTCGCCAAAAGCACGTTTATGTGCGGCAGTTGCAGAGGCCATACACAAGCGAGAGTTTGTATCAACATTGGCAGAACCAATAAAGCCTTTCATTAGCTTATTGGCGACATAATAATCTTCTGTAAGTAGTTGGCCCGATAGATAAAAGGCGACGGAGTCAGGACCATATTGCGCTATTGTTTCTTGAAAATGTTTCGCAACTGTTAATGTTGCTTCATCCCAACTTACCTCTTTACCCTTAACACGAGGGCTTAAAATTCTGTTATGAGAACCTTGTGTTTCATGAAGTGACGCTCCTTTTACGCATAAGCGACCTAAGTTAGCAGGGTGTTCTGTATTACCTTTTACAGCAATAATTTTATTATTTTCAACGGTGGCTTTAATGCCACAGCCAACGCCACAATATGGACAACTTGTGCTACTGATTTTTTGGCTACTGACTAAAGATGAAGCTGGAGATTGTTTATCGGTAAAAATAATGTTTGTCATCGCGTTCTCAAACGTTAACTAACGATAGCTAATGTTAGTTAAGTGCTAGTGGATAAAATTTTTAATAAAGCTATTTAATGACTAAAAAAGCCTAGTTCAGTCTTATTTAAACTGAATTAAAGCCAAGGCTAAGTGGCATTTGCTGTTTTCTCATCGTCTATGGTTGTTACAAATTCATCGCCAATTAATAATTCTGGCATCATAGTATTAACGGTTATTTGTTGCTGCATTAATTCAAAGTAAGCCATACCTGAGCTAACATCACCAAATAAAACAATACCGATTATTTTACCATCTTTAATTATAATTTTACGGTAAACAAGTGCTTTTTTATCTAATAAAGTAAAGCATTGGCTACCTTCTGATACCTCAACATCGCCGGCAGAAAATAGCTGTACGCCTGAAACTTTCAATTTAGTTGGTACGGGCGCATTTTGAAATGGCTTTTGTACATTGCTGCATAAACGTTCAGCAAGTGTGATACATTGCCCCCAAATAGGGTCAACTAAACCAAAGGTAGCGCGATTATGTTCGCAACACTCACCTAAAGCGCTGATAGAGGTATCACTGGTTTGCATATAATCGTTGACTAAAATGGCACGATTAAAATCAATATTAGCGGTTTGGGCTAATTCTTTGTTTGGCGTAATACCGGTTGCGATAACGGCCATTTGTGCGCTAATAAACTCACCGTTAGTTAATGTAACACCTGATAAAACCCTTGATTTCATTTCTGCTTTTCTTTCTGCGTCACTTTCAATTATATTCTCAAAAGAAGCCACTTCATGGCCTAAAGCAAACTTAATGTTTTTTTGCGCCATGACACTTTGCAACATATTTCCTGATACTTTATCGAGTTGACGGTTAAGTAACCATTTATTACGGTGAACTAACGTAACCTCCACACCGCTAATGGCTAGGCCGTAAGCCGCCTCTAACCCTAATAAACCACCACCAATAACAATGGCTTGTTTTGAGCTTGAACCTTTTTGTTTAGCAAAAGCTTGAATTTTTTGTGTGTCAGCAATATCTCGAAAGTTAAATATACCTTCAATATCTTGGTTTTTAGCGGGTATTTTTGCGGTTCGAGAACCGGTGGCAATAATAAGTTCATCGTAATTAACCTGCGCCGATGAGGCTAATTCCACCACCTTACTTTCTTTGTCTATTAAGGTAACTAGGCTGCCACTTAAGAAGTTAATATTATTCTCTTTGTACCATACGGGTGGTTTTTGCATAATACTATCAATCGTTGCATTGCCAGCTAAAACGGCTGATAACATAATGCGATTGTAGCTTCCGAAGTGTTCTTTACCGATCACCGTAATTTGATATTTATTTGGTGTGCGCTTAATAATTTCATCTAATAGCCGGCCGGTCGCCATACCGTTACCAATGATCACCAATGATGGTTTGATCTGAATAACCGATTCAGAATGCTGGCTTGTTAACATATCAGCTGTTGGGCTTACGGTATTAGTCATTATACTGCTCACGTATGTGGTGGTTATGTTGTTTACGCATGTGGAAATTCACACCGTCACTTAACTTTATTATACTAGAGCATGTATTTAGCATGTAACGTGCCATGTATTTTTGATATATTATTTGCTTCTATCCTGTTGTAATAAATAACATTTATGTAATCGTACCACTAAGTTAATAATAAATAAGACTTGTTTTAGATGAATGGTTGCACTGGCATGGTGCTTGTCTGAAGCGTTGTGTTCAAAGGTGATAGATGTATCGATACTGCTTGGCACTTAATTTTGGTTGTTTTGTACAAAAAAACCTATTACGTAAAAAAACATTTGAAACGTCTAATTCCCTGCTATTTAATTTACATGCCTATGCACTTGGCTCAGGAGTTTTCTGAAAACGTCATCTTCGAGGTCACTTGTCGAAGATCCATTGTCTTTAAGCTTGGATTCCCGACAAAACACCTCGGGAATGACGGCTTCC
>Ga0105357_10002382_pt1 | contig 10115 bp, 5 predicted proteins | sample GOMGulsemesocosm_4_FD_83660 | JGI IMG/M metagenome (GOLD analysis project Ga0105357, IMG submission 83660) | Methane-oxidizing microbial communities from mesocosms in the Gulf of Mexico - GOM15B Gulf of Mexico | ecosystem: Environmental > Aquatic > Marine > Cold seeps | place: USA: Gulf of...
ATATCACTTGATCAGTAATATTTAAAGTTCTAATTAGGTTTTCAATGCTTGCTCTTTCATCACCATCACCAACAATAAGTAATACCGCATTATTGTGAGACTTTAATACTTCAGCAAAAGCATTTAACATCATTTTATGGTTTTTAATCGGATCAAAACGGGCAATAGTGCCTAGTACAATTACTTTATCATCAACGCCTAGTGACTGTTTTAATATTTCAGTCTTCTTTGTATCTACCCTTAACTCTGCAATACCATTATAAATAACTTGTATAGAACGCTCAGGAATATTTTCAAACTCAATTAAAGCTTGTTTTGTCGCTTCAGATATAGCCACAACACTGTCTGTAAATAAATTTAATACGGGATTGACCAATTTCCGCTTCCAAGAACTACTATCAGGATAAAAACGGCCATGTTCAGTAAATATTATTTTTGTTTTGGTGAACATTGCTGCAATTGTGCCATATACCCAAGGGGTATATTGATGACAATGCAATATATCTATTTTATGGTGTTTAATGTATTTTCTTATACTTTTAACTAATTGTAAGTCAAAACCTTGCTGCCTAGTTTCTGCATGAATATTTATCCCTTTATCCATTAACATCTGACCAAAAGGCCCTACAGGGGATTCAATACAAAAAATTGAGTGATCAAATTTATTAATATCCGCTCCATCAATTAAATTTTTAATCACTTGCTCGGTGCCACCAATCCGCATATCAAAGGTTAAATGTAATATTTTTTTCATCATCATTACTCTGATACATTTTCAGTGTTCATGTATTTATCCCACCACATTTGAAACATTAGCATACTCCATAATGGGGCTGAGTAATCTACTTTTTTATGTTGATGTTGCTGCCACATTTTGTGAATAGTTTCTTGCTTAAAATACCCTATCAAGCCTGTTTTACGATTAAATAAACAATCTTCAGCTAACGCTTTTATTTCACCTCTAAGCCAGTCTCCTAAAGGAACAGAAAAACCCATTTTTTTTCTATACAAAATATCGTCAGACAAAAAAGGCTTAAATATTTCTTTTAATATATATTTTTTTTCACCGTTATTAAATTTAAATTTAGATGGAATTTTAGCTGCAAATTCAACTAATTTATAATCTAAAATGGGCGCTCGTACTTCCAATGAATTTGCCATACTCATTCGATCAACTTTTACTAATATACCACCAGGTAAATAGGTTTTCATATCAGTGTACAAAATTTTTGATAAATGATCAGAGCCATCGGCTTTATTATAAGCGTCTAGTGTTATTTTTGATGGATGATACCCTGCAAGCTTTTTTTTCATTTCATCGTTAACTAAATCATTCCAGATCTCGTCAGTAATAAATGAATTAGTTATGTAAAAGCCCATAGCAGGCTCTACACTTAAACTGGTTAACAATGACTTGGCGCGCCTAAAAGGCGTTGCATTTATACATCCCGCAGCCTTTGCTAAGGGTGGAAATAGATACTTTCGCAAGGCTAACGGAACTTTTTGACGAAGTTGGTTTTCAATGTGATCAACAGTATACTTTTCGTAGCCTGCAAAGACTTCATCACCTCCATCACCCGCAACAGCAACCGTCACCTTTTGCTTAGCTAATTCAGAAACAAAATAAGTAGGAACCAATGAGGGATCAGCAAAGGGTTCATCAAAAAAACTGACTATATGATTCAACTCGTCTTTTACATTTTTATGGACAGTAAATTCATGATGATTGGTCTTATATTGTTCTGCCACAGAACGAGCAAAATCAACTTCATTATACTTTTCATCATCAAAACCAATAGAACAAGTAGTAATTGGTGATTTACTGTTTTTTGCCATTAGTGCAACAATACCGCTCGAATCTACGCCGCCACTTAAAAATGCGCCTAACGGCACATCACTTATCATACGGCTTTTGGTACAATGATCAGTTAACGTTGTTAGGTCAGCTTTGATCTTTTCTTCTGAATCGTTACTTGTGTGAGCAAATGAAACATCCCAGTACTCTCTTTTATTAAATCCATTAACGTTAACAGTGATAAAGTGACCTGGTTCTAATTTATAAATATTTTCAAAAATAGTTTTAGGATCGGGTATGTATTGATATGCAAAAAAGTCATACACTGCATCATACCTAACATTTTTAGGAATATTAGGTAAAACAAGTAAGGCCTTTAATTCAGAGGCAAAAAATATGTTCTCATTATCGAAATAGTAATATAACGGCTTTTTACCCATTCTATCGCGAGCAACAAAGAGTTCTTTCTTTTCCTTATTCCATAAAGCAAAAGCAAACATACCGTTCAAATGTTCTAAACATTTTTCGCCATATTTATCATAAAGAGCAAGGATAACTTCCGTATCCGTATGGGTATTAAATTGATAGCCTTCAGACTGCAATGAAGTTCTTAACTCTAAAAAATTGTAAATTTCACCATTAAAGGCGATAACAAATTTATCATCGGCAGAATGCATTGGCTGAACACCAGCGTCTGATAGATCAATAATGCTTAATCTGCGATGGCATAGCGCAATATTCTCACCAATATATTCACCGCCTGCATCAGGACCGCGATGAAAAATAGCATTGCCCATTTCGACTAACGTTTGCTGCTTTGCTTTAACTTGATTAAATTGGCTAAATCCTGCGATGCCGCACATATAAACACTTCCGTTCTATTTGTTTGATGTATTTTAGTTTTATGTCTTTAAGCTTTAACGTTCAGCTTTATAAACTAATATACTTACGTATTTTAGGGCCTAAATATTCACTGAGGCTAATAGGTAATTTCTGCCACGTTTTTTCGACAAAAGCACGTAAGTTACTCACTTTTTCTAAACTTTCTACTATTAATTGCCCTGAGCTATCATACTTTTGCCAGTTTAATAATTCAGGTTTTGCACCCCACTGACTTTTAAACTTAAACGTACCTTCTCCAGTGGTTGAACGCCCAAAATCAAACTCTTTGCAACCTCGATCATTAACATACTTCAACAATGTCCAGTACAACAACATATTAGGTGCTAAACGATTAAAGTCTGAGTTGGTTGATGCCCAAGGAATACATGCCTTGCTGCCGTTGAACAGAACTATACCTGCACCAACAACCTGATTTTCAGAATATACCGTTGCTATAATTGCATCTTCCCCATAAGAGGAAATAATAGATTCAAACCACTTTTTACTATGAACAGGCGAACCTAAATCGCGCATATTTCGAGTAAAAACCTGATAAAATTCGTTAACAAAATCTGCGCTAGTGCCTGTTTGTGCGGTCAAACCATTTTTCTCTGATTTTCTAATTTGACTACGTAGTTTAGATTTAAACCCAGAAAACAAAGCTTCGGAACTTTCGGGTAACGCCATTAACATTCTTACTTTTGTTGCAGGTAAATCTTTAACATCAAACTTAGCATCAAGTAATATTTCACTTTCCATACTGCTTCGGTTATCGAATATAGTAATGTTTTGCTCTTTACAAAATTTAATTGCTTGGTTTAACAATAAAGTATGCACCTCATCATTATCTGCTAAAATGCCACCTACATCACAAAAAGGTAAAGCACATAAACTACCTTTTGAAAAGGGAGGTGCTATTAATACTGTAGGTAATATCCCAACAACAGGCCCGTCTAACTCTTTAGCTAGCCAATAAAAACATTTATGCTGGTAGCCTCCTTCCACCGCTTTCATCCATGCTATGCGATGGTATGCACTCGCATTATCATGTTGTTTTACATATTCATCCCAAGCAGAAAAGTTTTCACGTTGTATTAATGTAATTTCAGTCATTTCACTTTTTCTTTGTTTTAATTTGAGCATCGATAACGTATAAATTATGCGCATTACTAAAAGTATGAGTTGCCGTCACATCGTCAGCCCAGTTAGGTTCAACTTTTGATACTAATTCTTCATGGTAGTTAAGTTCATCTAGCAGAGTTATTCTATTAAAGTTAAAGCCATAACCGTATTTATATGATGAATTTTGCGACGGTCGATATAGATTACCATTTTTTTCAAATATTTTACCTGCGGGTCTTGAACGCTTGCAATCTGAAACAATAGGGTTCATAGGATGTGAAACCCAGTTTTGAGATAATAAATCATCAGAAGAAAAAAGAAACAACTCATCCCAAGTAGAAACACCTTTGTGTTCCGCCCCATTAGCAAACATCCACCATTTATTGTTGTGAAACAACAAGGTAGCATCTAATAACGCAATATTTTCCATTAAATTCATCACAAACTCCCATTTATCGGGGAATTGAGTGCAACGATAGAGCTCAACGGTATTATTTTCGACACTTTCAGGAACCATATAAAGTTCATTTTCATGCTCAAAAATGAACGGATAGGATAAATGATAATCTTTGTCTAAAATGATTTTAGGCTCAGAGTAGTTGCCTTTCTCATCCATTTCGATAAGTGATATATGACCTTTACCTGTTTTATATAAGTATTCTTCAATAAATATATAGTAAGTGTTGTTTTTGTAGATGATATGAGGATCTGCCCAAAACTTATCTTTCGGCGGAACCATTCTTTTGTAACGCCAAAGTGAACTTGAGAACTCTTTTTTAATATCAAAAAGTAAGATCCATTGTTCAAAGTAGAACTGATTACGAACAATATGATAAAGTTTTTTAATCAGTTTATTGTATGTTAATTTTATTAACTCTTTGTTTGTTGGTGTTTTATAGAGCTTTTCAGAGTACATGGTCGGATCTTGATTCTGTTTAGCTACGTTTTCAAAAAAATATTTTTCGCCCTCGGTAAATAATGACTCTAATGTTCTTGTCATAAAATATAGAGATTTCCAAAAGTAGCTATTAATATTTTCATTAAAAGAAAATTCGTTGGTACAAGAATATGAGCGGTATAGCACTTGACCATTGTCTAAATCTTCATTAAGAATTTGTAAAATGGCTCCCGTCTCAGGCCAGCTTTCCATACTTTCCCAATAGCCCGCAGGTCCACCTCGGTTTAAATGGTTATCACCATGATGAAAAGACCAAACCCCATATTTACTTGCCGATAAGATATCACCTCGGAGTATTCGAAAGCCCAATCGAATAATCACATCTAACTGACATTCCTTTATCTTTTGAATATCATTATCAATAAAATAGTCTGAATGTTTTTTTTGAATCGGTTGAACTTTTATTAAGGAAATACCTTTATATAGCTCGTTACAACAATGCACTTCTGTTGCATCAGGCAACGTTTGCACTCTATCTATTAGTTTATCGTACGAGACTTCTAAGATTTTTCTGACTAAAAGGTAACCTAATCTGTTTTTATTGTTTTTTACTTTATCCCAAATATTTATATTAGGTGTTGATTTTTTAACATCGTTTTCAATAATTAATGAAATTTCAGCATAATGGCTGGTTTTAATTTGGCTAACCATTTCATAAGCCCAAGCAGGAAGGTTTCCATCTTCGACCAACAAACCAATTTTTAATTTGTTTTTAGACATTTTTGTTTCAGTCCATTAAATCTTTAAAAAGTGTCATGTACTCACTCGCCATTCGTTTACCTGAATAATTAGCGTTTACAAACTCACACGCAGCATCAGATAATAGCTCTGCTTTTTCTTGATTAAAAAGTAACGCTTCCCAATAATTGGCTAATATTTCTTTTTCACCAAAAGGAGCAAGTAACCCTGTTTTTTCATGTTCAATTAATTGATCTATGCCAGCAATATCATATGCTGCAACAGGAACTCCCATCGCTGTTGCCTCCATCAAGCAACGAGGTATTCCTTCTAAACTTGATGTCATGACAAATAAATCAAAACTTTGTAGTAACTCTAAGCGGTCATCTCTAAACCCTAAGAACTCAATACGATCTTTATGTGAAAGCGAGCTTGTATACTGTTCAAGTTCAGCTCTAGATTCACCATCACCAAGTAAACTCAAAGTAATATTAGGGTATTTACCCGCTAATGATTCAAATATTTCGAGAATATCTTTAATATTTTTACGGCTGATCATCTGACCTACAAAACCAATCCGTTTATTATCACCAATCGATTTCAAAGGATTTTCTTTTATTTTTTGCTCTTCAACTTCAGATAAGTCAACACCATTTTGCACATACACTAAGCGATCTTCTTTCACACCAAAGCCACGAACATCATTACAAAGTGCTTTGGAAAGTGGCGCAACGATATCAGCAAATCTAAATGACTGGCAGCCTAACCATATAAACAGTCTTAGCTTATAATCAATACCATTAGAAAAGCCATGTGGTGTAATCACAATCTTAATGCCCGCTTTTTTCGCAGCAAGTAATCCGAGGATATCTGACTTATACCCATGAGTATGAATGATATCAATATTATTGTTTTTTATTACTTCTACCAGTCTATCAACTACTTTAAAATCAAACCTATTTTTCATAGGTAATTGAAAGACACTTCCATCAAGTTTATTGAATTCGTTTATTATTTTTAACTCATCATTACTTGATTCAACAGTAACGGCAAGGTGACAATTGACTTCTTGTGGGTTCAAATGCTTTGCCAGTGCTAATACCCAGCGTTCTGCCCCATAAAACCCAGAAGAACAAATGAATTGTAATACATTAAGTTTTTTCATTTAACCTTTGTCCCCTAATAATTTTGCCACTTTGGCAGAGCGTAAACTCAGCCATTTCAATTCGTTTTTTATTGATAGTCGACATACTTCTTTAAACAATAGAGTAGAAATCTTCACCCATTTGTTTTTCCGTACTGGTTTAGTGTATTCTCTAATATTTTCAAACTCATTTTGACTAGAAGTAGATTGATAAAAACTTGAAAAACCAGTGTTTTGCATCAGTAACACCAAAATTCTTGTATAATCATTATTAGCGTCATTTTGCAGGATGTTTATTATATGTTGGGAGAAACAAACCGCTTTTTCAAGGAGTAATTTATTTTTAATCGGTGAATAATAATTCGCCATATAAAAAATTCCGACCTTACGTAACTCTTGTCCTGCCCACGTGGTATTTGGAAACTCTAATTTATCTTTTTGTTCTAAATAAGGTAATTCATTGTTCAACATCCAGTTAGCATAATGTAGTATTGCATCTCGTGCATAATAAAAGTCATCATCTAATTGCTTTTGTCGTTCTTTTATCAGTAAAAATCGACCAACTGATTGTAAAAACACCGTGTAAAACCATGTGGCTTCTATATTATCAAAATTGCGTAAACTAATATCATCATTGGGATGAAAGGTATTGGCAATTATTCTATAAGCGCGCGTTAAATAAGTTTGATCTTGGGTTAAATCATAAGCATCTAATAGCGCAATAATATAATGGCCAGTGCCTCTGTCCATTGGATATTGTTCTAAAATATGATCTTTAGCACCATGATTACCGCTTTGTTTTATCGCAAATAATTTTCCCAATATACAATTTGAGCCTTCAAAGCTATAAGTGATCCAATCTGCTAATTGCAATACCGCCTTTTTAGAGTTTTCATTACCTGTGAGTAAGTAATGAGATTTCAGTCCTGTAGTATAGCAATGTTGGCCACCAGGGCCACCACCAGAAGTATAGCCTTCGTACGCTGCTTTATGATTTTTAGAGAACGTTCTATGAGTACAGGTTGAAGCATCTAAATAATGATCGGTATGCCAAAATAGTCCATTGTTATATTCATCTCTATCTTGGTCGGTATGGTATATATCAATGTTTGCAACATGCTTGGCAAGATCATCTGCTAATTCAAAATATTTTACATTGCCCGTTGTTAAATATTGATAGATAAAACCATAAATAGGATCATATTGGTTATTATAATGTGAAACAAATATTTCAGACCCTTGATATCCTGCTGTTTCATGATCAGCATATAATTCACCAAAATTACGCCAACCATATTCATCGACATTTTCACGTTTTTCAAAGAAATTATTTTTACCTGTAATCCCTTTATTAATAATGTCATTCAATTCATTTGAATTACAAGCTGGTGTAAAATATTCAACTGTATTTGTAGATTCAACATACTGTGGTTCTAAAACAATATTAAGCGGTTTTTCTACCCAATCAAAATTTTGGGTATTTGATTTAAAATCGATCCAAATGGTATGAGTTTTCTTTTCTCCAGGCTGTAATTCATGTTTACCTTCAGGGAATAACGCTACTTTTAATAAATCATTTTCTTTTTTTAGTGCTTTAGGAAAGTTTTGCCAAAATTTCTCAATATAAACACTGATTTTATTTTGCGTATTTTTAACACTAAACGTAGGAGAAATACGCATTCCATGGTGTATTTCATCAGCGTTAATTACATAACCATTTTTTTCAATATCTACATTTCCTGTAGCATTTTTGTGAACAGGACTATTCCAGTTTGTACCGCCACTAGAAAATTGTTGAAGCACTACTTTATTTTCGCACTGTATTTCAGCATTTGAAATATGATCAAAAATATTAACCGTCGCAGCTTTATCAACAGGAATATTTAAAGCTAAAGATTCGAATAAGATCGAGTTATTATCTCCTAAATCCCATAAGCCACCTGAATGTTGAGCCGCCTGGGGGTTATGCACTGTAAAATCTATTTTTATATAGCTTGATTCAACAAAAAAAGTCAATATGGCTGAGAATTGCAATTTGCAATGGTGATCTTTTTCATTAATAAATTCGCCATGAACGGTTAAACTTTTTTGGTACTGTTTATCTTCAATAAAATCAACAGCAGCATTATTAATAATAGCCTTATAATTCACTTCATTAGCATCAATAAGCTGAATATCTAACTGGTCGTTTTCTGCTAACCCTAAATTCGAACTGATTACAGAGAATGGGTCTCCTTTAGATATTGCTATTTTAAAGGTATCCGATCCTGTATTTACATTAAGATACTGATCTTTTTTTGAAAAAATAATTTTGCTTTGAGGTGAAAATATTTGATCCTTGGGGAAATCATCTACAAGACTAAGTAATAATGTTTCTTTGTTCTGAATCTCAATTTTAAAATCAATTTTTGCCCATTTTACACTGCCATCATGCCAAAAAGTTAACGGATATATCTGGCATGATATAAACTGATTTTTTTCATTTTTAATTGCTAATGATGTATTACTACGTAATGAACCTATGGCAAAAGGGAAACTTACACTTACTGGCTGAGCAACACGAGGAACATTATCGCTTTCAATGATAGAAAAGGGAATGGATATCATTTAAGTGCTCCTTTATTCTTATTTTTATTCTTAATTATTAAAGCGTTAACTTTCAGTGTAGAGATAATAGCCTTTATTTCTTCATTGCTTTCAATAGATAGAGCAATAATAGCTGACTTTTGTGTCTGACCTAACAGCATCATCATTGTTTGGTAAAGTTTTAATTGTATTTTGTTTGTGAATACTTCATTTGACAATTGATACCAATATAAAACATATCGATACTGTCCTAGTGGAGAGACAATCTTAATTAATTGAACGTTTGTTTGGTCAACAAGGCTAATTTTTCTATTTTCAATTAATGTCCAACGATCAGCGCTATATAATTTATTAATAGAAGATATCAGCTCACCTTCTCCACTATTGTATGTCGCAATAAAAAAATATATTTGTTCGAAATTATTAGCAGGATTAATACGGCCCTGTTGAATGTTTGATGCTTCAGAGAAGTTAGGCTGCCACGTCAATAATTTTTCGTGGCGTACCACTAAATTTGCTGTGGTTATATCCACTAATAAGGTTTCATCTGAGTTAGCCGTTTTACTCTTTGTTATTACAGATAACCAAATTATTTGAATGACAAATAATAAAACAACAACAGCATAGATACCTCTCCATTTATTAGCGCTTGATACTGTATTATTTTTGTCCATACTAGGCTGACATTCGGTTATTTCGTTTTTATCCCTAAATCGTTCGCCAATACCTATAAGTAAGAAAAGTATAATGGCATAAAAAACGCCACCATAAATGAGGTGGTCGGCCCCTGCTGCATATTCCATATCAGTTAAATGAGCGGTTAATATAATGCCATATACTCGTAATGCATTTGCAATAATTGGAACTATTATCGAAATAGCAACAAACAATAGTTGCTTGGGAAGTTGTCTAAATGAAATGTAAGCGTAAACATTACCAAAAACTATAGA
>Ga0105357_10002383_pt1 | contig 10115 bp, 9 predicted proteins | sample GOMGulsemesocosm_4_FD_83660 | JGI IMG/M metagenome (GOLD analysis project Ga0105357, IMG submission 83660) | Methane-oxidizing microbial communities from mesocosms in the Gulf of Mexico - GOM15B Gulf of Mexico | ecosystem: Environmental > Aquatic > Marine > Cold seeps | place: USA: Gulf of...
AAAAATACGTCAATAATGCTAAAAACACATACCAAATCACTGACTGTATTAAAAATTTCTTTTTTCTTTTATTAAAATATTCTTGATCCATGCTCTAACCTTTCTAATTTTTATAGGGGCATTTCGCCAATTAAGACATCAATTGCACTAACAAAACCAACGCTATTGACCTGATTTTCTATGTAAGATAGTTTGTACATTATGCAAGCACAGCGTAAAATCAACAACATTTTATTGGCTATAAACTCGCACAAAACAGCGTGAAATAATTTTTCAGAAAAATCATTTCCCCTATTAATAGTGAGCTTTAGTTCACTCCACTGCCCCGACTAATTTATGAGCACTCAGCAATCTGCACCGAAGAAAACACCCCCAAAAATGCCAGGCGGCCTACCTTTAATTGGGCATATGATCGCATTCGGCAAAAATCCGTTTGACTATATGGTCTCGCTCAGAGCAAAACTTGGCGAAATTGGCGAATTCCGCATGTTCCACCAAGAAATGGTGTTATTAACCGGCCCTGAAGGCAATGAAGCTTTTTTTCGCGCGCCAGATGCACAGCTTGATCAAAACGAAGCTTATAAGGTCATGACGCCTATTTTTGGTAAAGGTGTCGTATTTGACGCGCCACCACATATCAAAGATCAGCAACTAAAAATGCTCATGCCGGTATTGCGCGATAAACCGATGCGTACTTACTCAAAAGTGATTGTTAATGAAGTTGAAGAAGCGATTAAAGACTGGGGCGATAGCGGTGAAGTCGATATTTTAGAGTTTATGAAACAATTGACTATTTACACCTCTAGTCATTGTTTACTAGGCGATGAATTCCGTTATGAACTCAATGAAGAATTTGCCAAGCTGTACCATGATCTTGAAAACGGCATGCACCCTTTGGCCTTTATCTTCCCTAACTTACCTATTCCTATCTTGCGACGTCGTGATAAAGCACGAGTACGTTTACAGGAACTCGTGACAGGAATTATTGAGAAACGCGCACTAAAAACCGAAAAAAGTGATGATGCTTTTCAAATGTTAATTGATACGCGCTATGAAGATGGCAGTCCTTTATCGCCACATGAAATCACTGGTTTATTAATTGGTACGCTGTTCGCAGGGCATCACACAACTGCGGGAACAGCTGCTTGGATCACTTTAGAACTAGCACGGAACCCAGAATACAAAGAAAAAGTTCTTAAAGAATTTGATGATTTATACGGCCATGATGGCGAAGTCACTTTCCAGTCCTTACGTGAAATCCCTGTTTTTGAACGCGTTATTAAAGAAGTATTACGCCTACATCCACCCCTAATTTTTCTTATTCGTAAAGTTGCGCAAGACCTGCACTTTAAAGACTATGTTATTAAGGCTGGAAAATACGTTTGTGTCTCACCTCGTGTAACACAGCGCATTCCCGAGCTATTCCCTAATCCAGAAAAATTTGATCCTGAACGCTTTAATGAAGAGCGCCAAGAAGATGCAACGCCTTTTAGTTGGACACCTTTCGGAGGCGGCCGTCATAAATGTAGTGGTAACGCCTTTGCCATGCTGCAGTTAAAAGCGATTTATAGCACCTTATTGCGCCGCTATAATTTTGAATTAGTTAACGCCCCAGAAAGCTATCAAGACGACTACAAACAAATGGTTGTACAACCGGGATCGCCTTGCTTAGTACGTTACACAAAACGTAATGCAAATAAAGGTGTAGAAAGTCCAAAAACAGAAAATACGACTAAAACAAACTCAGCAGCAACAAACTGTTTTAAAGTTGAAGTAGATATGGATTTATGCCAAGGTCATGCCAACTGCATGGGCGAATCTCCTGAAATTTTCAAAGTCGATGATCAAGGCAAACTGACCGTATTACAAGAAAATCCTGGTAACGAATTACTCGTAAAAGCACAAAGAGCTGCACGATACTGTCCAACAAGTGCAATTAAAATCATTCAAAAATAAGGAATCGATATGGCAGCATACCCAAGAGCAGAACTCGAAGAAATGGTCGAACGCTGGTTAGAGGCGAACCGCCAAGCAGAAAAAGAAGGCGACTGGCCAAAAAATCTAGGTGCAATGTACACCGATGATGCAGAATATCGCTGGAATATTGGTCCGAATGAAGAATTTGTTGCGCGTAATCGTCAAGAGATTGAAAAATGGGCACTAGGCGAGCAAATGGAAGGCTTTGAAGAATGGAGATACCCTTATCACCGCATTCTTATTGATGAAAAGCAAGGCGAAGTCATCGGCTTATGGAATCAAGTTTCCCCTGCAAAACGTGAAGATGGAACACCTTACACTGTAGAAGGTATAGGTGGCTCTTGGTTTCGCTATGGAGGCAATTACAAATGGGAATGGCAACGTGATTTCTTTGATTTAGGTAATACGAAAGCCTTATTTTTTGAACTCGCCGCTGCCGGCAAGTTAGATCCTGCCGTGAAAGAAAAAATTGGTAAATTAGCTAAAGGCCACCCACTGCCTGGTCATGAAAAGTTACGTCCTGAAGCCAGCTTATTACAAAAAATAAAAGGCTTTTTAGTCATGATTCGCATCGCCTTATTTAATAAATAATTAAGCCTGCTATAATTGCCCTACAAAAAATACGATATTTAAAATTATTATGAATACAGCTGCTGAAGAAGAAAAACAACCGCAAAGCCGCCGCCAACAAGTGCGTAAAGTTGGTCAAAGTGGTAATTATTGGTACGCCATGGAAATGAGCTCCAAGCTCAAAAAAGGCGAATCCGTTGAAGTGATGTTCTGGAAAAGCCCTATCGCTTTATTTCGCGGCGAAGATGGTAAAGTTCAAGCCATTGAAAATCGCTGCCCACATCGTCAATTACGCCTATCGTCTGGCATTGTTCAAGGCAATGAGATTACCTGTCAGTATCATGGCTGGACTTTTGATGGCTGTGGAAAATGCACTGGAATTTCACATGAACTGGGCAAAGGAAAAAGCAAAGACAGCCTGCCCAACATTAAAGTCAATTCTTATCCGGTTCAGGAAAAATACGAATTAATCTGGGTTTTCCCTGGTGATCCTGCACTTGCCGATAAAGTGCCTTTACCTGAGATACCGCAATTAACCCAAGCCAAACCTTGGGAATTTGTCCCGCTTGATTTCACGTTAAAAGCGCATTTCTCCATGATCTTGGAAAATGTTTGTGATTTTAACCATGCCTTTTTACACCGTAAATTCAAACCTTTTACTAACCCACACTTGCTCGGTCATCGTCGCGAAAAAGATACCATCTTTATTGATTATGAAACCGATATGAGTCAAAGTAGCGCTGTTAAAACCGCTGGTGAGAAAAAAGGCGAAGGTCTAGAAGATATGACCTTATGGTATCAGTACCCTTATCAAGGTTCGAATACGGCTGATAAATATTTGCATTGGTTATTTATGACGCCAATGGATGAAGGCACAACACGCACCTTTTTTGTGTTTTTATTAGGCCCATTAGAAATTCCTTTTCTCAATAAACCAGTCCCTAAATTTTTACGTAAAACGGTTATTCGTCTAGCGAACTTGTTTTATATTATTCCGTTATTAAAAGAAGATGTTTTTATCCTAGAAGAAGAAATGATCGGGCAAGAGCGTCATCCCGATATTCAACATTTAGAATTCAACCCTATTGTCGGTGAGTTCCAAAAAATGAGTATCGAAAAATGGGAAGAATACATACATACTGAAGCCTTACGTAAAAAAGCTCAAAAAGATGCTAAAGAACGTTATATTTTCCCAGGCGCTGGTTTAACCAAGAAAGAACTTATTGCTTACAATCGTATGCTAGAAGAATCTAAAGAACTAGGCTTGTAATATAAAAATGTAGGGCGGACTTTAGTCCGCCTTATAGCTCTCCTGTTGCGGACTCAAGTCCGCCCTACCGCAATATCCTAGAATTTATATGACCACATTAGTAACCGGTGCAACCGGACATTTAGGCGCTAATTTTGTCCGCGAATTATTAAATCGAGGCGAAAAAGTACGCGTACTGCTACGCAAAGAAAGCAAAAATACTGAAGTTGAAGGACTAGATGTAGAACATGCTTACGGCGACCTAAAAGATGAGCAATCCCTTATTGCAGCGGTAAAAGGCTGTGATTATGTCTACCACTTAGCCGCCTTTGTTAGTATTCGCAATGGCGACCGCAAAGAACTTTATGACGTCAATGTACTCGGCACACGTTATTTAATGCAAGCCTGTCGTTTGGAAGGCGTTAAAAAGGTAGTACATTGCAGTTCATTTGGTGCTGTGGGTAATAATCCTGACGGTGCATCCAATGAAAAATGGGCGGTCAGTCCTTATGAAATGACCACCGATTATGAAATCTCTAAAACTTTTGCTGAATTAGAAGTTTATAAAGAAATTGCACGCGGCTTACCCGCTGTTATCGTCAACCCATCGGGCATTGTCGGCCCTTGGGATTTCAAGCCATCGTTATTAGGTCGAACCATTATTGAATTTGCCCAAGGCAAAATGCGTGGCTCAGTGAAAGGCGGTTTTGATTTCGTACCCGTACAAGACGTAGTCCAAGGCCATTTATTAGCAATGGAAAAAGGCATGGTCGGTGAGCGTTATTTATTGACTGGCGAGCAGCACACAATTAATGAAACACTGGACTGGCTAGAAGAATTTACTGGCAAACCTAAACCAAAGTTAGTCATTCCAACCTTTATCATGCAAAACATTGCGATTGTTAAAGATTGGATTGAACGTAAATTTTTCCCGCATGTTTACCCGCGCTTTAATTACCACTCTATCCGCTTATTAAATTGCGGTAAATTTGGCACGCATAATCGCGCCATACAAGAGCTAGGATTAAAACCTACCCCTGTAAAAGAAGCCTACCGTGATGCGGTATTATGGTTTAAAGAACAGGGCTATATCTAAATGCGTAAGTCGGGTTAGATTTTTGCTTACGCAGCACTAGAAAAGCCAACCCGATGACCTTTAACGCTGAAGAAAACATTGGAAATCGCTCATCCTCAGTCTTTTTTCAAACGCTTCCATAAAGATGAGCTTTCAGATTGGTCTGTCAGCAATTTAGTCTCATTAAGCGCCAATTGTTTTTTTCGAGACCAACGCTCCTGTCTCGCACGTAGAATATAACCACTTAAACCACTGCCGGAAGCCACAATCACCATTGCACCTATGGTAATGAGTTGACTAAAAATCAGCACGCCTCCAACACCCGCAGCCGCGGCAAAAGCCAAGCCCACTTTGAAATTTGCTTTAGCGTGCGTTTTCCTTGTTTCCTGCTCAATTTTTTTATAACTTTCAGCCACCGTATTGGCTTTGTCACGCTCAGCATCAAGCAAGATTTGCTCCCGCTCTCTAGCATGCCTATCCTGTAATTGTGACTTTTCCTGCACAACACTGGCTTTTTCTATTTCTGCTTGTTTGCGGATCTTTTCTCTATCCTGAGCATGCCGTTCTAATAATGCTGCTTGCTCATCTATATAAATATTCCGCGCAATCGATGAAAACCAGAATGCCGCTAAAGCTGCAGTTATGATTGCCATAAAAACAATGACAATAATTAATTGCACATCATACGACCAAGTAATTGCCATGAATACCAAACCACAGGTTAATAATTGAATAAAAATAATAGCCGGTAAAAATTTAGCCATCACCTCCTCCTTAACTTGATTACAAAGAAACCTTCACTGTTAAGCCTAACTGGCGAATTCGTAGCGCAAAATCATTAAGCTGCTGTTCAGTGACACTTGCAATCATATTCGCCTCGGGCTGCAAAGATTCGCGCGCCAAACTATACAACATAACGCCTTGCAAGCTAACTTTCTGACTGACTTGCTGCAGTAAAGCCAAATAAGCCTCTTGCTCAGTCGCATTAACCAAGCCCTGCCCCGATTCAATCTGCAACATACATGTTTGCACCCAAGTAGAGCAAAGTCTTGCCGAAATAAGTAAGTTTTCCGTATGTTTTTGCAAACTTAAAGCTGAGTGATTGGTTAAATCTCTGCCTTCATCAGTCGCACTATCTAACTTAAACCATACTTGCCCGTTATATTGATTAAACAATTTCAAGCCATCTTGTACGTCGACATGATGAATTAAACTACCATTGGTAATCAATACATATTGAAACGGATCGAGGATTTTTGCTTGCTCAGTGACTCGTACAATCAACTCAATCGCTTTAGCAAAATCTTTGACACTGGTCGGCTCGCCATTACCGGAAATGGCTATATCTTTAATCACGCGCAACTCTGGCTCCATTTCAAAACGATCATAAAAATCGCCATGTAACACGTCCTGCAAGAAAAACTTCAATTCAATTTCTAAAAGCTCAAAATCCAACTCAGGGGCAGCACCTAAGCTTAAATTAGGCACCTGACAATAAACACAGCGCCAATTACAGGCATTATTGGTATTAAAGTTAATACCAATCGACAAACCACCTGAACGCCGAGAGATAACAGGATATATATAGGTTAAGCCTGCCGCATTACGGTTATGGTCTTTTACAGTAAGTTGGGTCATGAAACTAAAATTTAGGTCAAAAAAATGTTATTCTACTGGGTTCTAGTACAATAATTTAAGTTTTTTGGAGAGAAACATGAGCGATAGAATCGTTTTCCGTAGCGGCGAAGCTTTAGTAGCAGGTGGTCCACCGGGCACAGCCGCAGAACCTGAAGTCATCATTGGCGAATTAGATGGCCCTGTCGGTACTGCGCTAGCGACTTTAACTGGCGATCAAGTTAAAGGTCACACTAAAGTTTTTGCTATTTTAAATACTGATATTCAAGTGCGCCCTCTTACCTTAATGGTTAGCAAAGTAACCGTAAACAACAATCGCTACACCAACATCCTTATGGGTACGGTACAAGCTGCGATTGCTAATGGCGTATTAGATGCCGTTCGTGCTGGCGATATTCCTAAAGAAAAAGCCAATGAGCTAGGTATTATTTGCTCAGTTTGGTTAAACCCTAGCGTGTCTACTGATGACAACTTAGATCACCAGATTTTGTTTGATATTCACCGTAAAGCGACTGCTTTAGCGATTAAAAAAGCCATGAATAATGAGCCAGGGATCGATTGGTTATTAGAAAACCAAGATAAAATCACGCACAAATATTTCCAAATGGGATTAGACGGCAAGATTTAATTTGCCGCTTTCTCTAGGAAAGTGAAACGGCCCTGCTCAAGATTTATTTGAGCGGGGCTTTTTTATAAGCAAATTATCGCCTGCAATTGATATTTTATTGCAGGAAACAAGGGGATCGATGCGACACGGTTATGTAAACAATCATTTTTTATTGCCATTAACTGCGCATACAACTCTGAATTAGACTCAGCATCACTAGCCAACCCCAGTAAATCCTCTAATAAATAGCCGTAAGCTCGCACTTCAAAAGCTTGTAATGCCTCTATTTGATCAGGCAATAAAGAGGAAAAATTAGACGCCGCACCAAAATCACCTAGCAACACTCTCGCTTCTGCATCTAATAAAATATTATGCGCATACAAATCACCATGACATATGCCCTTGTCATGTAAATGACTGAGCGTATCCGCTATGCTATAGGCAATACGAGCAACTTCATCTAAGGTCAATTGCTGGCCATCAACAAAGGTATCTCGCGTACAAGTATCTAGCGTCGGCGGCAAACCTAAATTGTAAAAATTAGCGGGAATCAAACCCATAACCAAACCTAGCTGATCATTGTCTGAAATATGCGCAGTGATCTTTACCAAATTAGTATGTTCGCCTGCTATTAAGCTGCCATTTAACTCATCAACAGGATAACCATCACTGGTCACCTGCCCTTTAAATAGCTTTACTGCAATCTGCTGGCTTGATCCTTTTAGGCTTTCTGGCTGATTAATCCATTCTGCGCGATAAATAACACCCGAAGCACCTTCCCCAAGTTGCTCATATAACTGAATATCAGCGAGCCTCACTACGGGAGCATAAGAATCAATCTCACCAATATATTCACTGCAAGGATTACCCGAAAAAGCCAGCCACGCTAACCTAGGCATATTAAATAACCAATAGGGCAAGCTAGTTAATTGATTCGCAGATATGCGCACCAGCTGTAGATTAGTACATTGGCTTAGCGACACAGGAAGCTCTGTTAATTGATTCCCCGCTAACATAAGCTTTTGCAGTTGCGCTAATTTGCCGATAGAGTCCGGCAGTTTTTGTATTTGATTATCCGTTAAAATCAACCAACGTGTCGTTTTCGGCAAAGCCGATTCAGAAACATCAGTAATAGTGTTAGCCTTAAAGCCAATCATCTCTAACTTTGGACAATCAGATAACACATCAGGTAATTGCTTAAATTGATTATTTGATAAAAATACGACTTTTAATTGCTGCAAACGGCCAAAATCTGTAGGCAAACAATCGAGCTGATTATTGGATAAATCTAAAATTTCCAAGGTATCAGCAAGCGTGAATATTTCCCGGGGAAATTCAGTCAAATTTCCCGCTATTTGTAATCGCGTTAGCTGCTGTAGCTCGCCTGATGTTAATTGCGCTAAAGTATGCAAAATAAGTTTCCCACCTAAATATTAAAGCTTTTAGTTTGTACTGACCTGAAAAATCGAGCTCAATAAATATCCTGCAAGTCTATAAACTGGGCTAGCCAACCAAAAACTCCCAAGAAAAGTTATCTTTTTTGATCTCACCCTTAAATGCCTCTCCAGTTTCTAAGGCTTTAACACACTGCATAAAATCCTTGTACAAATGCCCTTCTGCAATCAAGCCAGGAATGACACCTATCTGCCTCAGCATGTCTTTAGGCTGTTCTTGGATTTCTGTTATAAGCACCAATATTTTCTTCTCTTGCAAAGCCATAACCGCATCTTCAATAGCGTACATTCCGGACTGGTCAATATACGGTACTTTCTTCATACGCAGAATGACCACATCAACTTCCGGTAATGCGCGCGTCATTTCTTGAAACTTGGAGGCAAAGCCAAAAAATATAGGTCCATCAAAGTGCTGAATAAAGACTTTATGGCGAATATCATCACTTAAATTCGTCTCATCCATCCAAACAACTTCAGTCGCAAAATCATCTACTGAGCCAATCGAAGATTTATCCTCTGCAATATCACTCATTTTTTTCATAAACAGTACCGAAGCTAAGACCATACCAACAGCAACTGCCTGTAATAAGTCCACAAAAATCGTCATAATTAAAACGACTAACATGACCAGAGCATCTGTTTTAGGCACATGAGTGATATGCTTGAGCCCTTTATAATCAATAATTCCTATACCTACAGTAATTAAAATACCGGCCAAAACGGGTAAAGGAATCAATTTTGCGTAAGCCCCTGCGCCAACCAACACCAACAATAAAGCAAGTCCATGAATGACGCCTGATAACCTGGTTTTTCCACCGGCATTAATATTCACTACGGTACGCATCGTCGCTCCAGCGCCTGGAATACCGCCTATCACAGCCGCGGCTATATTACCCAAGCCTTGCCCTATGAGCTCTTTATTACTGTTAAGAGATCGTGGAGAAAATAGATAAATTTCGTGTGCTGGATAATACGGTTTTAATAACTATTAATAGCGTAAAATAATTTAGTTGACAGACTATTTATTGTCATTACTCAACTACAAGCTTTAAAAATTGAATTTAGCTAAGATAAAAATGCAGGAAATTGATTTTTCTTCGAAAAAAGACCATGTCACCGTTAAGTATTGAAATATTTTAGATTTCATTGTGAATGCTTTATTTTATGCAGATTACAGCATTATCTCAAAGCCGCATTAATTAAGGATTCCACATTTAACGGTGACATAGCAAAAAAAAAGGCTATCTAAATAAATAGATAACCTTTTCTTTTTGTATGGCGTCCCCAGGGGGGTTCGAACCCCCGTTACCGCCGTGAAAGGGCGGTGTCCTAGGCCTCTAGACGATGGGGACTAAGACTATTAATGTAAATGATATTGCTATCATTTTCCGAAGTAACATAAAACAGCTTTTTCAAGCTGAAAAAATCAATTCCTATGATTTTTAAATTGGCGTCCCCAGGGGGGTTCGAACCCCCGTTACCGCCGTGAAAGGGCGGTGTCCTAGGCCTCTAGACGATGGGGACCTTGAACTTTTTCAAACTAAAAAC
>Ga0105357_10002384_pt1 | contig 10111 bp, 7 predicted proteins | sample GOMGulsemesocosm_4_FD_83660 | JGI IMG/M metagenome (GOLD analysis project Ga0105357, IMG submission 83660) | Methane-oxidizing microbial communities from mesocosms in the Gulf of Mexico - GOM15B Gulf of Mexico | ecosystem: Environmental > Aquatic > Marine > Cold seeps | place: USA: Gulf of...
ACTACCAATTCCACACTCACCTTCCATTTTACAAAGCCTCTGTAGCTAAGTGCTATCAGAGAGCGTTACCCTAAATTCGACCGTTAAAACATACTACAAAAAGCAAAATGAGAACCGCTAGGGTTCTCATTTATGCTGCAAACAGTGCAAAGAGCATCATAGCGTTAATGACTCACTTAATGGCACTTTTCCATGTTTGCGGCTTGCGCCAAAGCGCTGCCATCATACACCACAAGTGCTATGTCAGTCGTACTGGCATAGCACTTACCATTTACTTGGCATTGTTTAGCTAGCAAAAGGGCCCTGCAGACCATTTTGCTGCATCAATGTCGCATAAATATTGGATTGCAACACGAGCTGCTCACTATACTGCGCTAGAAGCGCAGCGCGGCGAACCGGATCATGCGTCGCGTTAACTGCCCCCCAGAATGCCGCCATTTGATGCGCACTGTCACTAAGTTGTTGCAGCTGCGTAGCATCAACGGTTGCTAAACTGCTACCCGTCACTTTGCCCACACCATTAACTGTCTTCGCGCCACTATTGCTGTAACTAGCAGGTAGATCACCTTTAAGGTTGGTCACTTTACGATACTGAATGACATCAAAGAGTTGATCAACCGCTTGCTTAGCACCTTCAACACGTGACATGTGTTCAGTATCCGCTGCTGCGTGCGGCAATAATTCCATCTTGCCAATGTGCTTGTGATGGATATCACGGTAGGGAACCATAGGGCCGGATAGGTCACCACTCGCAGGATCTTTAAACAAGTCGGCATCAATGGCTGCGTAACGAATTTGTCCGCTGCTCAGTGCTGCATCTAGCGCTTGAATATCAACCACTTCACCACGATCGTAGTTGACCAATACAGAGCCTGGTTTCATGGCAGCAAAAACGTCGCTGTTAATGATACCTGCGTTGCTGAATTTACCCGTGCTAGCATCGAGAGCACCAAGACCGGTATGCGGGCTAAGTACATCGGCATCACGCGCGGCTTCAACAATAGAGGAAGCGTAAGTAAAACCTTCAGACTCGATCCACTGACGATGAGCGGCCCGCGCGTAGATAGACACTTGCATGCCAAAAGCGGCGCCTAGTTTCGCCACTTCACGGCCGATATTACCATAACCTACCACTGCCAAACGTTTACCTTCAAGTTTAGTGGTTGGGTATTTTGCGAGATCTTTACCGGTATCAAATTCACCGGCGACCACCAATTCGTGCATTTTTTCAACTTGCAGATCAGGCAGTACTTTAAGCAGCGCCTTGATCGCTGTTTGTGCTGTAGCGCGTGAATTAAAGCTTGGAGTGTTCATCAAAGGTGCCACACCACCGTCGCCATTACCCCCGCCCCAGCTTGCAGAACCCATGTTGCCAGTTCCAGCGCCAATACGCACACCGCCGAGCTCAAACTTGGAAGCAGCTGGGAAGAAAGTCGCGGCAGCGATAACAGCATCGTACTGCCCTGCTGTAGTCTGCGCTAACAGCTCATCTTCACGGCTCAATTCAGGCTGGTAGAAGAAGTGAATCACACCTTTACTCAATACGCTTTCATCGATGATAGCGCTAATATGGAACTCTCCGCCCTTACTGGCAACATAAGCGGCAACTTCGCTGTAATCTGCATTACCTTGTGCATCAAACTGCATGCCCACAAGATCAGCAATTAATACTTTATAAGCGCGTTTGTTATCATCGACACGCACATCAGCGCCTTCAACGCTAACCACTGCTGGTAAGTAACTTTCATTTGCAGCATCAAGCAATTCTTCAATCACCGCTATTTTAGCGCGCAAGTAACAAAATTTAATATTTTCCAGCAGTGCCGTTATATCGGCCTGTGGGCGGATACCGCCGATCCAAGCGCGATAGTCTCCTGGAGAGCCTGGGAAAGCGTTAACATAGCGCGCAACGTCTAATCCTTTCTCATGGCTGCCATCACTGTGAGTGATACCTTCATAGCCAAGTAACTGCTTAGATTTCGCCACGATACGCTGATGCACATCACCATCTGTAATTTCACTATCACAGACTTTAAGCAAGGTAACGGCAGCGCCACGTGCTGCTTCGTTGGCCACACCCAATTCAAAAAGAGAATTAGCCGCAACCCAGCTGTTGACGATTTCGCGGTTTTTCTTAGCGCGCTGGTTCAGTGCATCGACACTGCCGATGTTCTTTTCATTGCGCAAGATACCAAAGGTAGTCTCGGCAAATGCCAAGGTACTATAAGTATTGATGATACCGCCAAGCATGCTATCAGTTTGCGGGTCATAGATAGGGCCCAATGCCGTGGTTTTTTCACTGCTTAATGGCAGCGCGCCATTTTTTGATACCGCTATTTTTAGCTGACGGGGAATAGCCCATGAAGGATCTTTTTGGTTTTCATCAATCAAGCCAAGAGCGGCGGGTGTTAATGATACGACGTAGTAACCTGAAATGCCGCCGATCGCTTTTTGAAAAGGCATAAACATATTGCACTTAGCCAGCATCTGCGCCACTAAGTCATCTTCCCATGGCATCGCGCCCAAGAGTGATGTCGCATCGATAACAGCATGGTGCTCTGCAGGATTAAGGTCAATCCAGGCCAGTAAGTTGGTGACTTCTGCTTGGGTGTAAGTGGTCGCGCCAGTTGTTTCATGACCAACACCAAAAAATAGCTTAACGCCTTTTTCTTGTAGGTAAGCGGCACTAGGAATGCTGCCCTCGCCCTCGGCGAACACCAGACGATTTTCATCACCATTAGTGGCGTAGCGCTGCAGTTCAGTTAACTGAGTGCCCCAAGATTGACGGAAAAACCCGCCCGCTTTAGCCGCTTCAGATTCAGGCTTAGGAGTATCAACAAAAACGATTTGGGATGGATCATTTGCAGTCATCATGTGCAGCGCCGCTGCGGTGAAACCGCTGTGACCGCCACCCAGGCCTACAGCCATTTTGTTGGTTTTTGGAAAGGCAAAATAACGGTGCATTTCACGCATCATGTCATTGAGAACTTTATCCGCTGGGTAGCCGCGATGCATGCCACGACCAATCTCAGCAGTGGTAAAAGTGCCTATCTTATTGCCCTTGTCATCTAGCTTAGGGTAGTTAGCTTCGATCCACGCATCAAACTCAAAACGTAATAATCTGGCATCTACTTCGTTTTGTGTCATGTCAGTGATAGGACCTACACCGAAGAACTGGTTACTAGTTGCACTAGGTGCACCTTGCTCGGTTAATACAATCGCCTGATCGCGAGCATTCTTGAGTTGTTGTACTGAAGCCATCTTTATCTACCTAATAAGCTTAATGTGACACGTAAAGCAGTCCACTGACTATCAATTACGCACTCTTTATATGATGATTTTTTATATGTGGCTATCTTTATAGCAAAAATATTTCCTTATGTGAAACTTTGTTTCCTATAATAAACAAAATCAACTTGGCATTTAGTCTTTGTTTACCGCAGATTCTTCTGTCAAATCTGTCATAAAAATGATTTTCCTCTAATCTTCATGGCATTGTATTAAAAATTAGCGACCCTGCATTACACTAATGTCGATGATTAGGTGCCTAAGTACGACATTTATTAAAACTAATCATTAATATTAGAGCTTTAATCCTTCAGGTGCACCCGCGACCAACAAACGAACGCGATTTATGCCACTAGGCGATACTCGTCAGCAAAGCTTGCTCATCGAATAACGCTTGGCTATTTAAACGGCCCTGCCACTCATCTTACTGGACAACATTAAGCTGCTTTAGCGGGCCCCAAAAGTGAGCGCCATTGATGGCGGTGAATATAAGTGAGCTGCGTAATATACTTAAAAGGCTTATTGAATTTTAATCCGACAATTGCTAAATATACTGATCTTTATCAAAAACAAGTCGGCTCAGGAATTTATGTTTAGCACCCATGGCGAATACAAACTAGAGCAAAAGGGAAATATTATAATTATCAATTCAAAGGGCCCTTTTAATAGCATTTTAGTAGACCAATACAGCCGTGAAATTAACACTATTATTCGAAATCTGCCTGCAACTTGGGGCCAAGTTGTATTTTTGCACGAAGAAGGTATGCTCCCCCCGGATGCAGAACAATCTTTGCAAGAGGCTTGTTTACAGCGAAAAAATAAAGGACTGACAGCTTCAGCTATTATATTTGTAGCCTCTGCTTCAACATTTGCGATACGTGAGCTGATCAGTCGTGTGTATGAATACGCAGGCATCGAGTATCAATTTTTCGATACATATGACGCAGCTGAAGCTTGGGTCTTTAAAGAACTCAAAATCAGATAGCACAGCTGTAATAAAATCAGTCATACATTTCTTGATAGCATTCAACCCAGAAGCATTATTAAATAATTTTTAGTTTAATTCAGAGACAGTATTACTGAGTTTGAGGGTATATAGCGCGTACCTGTGATCAGAAATGTTACCTTAAAATACGCGAGACAATTACTGTATCTGTTGAGTTGCAGGGAGTTAATTGCCTGAGGCGCGTAGTGCTTTCACAATAGACAGGCCATCCATACCAGGTAACATGCGATCGGTAATAAATAAATGCAGCTGTTATGTAGGCAATAGGTGAGTGCCTCGCGTTCATCATTGACCCAATGACAACATAGCCTTTCTTAACGAGCCGGTTACGAATGGACTTCGCACTAACAGGATCATCTTCTGCTAAAAGTAGCTTTATTTAATGGCCACTTAAACTTTATGCATCTTTATTTTCTGCTTTCTTCACGCGTATTTTATTTCCCCCAACCATTTTATAGTTTAAATTTTTGATGGCCGCTTTTGCCTCTCCAATTTTAGGCATTTCGACGAAGCCAAAACCTTTAGAAGTATTTGTTCTTTGATCTACAACTAAGCTGCAAGATTGAACGGTACCAAATGCTAGAAACAAGTCTTTTAGCTCATCTTCAGTGGTTATTCGATCTAAGTTACGTATTAATAATTTCATAGGTTTCCAGTTAAGCGTTTTGCTAAGGATTATGCCGCTTGCTAGATTATCCCAATTTTTTGGAAATAAATACAAGCGCTAGTCAGGCATGAGAACAGTCAGAATTATGCCATATTTTTATCCTCAGCAGCATTAATATACAACTTATGCGATTGATTTATTTTGCAAGTGTTTAATCCGTGGAGCAGCCACCTAAATAGCTAGCGACCAATAACAATCGTTAACTAAGTCGAATGCTTTTGTCGACTCATACTCATGTAACTTTCATTAAGGGAGCTCATTGCCAAGATTTAAGTTTTTCGCTCTAGGTGCGATAAAACTTGATAACTGACGTGTTATTGCTACCCATGTGCCGATGTATTGAAAAATTCAGAGGCAGTATTCCTGAACTAGGGGTAAGCAGCCATGCCAAACAGCTTAGCAATGTTATACGCCCTTCATTAACTGACGCTTGTCGTGTTGCTTTTTCAAAAGCCTGTAATTTAGGATCGAATGTGTTTACCAAAAAACCTAGTATGATTTGTTTTGTTGACATAGATTAATGACAAAATGAAGCAACACTTATAGCATGAATTTTCATCAATTATCATGTAAAGGAACGACAATGAAGAAAATCAAATCTGTTTGTTTTATGCTGATGTTTGTGACGAGTACTGCATTTGCTCATTCAGGCGGTACAGATTCTGCAGGTTGCCATGCAGGGAAGAAGCCTTATCACTGCCATGGAAATAAATAACCAATAAAAACAAAGTCTTATATAGAGGTTTTGTTGTACAGCATATTAAGTTAACTAATACTTTGGGACATCAGGCACCTTTAAAAACAACATAACACTACGTTAGCAGTTTCTATCTCTAATAAATTCACTTTCATAGTGAAAGAGCAAAATATCACAACATTCTATCTACGGAGCCCCTCCTCTTCTATTGCCGCCGGAGCAATTAACTTAATTGGCGAAGCCTTAAGGAAAGAAAATCGGTATAAGTAATAAAAAATCTCCTCTCTATTATTTGAACACTCCATCGCAAAGCTAATCTAGTGCTCACCTTTGGTTGCATCGCTGTAATCCAGCTACCTCTGTCAATACTTATAGAATCAAGATCTAAGGTAATTCTTACCACGTTTGTCTAATCAAATGATCCTGCCACTACATTCTGCTACACTTGCTTAGCTACCCTATAAAAATTAAGATCTTACCTATGCAACGCCCACCTCTTAAGCAAGCCAAAAGTATCGACAACGTATTCAATAGTGCTTATTGGCATCTAAGCCAACAAGATTTCACGATTACAGAAATACGTATCAAATTAGCACGTAAAACAGAAAATAATGCGTGGATAGAAGAAGTGCTTGCACAACTCATCGACAATCGTTATTTAAAAAACGACTTAGAATTTGCGCTACAGTATTGCGTATCTGCATTTAACAACGAAATTGGCAAGAGCGCGATACGTCGAAAATTAACCATGCGTGGTATTTCGGTCAGTGAGATAGAAACGGCATTCGAGCAAGTTATTGAACAGGGGAATATTAATTTCGATGAAATGGCAACCAGTCAACTACTCAGTCGCTACGTAACCTTCGATGGAGTGAGTAAAGAAAAAGTTTACTCGCAAATGACAAACCGAGGGTTTACTCGCCAAGAAATCGATCAAGCATTAGTGCAGCACCCTGAACATGATTCATTACGAACCAAGCTAGAAATCAAAGCCGAAAAAGCAAATCTAAGCGTTGAAATAGTCAAACTATACCGAAAAGGCAAAGGACCCACCCTTATTCTTCGTGAATTAAAGCAACGTCTCATTGATGTTACAAACTTTGAAGAAAATCTATACCAACTAAGCCTTGCTGGTGATATCGATTTTTATCAAAGCTGTCGTGATCAATTGGCTAAAAAAAACTACGACTTATCTGATTATAAAGACAAATCAAAAGCCTATGCGTATTTATCACGAAAGGGCTTCACCAGTGATGAAATAAAAGAAACCCTATCACCTGAGCAAAGTTGATGAAATTTTGAGAAGACATTCCAATTCCCTCAAGCGCACTTAATCCATATAGCGGATCTAGATTCTGCTACTTAACATTGTCTTCGTTTTAACGACTTAAATAATTAGAATCACTGTGCCTTAATCTGCTCTACCTTAGCCTGCTATTTGCAACGCGACCATGCGCTGAAAGTGCCGCGCTGAATCTAGCCAATTACAGAGGGTTTTTCGCTTCACTTGGTGATGCTGAATTGAGAGTTTATCCGTAAGCTAATAAAATTCTCATATAAAAAGATATCTACAGCTCAGTGTAAGTTCTTTCATTACCTACAGGTTTATAAAACAAATTTATTGATTCCGCTCTCTAAAAGAAACTAGCTTCGCCCTGTTACCGCAGGTCTTCATGCTACACCATTGTCGCCCTCTCCCTCTTCCACTATTTAGAAACATCCAAGTGCAACGTTTGCATACGCGAAGTTTCGTAATATCTGTATGACACAGAAAGTTTTCAATTAACAAAACAAAAAAATCCACCACCCAGTTTAGACTCTCTGACTTCGGCTCCCATTTGAATCCTAAGCCTTGACTCACTAACGAAGAATCACTAATCGCTGTTTGAATACGATATTCTAGCTTTCCAAATGCGATATTTTTAGTCGTTTCTGGCGACAATATACCGTCTAACGCAGTATATGTTGTTTCTTTAAGCTCCTGAATCTCCAATAGTAAACCCACTCTTTCGGAATTAGGAATACCATTATTTAAAATTTCCATTTGCGCCTGACTAAAGACCGAAGCGGCTTGAGCCCACGCAACAAAGCTTGACCAGTCAGCAATAAGATTAAGATTTCTTTGCTTATCTTGGTCTTCCACCGTGTTTAAAAAATCAAGTACGGTATGCCCGCCAATGAATGCGCTGTCATTAAATAAAATCATAGTAACCTATTAAACTTAATTAGGGGTTGTATTAGTGTCTAAAACTTGTAACCTATTGTTTGATTATAACGGTTATTTCTTGGAATGTTTATGCTTAATTTACCAAATCGATTCAATTTTGAAGGTCAATCAGTTGCATGGGGCAGCATCGGCAATGGTGATCCACTGGTACTCATTCATGGCACACCCTTTTCTTCTCAAGTATGGCGAAAGATCGCACCATTATTGGGTAAGCATTGGAAGGTATATTACTTTGATCTTCTAGGGTACGGTTTATCTGAAATGAAAGAACTACAGGATGTATCTCTGGATATACAAAATAATTTGTTTGCATCCCTACTTCGAGAATGGAAACTAAACAAACCTGAAGTCCTTTGCCATGACTTTGGCGGTGCAACGGCACTGAGGGCCTATTACCTAAACGAAATCCGCTATTCAAAATTAACCTTGATTGATCCAGTAGCAATTGCGCCTTGGGGTTCCCCATTTGTTGCACACGTTAGAGAGTACGAGCAAGCTTTTACAGGGCTTCCTGGTTATGCTCATGACGCTTTACTTCGTGCATATATTCAGAGTTCAGCAAACTCGTTATTAAGCGAAGAAGCTATCGATATATATATGAAACCTTGGCAGGGAGAAAAAGGCCAGGCTGCCTTTTATCGTCAAATTTCTCAAATGGACCAGAAATATACTGATCAAGTTCAAGCACAATATGCTGTGATGGAAAACCCTGTTCAGATATTATGGGGAGAACAAGATCAATGGATACCCATGACTCAAGGGGTCAAGCTTGCTAACCTACTTACGAATGAAAGGCTAACATCGGTAGCTCACTCAGGTCATTTAATGCAAGAAGATGCACCTGAAGCAATTATTGCTGCGATGTTGGGCTAAATATTCCACGCCTGTAGCTGTCTACTACGTATAAGGCAATAGTGATAATTATACGCTTTGGTGACCTATATGCATCTAGCTACTTCAAGCCGCATTATTTTGTGCCATTAGCCCCATTGGTTCCCAAGAATTAACCGATGGCTGTAGCGTATAATTAGCATACAGAATATTTTTGTTGATTTTTGTACAATATATTTATTTCAGATCTGTGCCTTGCCTATTTATGTTTGTGCTGTATTTTGTTAAATGAATCTATCTTAAGGGGTTGCTGCACTGCTACTAAACTGATTATAGTAGAATGAACAACCAGAGCGTAATACTCAGTTATTAAATAAAGGTAGTTCATTTTTTGTCAAAATTAGCTAATACCCATACAGTAAAAATCTTATCGAATACCAACCAGTTCACAGCGGATATTTTTTTGTTAAATAGCGCTGAAGAAGTGCTGGTGTGTTTAAAGAAGAATATTGTAGAGAAGTTCGGTTTTGATAATGCTGAAATATACACCTTAAATGCTGACGGATTATCCTTAAGCAGTATTACTGATATTAATAACGAAGTATCCGCTGCATCTTGCCCCATTATTTCACTCAACAAAGGAGTGATAGGAGAAGTAGCAGCAACAAGGAAAGCTTTACTGATCAAAGATACTCGAAAATGCGACCAATATAACCAGACTGAGAAAAATCATTTATCAGCTTTAGCAGTGCCCATTTTAGTACAAGAACAGCTGTTAGGTGTCATCACTAGTGGCGATACCCGCATCAATTATTATACAAAAGATCATTTAGAAACTCTCTATGAGCTGGCTTTTATTACCTCAATAAAAATATCTCAAATACATAAAATCGATGCATTGAATGAAATAATCGAGAATCTAGAATATTCGAATAAAATTCAAGATGCATTATTTGATATAGCCGAACTGACCCATAAAACTAACAGTAGCAGTGAGTTTTATCGTCATTTGCACCAGTGTATTAAACGCCTGACTTTCACTAAAAATTTCTTCGTCGCTTTTCTTAAGAACGACGGTAAAACAATTGAGTTTCCTTTTGCAGTAGATGAATTTGATCAAGATGCGATCGATGAGCAAAACCAAGGGGTGATTTTCAGATCAATAGAACTCGACCCAAAAAATCTGAGCATTACTGGCTATACGTTGCTAAAAAATGAACCCGTTTTGCTCTATGAAAAAGATATACGTCAAATGCTTGCTGATAAAGTGTTCCAGATTATAGGCAGCATCCCCACAGTTTGGTTAGGTGTGCCATTTGGAGAGGCCGATAAGAAAGGTATTGTGGTGGTACAAAGCTACAGCATCGATTTTTTATTCCAGGAAAAAGATAAGCA